>Ga0307511_10004371_pt1 | contig 14415 bp, 6 predicted proteins | sample 13_EM_MG_FD_200266 | JGI IMG/M metagenome (GOLD analysis project Ga0307511, IMG submission 200266) | Populus trichocarpa ectomycorrhiza microbial communities from riparian zone in the Pacific Northwest, United States - 13_EM | ecosystem: Host-associated > Plants > Roots > Unclassified | place... | reverse complement strand
TATATATCATTGGCTACAAAAACAAAACCAATACATCAAACAGCCTTGAACAGAAAAGGAAAAAAATATTCTTGTTTCCACCTTCTCGTACCCTGAGGCATCAGCAGCCATAATTCCTCCAGCCTCCAAAGTCCAACCCCCTCTGCTCCTTACCCATCATGACTACTGATTCACTGAAACCCATTGTCGAAAAGTCCAGAATTTCACTCACCAGAACTCATTAGCAACCCCCAAACACATCGCCTGATTTCCATCCTAAGAAAATGGAAAAGAAACAGAGAAAGAAAGTTAAAAACCCCATGTCAGAAACTGAAAGCAACGATCTTGATGACATCTCCTGCTTGTTTTTTCAAAAAGGAATAATGGGTTTATTTCTTTTAATCAGTATCTTCAGTCTCCTCCTCAGAGTTGCAGTTTCTCTCCATTCATATTCAGGTGCAGGCACTCCACCAAAATTTGGTGACTTTGAAGCTCAACGTCATTGGATGGAGATTACAACTAATTTACCAATTAAAGATTGGTACTTTAACACTACCAACAATGATTTAAGTTATTGGGGTCTTGATTACCCTCCATTAACCGCTTACCAGAGTTACTTTCATGGTCTTTTTCTCAAGCATTTTGATCCAAACTCAGTCTCGTTGTTTACTTCTCGTGGTTATGAGACACATTTTGGGTAAGAATCGTAACCCATTTGTCAATTTGTGTTCTTTTTATATTTTGTTGAGTTTCTATTTGTATTGGGTTTTGAGTGTTTTGTGTTTTGTTTGCAGGAAGTTGCTAATGAGGTGGACAGTTTTATCATCTGATTTATTGATATTTTTCCCTGCTGTTCTGTATTTTGTTCTTGTGTATTACGGGGGTAACCGGTCCGGTGGAAATAAGAGTGATGTAGCATGGCATATTGCTGTTATTTTAATCAATCCTTGCTTGATCTTAACTGATCATGGCCATTTTCAGGTTTGAAAACAATTTGCGTTTGCTTGTCTTTTGTTTATGATTGTGTTGAATTGTGAAGCATATGTGATTGTCCTTATATTTTATATGGTTTACTTTCAGTATAATTGCATCAGTTTGGGCCTTACATTAGGTGCTGTTGCTGCTGTGCTCTCGCAGAAAGATCTTTTAGCTTGTGTTCTGTTCTGTCTCTCTCTTAACCATAAACAGGTGCTTGTCCCTTTTTTCAGCATTATATGACTTGTTTATTAATTTAAAAGGGCCTTCTGTTAGTGCTTGACTAGTTTGGAGACAGGTGATACATGTTCATTATACCATATGTTCAAGTGTGCTCAACAAAGTTAATTGGAAATGGTGACATTATATACACATATTTTCCTTAAAGAATAAAAAGGGCAGCTAACCTTATCAAGTCAAATTAGGCTGGATGAGAGCTGAGAGCTGTGATAACGTGTTTAGCCAGAAATGTGCTTAAAGGAGCTCTTCGGAGAGTGTATGTGTGTCTTTGTTGAAAAAACTGACTGCAACATGCACGTTTATCGGTCTTAGCAGGAAATTAGCTGAAGGAGCTCTTTTGAGGGAGTGCTGGAAACTATATCATAAATTTTACTGTACAAGTTTTCCATCCATAGCTATAAGGACCTTGCACTTTTTTGGAGAAGTAATTCCCTTATCATGTTTCATATACAGAGTGAATATTTTGCATCGCCATTGTCTGACCAAATTGATTAAAGGCTGGAAGAATAATAACCTAGCAATGATGACTACTCTAGCATGACTGCTTAAGTGTGACCAGGTTCGATAGGGGAATCTGATTAGGAATGTGTAATGACTAGTGAGTGGATGCTCAGTGAAGTCTTATTTCCTGGTTCAGAGTTTGAACGCAAATTTATTATCTAATTATGAGAATAGTGGTTACTGCTTACCAAACAGTGTGATTACATGATTGAGAGGGTTGCTGATTGTTATATCTATTGGACAATTGTAGGTGTTGGTGTGGCTGGTTTTCTGAAGGTTTGTTATTTTTATAATGAAGTCACATCTAGTTTTGTACTCATAATGTATTGATGCTCTGTAACTTTGATTGGAGGGGTTTTAGCCAGTGTCTGTATATTCTGATCAATATATATAAAAGACCTGATTCAGATATCCTTACTGCTGGATCGCCAAGAAGCAGAGTGACATAAGACAATGAATGGATATCTTTTGACTCCAGTTGTCTATCTGGACTTCCTTAATCTTTATTTTGCTTTGGAATATGTAAATGTGTGAACTGCTCATGTTGGGAATATACAGTAAATAAGTATACAATATCAATTTTTTATAATAGACCGATCAACCATCCTGATGCCATTTTGAACAACTCATATTTGAGTTCATGTCATCATTGACACTGACTGCCTTTCTGTTTATTGCATTTTGTACCTTAAAAGGTAGATTGCTAACTACTCCTGCTGTTTATGATGTGCAACTTGCTTGAATACACTGGAGGATTTCGTTACAGAAATTGCCAGACTTCTGGTGCCAGCCCTATTATTATCAGTCTTTCATTAATCATGTGAAAAGCTGTTAGGTAGACTTAGTGCCAGTTTGGTAGTGTGGTGCCAGCCCTATTATTATCAGTCTTTCGTTAATCATGTGAAAAGCTGTTTGGTAGACTTAGGGACCGTTTGGTAGTGCGTTCAGAAAGCGCTTTCGAAAAAATTTGAATTTTTTTTTTTTTGCTTTGAATTAATATGTTTTTGATATTTTCGAATCGTTTTGATGTGCTGATTTCAAAAATGATTTTTAAAAAATAAAAAAAACATTATTGGCATACTTTTCTAAGTGAAAGCACTTTGAAAAGCAATCACAACTACACTCCCAAACACGCACTTAGTGCCTGTTTGGTAGTGCGGTTCCCTGCACTACCAAACGGTGCCTTAGTATATGAACTTACTCATAGATTAAGCACACACGGGTGAATTCAAACGTCACCACATAAGTTCCATTTTTTAACATTGTCACATCACTGTTGGCCTAGTCTATGGATGATTTGGTAGGCTAAGTCTATCTGACAATCTCTCCAATTATGCACACCAACTTTTCATTGAACCGAAAGTCATGTTGACTCTTATCATTTCATATATGTTTCCTTTCCCTTTCCAATTTTTTGTATGTTTATAAAGATTTATAGTTTTCATGCTTCTCAATCTGGGATATGGACTGTCCATGTTTTATGGAGAAATAACCACATGACATTCTTTTCCATAAACTAGATGAAAATATATTCAAATACCAGTAATATTTACTAAAAGTTTGTAACACTTCTGCAAAAAAGTGAGAAACACGGAGCAGAAAAAATATTGTTTGTTTTTCTCTGTTTTGATGTAGAGACTGATGGGACCTTGAAAATTCTTATAGTTTCCATGCATGCATATTTACAGAGCAGTATTGTATGTTTATAGTGGATCTAGTCCATTAACCATTGTTTTCCTCCACTGAATTGCACTTTCTGCTTGTTGTGTGCATACAAGCCATATTGAGGAGAGAAACAGACAATTTCTGCACAATGAAAAACAAGAAAGTACAAATAATGAATACCTTATATATCCTTGCCGAACAAATTAAATAAAAACTCCTATTGTTATTTTTACTTATCAAGACTTGTTATAAGGTTGATGTTAATTATAAATTCTAAGGTGATGTTTTTTCTGTGTTTTCTTCCAGATGAGTGCGTATTATGCACCAGCGTTTTTCAGCCATCTGTTTGGTAGCTGCTTAAGGCGTAAGAATCCCCCGCTAGAGGTTTTAAAATTGGGCTTGACTGTCTTAGGAACATTTGCTATTGTTTGGTGGCCCTTCCTTCATTCAAGAGATGCCTTTTCTGTGGTATGAATAAGTGCTAATATATTAGAAAAACACAGTTGGTCCTTGTCTTTATTTCCATTGTTTAACACATGTAATTCATTCCATTTCTTTACCTGAGCAATTCACACTTGTTTTTATTTGCATTTGTTAACACATGTAATTCATTCCATTTCTTTACCTTAGCAGTTTGTGCATAATGGCAATTCACACGTGCTATTTCCATATGTTGAACACATGGCCGCCTCTTGTTCCAGTTTGTATTTTAGTGTTTAGCACATGGTCGCTGAAGCTGTGCTCCTTAATGGCACTTCTTCAATTGATCTTTGCTCTTGCTATTTGACTGTCCAGACAAACTGATACTTGACTAGCTCTATGATTGGCAGATGTTCCAGTTTTAGTTTTCTGTTGTGGTATTATATATATATATATATATATTTTGTAAGATGCATTTTAGGCAAAGCACAGACTGTGGCACAATTTCTAGATCTTTTTTTTTTTCCTTCTGTGCATGGTGGCAAATATAAAGAATGACTTCTTTGTCTTTTCTATAGAATGTCTTGCAACCTGTTACATTCTTGTTGGCAAGAATTGAAAGAATTACATGCATGATTTCATTGGTAATTAAAATTGATTGGGCTGCTTGATTAAATTTTCAGTGTAGTTGCCTGCATATGTTTATGTATTTGTATACATGAGAACATTGATTAGACTATTAGAACGAACCAACATGCTTGAAGGTCTTCATTCCTCTCTAAAGTTGATTTGTTATACTCAAGCGATATTTACCCCAACTTGGTGCTTGCTACAGGTTCTTTCACGGCTTGCTCCTTTTGAGAGAGGTATATATGAAGATTATGTGGCTAACTTTTGGTGCTGCACCTCAGTTTTAATTAAGTGGAAGAGATTATTTACAACAAATTCTCTGAGGTTTCTCAGCTTAGTCGCTACTATATTGACATTTCTGCCTTCAATGATTCAACAAATATGGTCTCCCAGCAGCAAAGGTTTTCTTTATGGGTTGCTGAATAGTTCTTTGGCCTTCTACTTATTTTCATTCCAAGGTGTGCAGAACTTTCTCAAATATTATATATTTTTATATAATCTCATGTGTAGCAAGTATTTGAATCACTGATCATTAAATCTGCAGTTCATGAGAAGTCCATTCTGCTGCCGCTTCTGCCTGCAACCTTGTTGGCTATGGAATTGCCTGGTGTACTCTCTATGTTATTAATGCATTCTGCATTGCTCTCTATGTTTCCTCTTCTGTGTCGTGACAAAATGGCTGTGCCTTATATGGCTCTTTACATGCTTTCCATCCTTCTTTATCTTGCACCTTGTGGAAAACAGCATATTAAAAGGCATCTTTCTAGGTCTATGATCACATTCTCAATTGTGATTTCATACCTGTGCTCCCTTGTTCTTCATATTATATACTTAACCATTCGCCCCCCTGAGAAGTATCCTTTCCTTTTTGAAGCAATGATCATGAATTTCTGCTTCTCTCATTTCTTAGCCTTTACTGTTTATACCAACGCAAAGCAATGGATGTTGTCAAGACAATCTACATCAAGGGATAAAGAAAAGAAACTTAATTGATTTTTGTGTTTTTTACTTCAGGTTTCTAGTATTAGCATTTAGGATTTTGTTGTGCTGGTGGGGAGCATAGATATGGAGGTGGCAAGGGCATATGTAAGCAATTTGCCGGCTGGCAAACTGTTGTATTGGATCATATCTCAATTGAATTATGCAGCTCTAGTCTCACATTTATCATTTTGTTCCAAGTTTATTTGCATTAGTGGTAGGGATTAATGACTTTTGGAAATTTGCTTTATATTTTCAATGATGGTTGCTGGGTCTTCATTAGATTCGTCAGTGCTGTTTCTTTTTAAACTCGTAGAATGATGCAACATGAGCAGATCCCATCACCAACACGTACTCAGGCAAGAAGTGCACAACCACCACATGTATAGGCCACGGCAAAGGTGACTCCTATCTCTCGTACCGTCGGTGTAAATTACATCCGGCAATGTGTGTGTGTACTAGACTGGTTGCTCTACAAGCTTGACATGTAGAGCAACGGTCTCTACGTGCGCAGGTTGCAGTTTTGAACTTGCACCTTGCCTTGAGCAAGGTAATTAGGGGAGTCCTTGGAACTTTGAAGAGACTAGATAGAGTAGAAGTTAATTTTGAATGAAAAAAGAAAGAAAGCTTTGGTATTATAGATACATTTCCTAATATTATAAAATTTCTTAACTGATAAATGGAAAGATGATGTATGCATTTAATATAAGGAATTAAAAAATATTTAATTGATGAATAAAAAAATCGTGAATGCTAATTAAATATTAAAGTGAGAAGTTAATTGTTTTAGTAAGAAGTAAATGATAGAAGGAAATTCAAATATTTTATCTCGGTGGTTCTTTTTATTTTATTCATTATTTATTTATTCTAGAGATTTGTTATAGTAGCTAAGTACATGTGATTTATATATATATATATAAAATACAAATGCAATTGTTCTATCTTATATCTTATCAAGAAAAAATTTAAAGTTAAATTACAATAATCTCATGTAGTTATTATAAGATTATAGAAACCTTCCAAAAAATTATTACTATTTAAATAATAGATCAACTAAATAATTTCTTAAAAATAAGAAAGAGAATATTTATTAAAAATTAAATTAAATACAAAACTAAAAAAATAATCCAAACCTACTTAACCTAGAAGGAAAAGCTTATGCATGCCTAGTTTTATGTTTTTTTTTAAATGGTAGCATGCATGCACAAATTACATGTTTTCTCCTAGTAAAATTTTGGCCCTTTTGGTTACTAAAAAAAAATAAGGTTTGGGTTTTGGGATCTAAAAAAATCTATTTTCAACTTATTTTTACTTAAAATAATTCAAAAACATCTTATGAACTTTAATAAGCTAAATTTCAACCTAAAAATACCTTTTAATCACTCAAAAAAAAAAAAAAACCCAACCTAATAAAAACATTTCCGAGCTTCAATCTAAATTATGAGGGCAAAAATATTTTCTTTGAACTTTATCTCCATGATGAATTCATTGATAGTTCAATTTTTTTTATGGCTAGAATGTGATTAGATAGATCCCTTCTCTCCTTTTATTTTGTTTTTGATAACTTTCTCTCTTATCTCTCCATATTCAAAACCAAAACTTAATAAAAATAAAGTTAAGAATCAAAACATTAAAAACTAAAAGAATAGGGATCAATATGAAAAATTAAAAATTGAGGGACCAAATTGAAGTTTGTTTTCTATTTTTGATAACTTTCTCTCTTATCTCTCAATATTTAAAACCAAAACTTGATAAAAATAAAGTTAAGAATCAAAACATAAAAAACTAAAAGAATAGGGATTAATATGAAAAATTAAAAATTGAGAGATCAAATTGAAGTTTGTTTTCTATTTTTGATAACTTTCTCTCTTATCTCTCAATATTCAAAACCAAAACTTGATAAAAATAAAGTTAAGAATCAAAATATAAAAAACTAAAAGAATAGGGATCAATATGAAAAATTAAAAATTCAGGGACCAAATTGAAGTTTGTTTTCTATTTTTGAACAATGCTATTAAATAAAGGCCCTGCTGTTTGTTTATGTTAATTTTGGTCATTGTTCATTCAATTTTTTTTTTTTACAATAACCTAAAATTCTATTTTATAAAACCAAATTTTCTTTTAAGGTTAGAATATTCTTTGACATCTTGCATCGTAGGAGAGCATGCAAGCCGAAACAAATCTCAAAACATAAAATCATACAAACATAACTTTTGGGGAACAAATAAAATTCAATAACTAAAACGGAAAGAATGAAAAACTTGAGGGACCTAGAATAAAAAATGACACAGTAAATAGCTGCAATGTTCTGCTGATCTCCTTCAGTTTATTAGTAAATTTTAAGAGGAAAACACCTCGTGTACCCTGAATTCTTGCAACTAATGCAGAAGATTTCTTGCTATGATTAAGGAATATCTTACTTATTCCCTCGTCTACAATAATGCTAATACAGACAATGCTCTGTCTCCTGAAGAAAGATGGCTTAGGTTAAATTCTCTCCTTTGTAACCAAGAAAATTCATATAGCATGAGACAATGTTTCAGGATTAATGATCTACCTAATGAAAAGAATCCCTTCAATGAAAAGCAACTATCAAAATGGCAACAATATTGGGAGTCGAGGATCAAAACATTGAGCTCGGGCCTGAACTTGTACATTGATGATTTCCCAGTTATGAAGTGTGAAAGTGAAGTGTTTGGTGAATTGTGGAGGCTTGTCATGAGATTGTATTCATCAGAAAAGATAGAATAAACGGAGAAGGAAAGTTAACTTATGGTACCATAAGATTTAGACACGAATATTATTGTGTTCATCAGAAAAGATAGAATAAAAGGAGAAGGAAAGTTAACTTATGGTACCATAAGATTTAGACACGAATATTAGGGATAATGTATAGAATGCTAAGTAAAGAATAAAATTCACGGGCTCAGTTGTGAGGACAGACATTGATGTCCTGAATATTGCATTATCCTGAGAAAGAGACTTCTCATATTTTGATTGATTTCCCAGGTTCGTCAGCGACAATTTTTTGACGTTCATTATGGGCAAGACTTGAAAATGTTCTGCAGTCACTACAGCATAGCTAATCAGTATTCATTCTAGTCAATTGGGCTAGGCTTGATGTGAAAAAACATGGAGTTTTTCCGTACCCAGAAGTATGAATTGTACCCGAGTTGTTCTTTTAGAGAGTGTATCAATCAAATCTCATGTTAGTGGCCGTCTTTAAGACCCATATCAGGCAAAAACCTGCCCTTCACTTTATCAAGTGCTCAATCAAATTGGGTCAATCTACTTTTCAGGCTGGGTAGTGATTCGAAAGTAGGGTTTTGCAAAAATTATGAGGTTTCTATGCTAGTTCTTGGCAATGACAAGTTGAATAAAAGATTTTATGCTATTATCACCAACCCCAGTTCAGCACATGTGAGATTAAAGTTTGCTGTGGGTCTCGTAAATAGACTCATGTTTCATCAAAAACCATAAATCTTTGCTTATCAATGCCAACCACAAGAACCAACGAATCTAAGATCTGATAAATTATTCAATGCAAATTGTTAGTATGTTTCTTTTTTCTTCTGTAATTTTTCACAATCACACAAGACTTATTGCAGAATCCATTAATGAAAGTGAGAATAATTATGTATACATCAAGATCACTCAATAATTTGTGTTGAAAAATCTATATTTCAAATCCTAATTAGAAAGGTTGTCGGAAACCTTTTTTTCGTCAATATTACACAATACATCTAAAAAAAAAACATTAATTAATTCACTATTGGTTATTGTGTTTAGTCTCACAATTCACTAAAAACGACATTGTTTAACAAGTGTTTTTTTTTTTAATTTATTATTGCTGTATTTCTTCTTCTAATTTCAGTGATGTTTGTGATACTTTATTTATTGATATTTTCTTCTGTTTACATGTTCTTGAGAACTTAAGGTTTTTGATAAAATCTCAAAATTGAATTACAAGTCAATTCGATGCAATAGAGTTTAAATTTGTAGTATGAAAAGTAATTAAAACAAAAAGGTCCACCATAGAAAAAAAAAAAGGTAGTGCGGCTTTTCTCAAATTCACACAAAATAATTCATTTCGTAAAAAAAATCTATGTTCTATCATTTCGGTCCTTTTAGTTTTATGATTTTACATTTAGATCCCAAACTTCATTTTATTTATATTTCAATTTTTTAGTTTGATAGATGAGAGGGAAAGTCATCAAAAAAGGAGTAGTTGGATGGCCAAATTACAACAATAAAAAAAAATTTGAACTTGCCATCTTGATATCAATAGGTTTCACTCGATAAAAGGAGTATCATTGAAATGAGTTTATTGAGGTTTTTATAGTATTTATTAAGTATTTTCAGGTGAAAAAAAAATTCAAAATGGATTTTTAAAGTCCTAGAACTTGGACCCTAACTTTATAGTCACCTCCAATAGTCATAATCTTTACTATTAGATCATTTGTCGTCTACCACAACAAACAACAACAAACAATGCATTGTCCATTTGAAAAAAAAAGATGAATGACACATCCACCTTATTAAACAAGAAAAGAGAAAAGAAGGTTCACGTGCACCGAAACTTCTTTATATGGGATCAAGCATGTTGGCTTATCCAAACCTAATCACCTGACCTATTTTCATACAACCCTATAGTTTTTTTTAAAAAAATAATTTTAATTTAAATTCATTATAAATAAAATAATTAAAGTTGTATTTAAAATATTATTCCATTAAACACCATTCAATTTTCCTTTTTTTCAAATAATATTATAGTAATTCTTTGATAATATTAACAATCATTTCATTAGGTATTAGATATGATCCTAATATGCAAAAATCTTTTAAAACATTTTTCATGAATATTCAATAAAAATAAAATTTGTATTTTGTTATTATTAATTCTTTACATGCTTTTCTCAAATTAATTATTTGTTTCTTCAATTGCATATAAAATATCAAGATATGATTTTTTTAATTGAAACTTGCTTTTCATTTCATGATAAGTTTTTTATTTAAAAAATAATGCTTATGATGAAAAACAAATTTTCATAAAAAAATGAATTAATAAGAAAATGTGATGTTTGTTATATTTTATTTATTGATATTTTCTTCTATTTGCTTGTTCTTGAGATTTAATGTTTTTGATAAAATATCAAAATTGAATTAGAGGCTAGTTTAGTAAAATAGATTTTAAACTTTGTATTATAATAAATAATTAAAATAAAAAGGATCAAAATAAAAAAGGAGTTTTTCTCAAATTCACGAGAAAAAAATTCATTTTTTGTCAAAAAATTATATATTTTTTTACTCATTTTAGTTTTAGAATTATATGTTTATGTCCTAAACTTCATTTTATTTATGTTTAAGTCTCTGAGTTTGAAAGAGAAAAGAAAATCATGGGAAAAAAAGTGAGGAAAAAGAAAGTGGTTGATTTGCTACATTCCAATAATAAGAAAAACAATTTTAGTATTAAGAGGTTCTACTTGATGAAATAAGTATCATTGAAATGTTTTGAAACTCTTATTTTATGAAAACATAGATCAGGACTTAGGAATTTTTTTTATTTAACTTAATTTTGGGTTTTTTCACCAATTAAAGAGTATTTTGATGTTATAAATGAGTTTATTGAAGTTTTTAAGGTGTTTCTTGAATATTTATAGGCGAAGAACATGTTAAAAATAGGTTTTTAAGATCTAAAAACTCAAACTCTAACTTTCTAACCATTAATGACCCATCGTTCTACCATTATAAATGACAAGTTATTTACTTTGCTAAAAACAAAAGTTGAAGCAAGTGTTGTCCATTTTATTAAACAAAAACAAATGAGGGGGTGGACTTCTTTGTATTGGTTCTAGCCCATATACCCTCTTTTCATACAAGTATATAGTCTTTTTTTTTAATTTTAATTAAAATTCATTGTAAATAAAATAACTAAAATTATATTTAGAATATTATTCCATTAAATACAATTTATTTGTTTTTCAAATAAGATTATAGCATTTTTTTTATAATATCAACAATTATTTTGTTAATTATTATATATGAAACTAATATGTAAAAAAAATTAATTTTTTCTTGAATATTCAATGAAAATAAAATTTATATTGTTTATTAATTTTTTAAAATAAGTTTCTCAGACTAATTATTATCTTATTTCTTAAATTGCATACAAAATATCAAGACATGAATTTTTTTTGTAATTTTAAACTTTCTTTGCATATCATGATAAATTTCTTATTTGAAAAATAATGCTTCTAATAAAAAGAAAATATTTTCATTAAAAAAAGAAATGCATTAACAAGATAATATAGTTTAGATTGAAGAGGTATATTTCTTCCTACTTATTTTAAATTATTAAAGATTTTATAAAAAAACATATTTTAATATGATGCTAATAAACAAATATTTTGGTAAAATAATGCATGAATAAAAAAAATAACTTGTACCATTTCGTACAAATACCTATTTTAATTATAATAAAATAAAAGTAGATTTTGAAAAATATCCATGACATTCCGCAGGTAAATAACCAATACTAACTATTCATATATAATTGTAGATATGAATCTGGAAAAAATAGCATGTTAAAACTAGAAAGAAATAAGTTACATTTAAATGCTAAGTTTTTGAATTATATATAATTACTAGAAAAATAGAAAAAAACAACAAAAATACCGATGAAAAATATTCCATTGTTCTTTAGTGACGGAAAATACAACATGAATCTTCCATCAATAATTTAAGATGGTAATATTGGTGACAGAATAAAAAAACATTTTGTTGGCATTTTTGCTGGAGTTAATGACGTTTTAAATCACTGATAAAAATATTGGCAAAAATTCTGTCAGTGATTTTAAGAGAAATTAAAAATTAAAAGTGGCTCTCCACAACCTATTTTCCTTGTGATTTTCAGACCAAAATCCTCTCCTTTTCTCTCTCTAACGTCTCGACAACCACCTCCACAACCTCAACAAATACAGCCACCATAACCTATAACTGATAAAAAAAATTTATTTCACCGAGTAAGCAAAGCAACCCGTTTTAACCCATTTATATTTTAAGTTAACTTATTGAAATCTTTTTCTCCCCCTCCACCTTCATTTTCAGCACCTTTGATGTGATGTATCATGTATAATTTACCATTTACCTTGTTGATTTGATTGTATTTCAATTGTAATTTGGATAGTTTCCTACTAGTATTTTTTTTTTGTTCATTTCTACTTTCTTTTTTTTTGTTCGTATATGGAATTCTGTCTATCACATTGTTGTGCACTATTTATATGAATTTGCTACTTAAATTTTTTGACCGTGAAAACTCATAGGTCTATCCATTTAACATTATTCATTGTGAAATTTGTATGTGTTAATTTTTGGAGATACCTTTTGTTTGTGGGTTTATTGTATATGAATTTGCATTATTTATGGTTGTGAGTTTATTATGAGCAAGCAATTATTGGCTTGGGGATCCTAATAAAAAAAAATTCAAATCTTCGATGAAATCATTGACAAAATCAATATTTCATTGGCAATTTTACTGGAATGTTTCTAACAATTCAGGAACTTTTAGTAAAACTTAAAGAAAATGTAATAATTCGGTGACAAAATCACCAATAAAATATTTTGTTAGAAAAATAATTAAACAATGATAAAAATTTTGACAGAAATAGGTGGTAAAATCTAATTTTTAAATGTGAAAATTCCATTGATAACTTTATCGGTATTAAAAATTATTGATTAAATAAAAAACCCGATGATTTATTTTTCAATAGTAGTATTCTATCACCGTTTTTGTAGGCAATTTTCAATACTAATAAAATCTTCCTTGTATGCTGCTGGAATATTTCATTGATATTTTTTAATTTTTTGATAATGTATCTACGAGCTGGTTTTATGCTTTTTCCTCTCTATAAATGAAATTTATTACCTCAGACAGGAAACCAAAACAATGCATGTACAAGGAGCAAACGCAACACATGCATGGTTTTGCCTTGCCTCGATCAATCCATTTCATTTTTTGAAACAAAGGAAACAAAACCTACAAGAATTTGCAGAAACAATAAAATGAATGCACTAACATGTTGCAGGTGGGGTTCTTTCATTCAAAAAACTGTCTATACTTTCTCTGATTAAACATAATCTCAACCGTACGAAGCATATATACTTTTGATACAACGTTCGACTTTAACCGAATTTTGTGTTCCTCTGTGTGTGGCATAGTGCCCCCTAGCAAGGGCACTCATGCTCCTTTCTTCCCATGAGAACATGTTCTATGCTTTCGTTTAAAGGTATTTCCTTGGGACCAATGCATATGTTCATGTCCTCCCTCATCTCATCCTTTTTTGACTGACTCAATCAGCAATTCGTTTCCATCCTTTCCCTCTTAAATTATATTTGAAAGGTGGAAGCAATGCGCAGTTTATTCATTGCCAATTATGATTCCCTGAAACCCTTTCCGTTTTTGACGACATTTTCTAATTAATCTTTGTTTTAATTGCAATATTATGATTTCGTACACCTTTTAGAAAAGTTACTTTAGACCCTCATATTTTACTATAATCATGAATAAGTTTTACGCACCGACTCACCAATCCCCGCCATGAGATCTGAGAGATTACGTTTTCTGTTCATGGAACATATCCAAAGATGATTCGATAAATTTTGAATTCTTGAAAGGGATTCTAAGTTCCATTTGGATCATAGTTTTAGCAAGTCCAGATTAAATTTCTAAATTTGGGAGACTTTGTGTTGTTAGCTTTCGGTTGGATTATATGCATGCGTTGATTCTTGATCCACTTGGTTTGCGAGCCAATCGATCTCTTTATGCGTTTTGACAGGAATGTCCAAGAAACTTCGCAGACAATTACTTCCTTTTCTTTTGTTCATGCTATCATTCCCATATTTGCTTTGCATGTGCCATGCATTACAGGAGATATTATTCGATATTTGTGTATAATTCTCTTGGATAATTCTCTATTTCTGTCGTTTGTAGTAAATATATACAAGGATTTCGAGATTTTGACCTGTTGT
>Ga0307511_10004370_pt1 | contig 14415 bp, 19 predicted proteins | sample 13_EM_MG_FD_200266 | JGI IMG/M metagenome (GOLD analysis project Ga0307511, IMG submission 200266) | Populus trichocarpa ectomycorrhiza microbial communities from riparian zone in the Pacific Northwest, United States - 13_EM | ecosystem: Host-associated > Plants > Roots > Unclassified | place... | reverse complement strand
TCCTGGCTGGCAGTTGGGGACCAACAGCACGCTCACCTGTCGATGCATCGCTCGCGAAGAACGGCAGGATATGTGCACCGATAACATCCAATGCGGCTAGCACATCCGCTGCACCGTTGTGTTTCTGAAACCCGTACGCCATTTCACTGATAGTCACTGGAATTTTGAGGTTCGCCAATTTGACTTTGGCAGCCTTGACCTGCTCCGTCAATTGTGCAGGATCCAGGGCCCAATCGTACAACGGTTCCGAGCCGAATTGCAAGACGCGGGTGATGAACTTGGCTTTCGGATTGGATTCCAACGACTTGAAGAGGTTGTCACGACGAGTCTTCCATATATTTGGGTCGTCCCAGCCGAACCATATAAGCGCGTGCACTCCGAGGCCGTTCTCCCAGGCGGCCTCGACAACATCATCGCTGGTGGAATGTCAATAACAGAGGCAGGCAAATTACCCAACGACCTACTAGTAGTTGGCTCGATCGCAAGCCCCATACAAGCGAATATAACGTCCCTTGAACCGGTTCCGAATATCGGCAAACTCGGAGCTCAACTTGCTCTTGCTCTGGCCTGCGTGGACGAAAAATGTAAGCGGGCGAAGTCACACCGAGAGGCAAGAGGGGTCGAGCTCACATTGTGTGATCTCGTAACTGAACCCGACAAAGGCGTATTCCGTACTGCTATCGCACCACCAGCCATCTAGAAAGTTCGGTACGGTTGCAGGCATCTTGAACCCAAGGGCAGGAAAACACGATGCACCGGAAACTGGCTCCCATTCAGATGTCCCGATGACGAGCGTATCGTTGAACAGGAGGAAAGGGTGCTCTTTCACCACTGGTATAGACCACGAGAGTGTCAGCCAGCCCAGCACAGCGAAGAGGATCGTTCGTAACATCATAGGGGCGCAGGGGTGTTCTTTGTTAGGGGGCTGAAATAGAGATCTGGCGAGGGGGGTTATGTACCAGACAGCGAGGGCCACGGAGCGAGGTAAACCAGAGCTGGCAGGTTCTCAGCACTACTGTCTAAGTGGTGCGAGAGGGCGAGGGAGATAAAGCGTTGTGTTTAATATCTTCCGCCTTCGATCGGATCGAGAGTTCGACATAAACAGGGTAGCCAGCCCAAGTGCGAGCCTTCGCGGTGTCGGCACGACAAAAATAGTTCGAATAGACATATTGATTGCTGTCGCCTAACGTCACTGAGGTAGCAACACGAGCCGGGGAATATCCATCCAAGCTTACGAAGTTGGCGCCGATACATTCTCCGAGATCGACGTCATGAATACATTGGACCCGTAGGAGGGAAGGAGTTGTCCTTCAGGAGAGGGGGATATTGCGTGCGTCGTACGGTCCGTGGTCCGCATTGCGACGTGGGGTGGCCCCTGCGCAACACTCGAAATCACCCAAGTATCCATTAGGCGGAGCTACTAATTGGTGGTAATGACTGAGGTGTTGTCAAGCTGTTCGCGACGCCGAGGCCACCCTAGAGCAGCGGGAATGATTTGGAAAGCGGGGGCATTGCACAAGGAGATGGGGGCGGGATGAGGGCGGTGATGGTGAAAGGTGCCAGCGAGTGGGTCTGATGGAGGCACGGGGGGGTTGCCCGCGGTGAGGGCGGCATTCCGCATGAACATTGCTTGTAAATAGGTGCAGCTGATCCATCACGATCCCGCATGTGGCTCCCCGTCGGTCTTCAGCGCTCCAGTCGCTTCGACGACTTGATCTGCTTCATCCCTCATCTACCTCTGGTCCACCTTTTGGAGTGTGGGTCCCTGGCGCCCCTAACACCATTCTCCAGAGACTTTGGCCTATCTCGAGAACCTTGACTATCGACAACATCTTGGAGCCATCGGGAATTCCTTCAGTAGGCTGATAAGCCGTGCGAACAAGCGACTGCAGTACTGGTGGGAGTTCCTTACAGCACGGTTCTTGTTGACCCCCGCCCGCGCCTCGTCCCGCACATCGTTGGCAATTCCCTCGGGCTCGCAGTGGAAGACGAGTTAGACAGCCATCCACCAGGCGGGTTCATAGCCGTGGAGCGGGTGGGGGTCGACCAGTGGGGTGATGATTCTGGATGAGGGTTGGGGCTCCCGACCGAGTTGGCATAGGATGGTTCCAGGCTGGGATGGGCCAGAATAAGTGCTTGGGGTCTGAGGCGACCCAACACTTCGAGCAACCCATCGGTGAGGATACTTACTGCAAACCTCCTGGAACCCCCGGACAGATCCCAACGGAATACTTGAGGAAATCCCCGGAACCAATGACACCCTTGGTTCCCGCCCCGCGTCCCGTTTGTATCCCCCGGCGGTTATTGAGGGCGTGTACCTCTACTATTTGCTTGTCCTCTACCTCAGACACTCGTGTTCGCTAGTTGTACGTCGTGTCGGCCAAAACGTCGTAGACTAGTCGTGCGATGTTGTACTCCGCCCCTTGGGTCAAGGAGCTGGAGGCCGCTCCGATCTGCTGAATGCTGGTGTCGAAGCCAAGATCGGTCGTGGAGGAGGGGGCAAGAGTGATATGATGAGGGAGTCAGGATCCTAGGCGGCGTCAGGCAGGACGTAGAAAGCTATCGAAAGGAGTGAAAGCGCAAGGGGCAGCATGGCACAGCAACTAGATACGGAACGCGGTTCCGTATACTGTGACCCAAAGGAGAAGATTCGACGGGAGTCACTGCACACAATATGGTTGAGGTTCCACAACACCTCGTTTTCGTTCTGCGAGCTATGAGAAAATACTGTAGGACATCTTTCTGTTGACGTACATTGATAACATCACCATTTGCGAACTTAAACTCAAAGGGGCAGGTTGAATCTTCCAACAGAATATGATCCCTGGCAGGTTTCTGGGATGGCGGGGTATGGACGCGGGGAAGGCGTCTGGTCGGTGGGGGCTGGACAAGGGCTGGACCTCTCAGATTGAGCGATGAAGTTAGTGTCGACCATCTTGTCGGCGCGCACAGACGCCGGCCCGTCACTGTCTGCAAGGAAGGTCGATAGAACCTCTTTGAGGATACGCTAGCAGGTACCAAAAAGTTGGACCCCATCAACGCTTTCGGCTTTCGTTGCGAATTGTTCCCTGTAGATAACATGGTGCCACCCCCCCTTCGCTAGAGAGTAGGTTTTTCTAGACAGGGTGCCCTTTTACCTCGTCCATGTCAACGTCGACCAACGCGTACGGTTCCCATGGTGTTCAAGGGGGAGGCAAATCAGTTGGTCGACCTCAACAAGTATGGAGCAAGCCCGGTTCGTAGTGCGATGTCGACACGACCCAGTGTCGGAGCCAGTCGATTTACTTTCGCTGGTGTGGAGCCAGCGGTAGTCGTGACTGGGGTTCCTTTGATGTCGATCATGGGTGTTATGGGTATCATAAATTATGGCTCATCATCAACAGACGGTTCTATAGTGTAGCGGCTATCACACGGGATTCTGACTTGTTGATTTCCCGTAACCCCGGTTCGATCCCGGGTAGGACCTCTTTTTCATGGGTTTTCTCGTTCCTCCCGGTATCTCGTGTTGACCTTCCGTTTTCTTCCGTAGGATTGGAAGGAGGTATTCGCTCGGAAAACTGTCGTGAACTGCGATGCATGGAGAATGTCAGTATCGGGGCTTCCTTGGCAGTCTTGGAGACTTGGAGTTGCGTAACGTATGATGATCGGGAGGAACGGTGTGCTTCAAGTTCCGTGGACATTGGACGCGGTTCAGACGGCGATGGAGGAGGGGCGACCGAACATCGCCATGGCCGTGAAAAGGGGTTGGATGGTGCTGCAGATGGGCTGCGGATGTCGGCAAGTACTTATGGCATTCTGCCACTGGTCTCAGAGTAGCGGGTCTTCCCCCGGCCGTTCCGGTTGTCGGTCGCGAGAGGAACATTCAATCTATTTTCTACCATCCGCAGGAAATCTACTCGGGCCAGGCTGTGATCCAACTATACTTATCATCAATGGGTCCCATGCGCAGATGCGGCTAGGTGGCGGTCACAACAATGAATGTTCCGTTGCACCCAGCATGCACTGAACGTTTTCCACGCTGTAGCCCCGCATTATTCCGTCCTTTCCCCTCGTTGGCGTTTTTAGTGTGTGTATTGTGTCGGATGCGGTAGATAGCAAACGTTCCGGGGGGGTGTTTGGGGCCGGTGGATTCCCCGATGGTGGGTTCCACTCAAGGTGGCGGTAGAGCCGATGGGTCGCGAATCGTGACATCACGCCTTTCACTGCCTCGCCTCATATAACCAAACCCCCGACTAAAATTACACCCCTCACTAGTCTTATACACACTCCCTCCACCACTCGTTCTCCCCACTCCCCCCCCCTGGCGGCGTCCATGGCGTCCAACCAACTACAAGATGCCCAGGCCCGCGAAATGTTCCAAACCGACCAAGACAAGGGTGCAAAGCTTCACTCTTTCGATCCAGATGCAAGCCCAGAGCAAAAGGCCGCTTCCGCAGGGAAGGCGCGCGACCAACTCAAGGACATCCGGCCTAAGGACAAGGACCTTGAGACAGCCAAAGGTTCGTCCACCACCCTATCTGAACCTGACCAAACCTCATCCCCTATCCGCACTACCAGAGCTCGCTGTCGATACCGGAGGTTCAGATGTCATACCTACAATCACCGTCCACGACGTTGAAGCACATCCGAACGATGTTGTGACGATCACACAACCTGCTCAGACACCTGGATCAATTGACGCCGGTCCCTATGTCATCCCAGACTGGTACAAAGTCGGTTGGCGCGCAGTAGGTGGTGTCGATTCCCCCGAACTGGAAGGAGAAGCCAAGGACTCTGCGATTCTCTCAGCCTTCCTCAAAGAACAATACTATGGTGACTGGTATCACAATGCCGGTCTCGTTTTCTTCGTACGTCACCCTTTGCCTCCCTGCGACCAGAACTCAAACGATCATATCACCAGACCGTGTTCGCGACTCGCTTCTTAACCCTGTTCCGCTTTGGCTGGGGGTGGTTAATCCTCCTGCTCGCCGTTTGTGCAACGTACTATTCCACTTCTATGGCTCGTGTGAGGAGGCGAGCCCGTGACGACATCCAGCGTGAACTTGTCAAGACCAGACTTGCCTCTGAACATGAAAGTGCAGAGTGGTTAAACCATTTCTTCCAGAGATTCTGGGTCATTTACGAGCCGGTCCTCTCCGCCACCATCGTCGCCACCGTGGATCAACTCTTATCAGCCAATTGCCCCCCTTTCCTCGATTCTCTTCGTCTCACCAGTTTCACCCTCGGCAACAAGGCGTTCCGCATCGACCAGGTCCGCACGTTCCCAAAAACTGACGAGGACATCGTTATGATGGACTGGGCCGTGTCCTTCACCCCCAATGACGTCTCCGATATGACCCCAAGAGAGGTTGTAAAGAAAGTCAATCCCAAGATATCCCTTTCTGTTCGTGTTGGCAAGGGCCTCGCGACCACAGGAATGCCCATCTTGCTGGAGGACCTGAGCTTTTCCGGCCGGATGCGTGTCCGAATGAAACTCATGACCAACTTCCCCCACGTCCAGCTGGTCGACCTCATGTTCCTGGAACCACCAATGTTTGATTACGTTTTAAAACCGATCGGAGGCGAGCATTTTGGTTTCGATATTGGAAATGTGAGCACCACTTGGGTCTGTCACCATCCGCAAATTAACATCGTGTTAGGTTCCTGGACTCTCCGCATTCATCCGAAACATGGTCCACGGCACCTTGGGACCTATGATGTACGACCCACATGTCTTCACCCTCAACCTCGAGCAGATCCTTTCCGGTGTTCCCCTCAATGCCGCTATTGGCGTTCTCCAGATCATCGTCCGCTGCGCACGCGACATCAAGGGCTCGAAAATCGGAGGTGGGACCCCCGACCCGTATGTCAGCCTCACGCTTAACAATAGGGCTGAGCTTGCCAAGACCAAGCACAAAACGAACACGTCAGTCGTCATTATATATGTGATAGCTCGCTATTGGCTGACAGACTTGTAGTGTCAATCCCACCTGGACGGAAACCAAATACCTGATCGTCAATTCGCTTCATGAGTCCCTCGTGCTGAACGTCATGGACTACAACGACCATCGACAGAATTCTCTCCTGGGTTCGGCTTCCTTTGCTCTTGAAGCTCTTGAGCAGGACGCCACTCAAGAGGACATCTCGTGCCCCCTCCTCAAGGATGGCAGAGAGCGTGGAGAACTCAGATTCGATGTCAACTTCTATCCCGTCATCTCCCTTTCCAAGACCAGTGAAGGGCCGGTCCAGAAGCTCCCAGAGACAAGTGCATATCAATATATATCAGCGGTTGATAATGACTAACCTTTTCCGTAGACGTTGGCATAGTGCGATTGGTCCTCCATCAGGCCAAAGACCTCGACAACAGCAAGTCCATGTCGGGCGATCTCAACCCACTCGTCAAGGTCTACCTGGGTAACCAACACACGCCAACTCACACTTCCATCTGTCTCAAGCACACGAACGACCCCGTGTGGGAGTCCGCCACCGAGTTCTTGTGTGCCGATAAAAAGACGTCCGTGCTCACGATCAAGGTCATCGACGATAGGGACTTCCTGAAGGATCCAGTTGTCGGCTACATGTCGGTGAAGCTCACTGACCTACTCCGGGCTAAGGACGATGCCGGAAGGGACTGGTGGCCGTTGAGTGGATGCAAGTCTGGCAGGATGAGGCTGTCGACTGAGTGGAAACCGCTTGAGTTGAGCTTACACGGGGTGGATCAGTACGTGCCACCCATCGGTGTGGTCCGACTGCGGTTGAAGAAGGCAACGGATGTCAAGTGAGCGCAATCCCACCTGTCCTGTTTCCCTTGTTTCTGATAGGCATTGTAGGAACGTCGAGGCTGCCTTGGGCGGCAAGGTTCGTTTCATCCCCATACCCATAGGTTGTGGCGGTGCTCATGAATTCATCAGAGTGATCCATACGTCCGCGTTCTCATCAATGACGTGGTTGAAGCTCGAACCGAGGTCATCAACAACAGTAGGTTTAAGCTTTCATAAAGGGATTAGAAGACTCAAGTGTTCGCGCAGATCTTAACCCTGTTTGGGACCAGATAATCTATGTTCCTGGTAGGAAGCTGGTTGCCTGCCGTGGTAGGGTCACTCACCCTCTTTTACAGTTCATTCCCTGAAAGAGACGCTATTCCTGGAATGCATGGACTACCAACACATCACGAAGGATCGTCCCTTGGGATACACGGAGCTGCATCTCAACGACCTCGCTACGGGGGCGGATTCTGAGGAGTATCCCTACAAGTCGACGGGGAAGAAGGTCGAAGCCGCAAATCTGAAATTCGACAAGGGGATTTTCAAAGGACAGCTCCACTACGAGGCCGAATTCGTCCCGGCCCTCGCTCTCAAGAACTTCGAATTCAGTACCGGCGGCAATGGCATTCAACGGGATGTCAACGGCGTTGGTGGATCCAATGGAACCGGTACCGACGAGGATGGCGGTTCGGTCTCCTCGTCGGATGTCGAGGCCGAAGCTGTTCCTACCGGGATCACAACCCGCGGACCTCTCGGTGCGAAGCGGAAGGAGGGACATGAGAAGAGCGCGACGTCTACAGACACTGCTCTTACAGGAGACGCCGAGCAGGACGTTAACTCAAGTGTCGAATCCTCAGGTGAAAGCGAGAGGAAGGTCCGAGCTGGTAAGGGAGTCACGATGTCCAAGGAGGAGTTGATGCGGCACCGTAAGCCCAAATGTTCCTATCACAGTCGAGGATCTCATCGTTGTTTTAGAATCTGGAGTGGTTGTCTTCAACATCACCACTGCACAGTTGTCGAGGAAGGCCCGTCTCGAGGTTCTGTTGGATGATGCGTACTGGCCCGCTTTCACCACCTCCATGTCCCGCAGCCGCCATGTGAATTGGGATTACACTGGCGAAGGATTCATCAAGGAGCTGGATTTCGGTCGCGTCTGGTTGAGATTCAATGAGGCCGATGAAGGAACGAAAGATGACATCATTGCTGAGTGGAAGGAGGACGCGAAGAAGTTCCTCCAAGAGGCAATGGTGCGTCCAATGTTTCTGTGTCATCCACTCGTGACTTTTCTGACGTTTTATGACAGGATGGGACCGTTAAGCGAACCCTGTACGATTCAGAAGGAAAGTCGATCGGAACCGTGGAACTAGAGGCCCGCTACATCCCGGTTCCTCTCAAACTGGAACCACGGGAAACCGTCAACAGTGAGCGGAACATCCACCTCTTCTCACATGCGACTGACTCCCCTTTTAGATCAAGGTATCCTTCAAGTTCAGCTCATTAATGGTGGAGAGATTCATGGTGCGGATCGGAGCGGTATGATCTCTTAGTCCAAAATGCAGCCTATCCCGACTGACGCCGTCGATTTAGGCAAATCTGACCCCTTCGTCGTCTTCACCCTCGATAGCCAGAGGGTTTTCAAGTCCCAGGCAAAGAAGAAGACGCTTCACCCCGAGTGGAATGAATCATTCTCGGTCTCAATCGTCAGTGTCACTCCCAGGCACCAAGGGCCTCTGTTCTGACTACCATTATCTCAGCCTTCTCGCGTTGCGGCGGACTTCCAGCTCGAAGTCTTTGACTGGAACCAGATCGAGAATGCCAAAAGCTTGGGAACCGCTAGGATCGACCTCGAGGAAGTTGAGCCCTTCCGTGGTCTAGAGAAGGTCATCCCTTTAAGTCACGACAAGCACGGAGACAAGGGTTGGGTTCGTGTGCATTTGAACTTCCAACCAGAGATCATTGCGAAATCTCGTGCAAAGACCTCCACCTTCTCTACCGCCGGCAGGGCCATGACTCAGGTTGGCGCTTTGCCTCTCCAAGCAGGGAAGGGTGTCCTCCACGGTGTTGGTCGCGTTTTCAGACGAGGTGACAATAATAGCTCAGACGACGGAAGCATCATCGAAGCCCCGGACATGGGGCCTGGCCAGGCTTCCCAACCGATCGGTGCTAACGGTATGGGCGTGGGCGAGAGTGTGTTCACCGGACCCGGCCAGGGTGCCTCTGGTTCCGGTAAACATACCACCGAGCCCGGAATCGTGAGAGTCACAGTGATGGAGGCAAAGGATTACAACCCAGGCGGAGACGGGCTCAGACCCTACGTGATTATGAAGTCCGGAGGGAAGGAACACAAGACATCTCACCGCCCCAAGTCGACGGCTGCTGAGTGCCACTGGTAACGCGCTCTTGACCCATCTTTCTACGTTTCCTTTCTGACCGTTTTTAGGAGTGAACAATGTGCTTTCGTGGTCAACCCCAACCAGCCCAAGATCCAGGTTTTGGTACACGACTACAAGGCCCTCGGCAGGGATAAATTGTTGGGCGCCGGCGAGATCGATGTAAGTTTGTCTCTTCGGTGGGGTGAATTCGTGTCTCACGTCGTTCCTCAGATCTGGCGTCACCTCAACCCCGCGAATGGTATCAACGCTACGGAAGTCCTCATCCAGCTCACCGAAGGGCAGGGGTTGTTGAAGGTTCGACTAGACTACAGCCAAGAAGAGCTTCACAACCTTCCGCGCGGAAGCTCATTCCAATCTCTTGCCGACGCCACCAATCCCAAGGCCATAAGCTCACCTTCCAGGTTCAGCCTACGGGGCAAACGCCCTGGACCAGGCAGTGACGATTCTTAAAGCTTAACCCCAAGCTTGGGCTTCTGGGGCATTCTTGGTTTCCCTTTTGTATTATCCTCTTCCACTCGCTCCAACCTCAATTGCCGACACCCCTCTACGGACGGTCTAATATAGTACGCCGCATAATATGTCATTCCGACTCCAGCACTTGCATTTTCTTGACCTGTTTCCTCTTGGCTTCTTCATCTCTTGTATGCCTTTGCACGTCACCTCTGCATTTCTTCCGATTCTTGTACGCCTTCCTACCTACGATGTACAATTCCTTGATATTCGCAACACAAACAGGTGTTCTATACCTGCCCGCCGTTGCAACACGGTCTCCACAGACATTCCGCGCTTTACCAGCCTCTGCGTGATCTCTGGGATGTTATTCCGCTTTATCGTGACGAGGTAGAACCTTCCGTTCGCCGAGAGGAGGGTCTATGGGAGGTCACGCGATCAGAGGATCCGACTACTAGGTGGAGGGAAGCCGTTCCTGACCTCGGATTCGCGGAGTAGCTCGTTCGCAACCTCCATTCCATTGAATCCACCGGCCCACGAGCTGGATATCTGACCGTGCTCTTGTCCCTGTTGGACTTCTTCCAACTCGGTGGGCACATACGGAGGGTTGAAAATCAATACATCGACAGAATTGTGCAGCCGGGTTGATAGCGGCCCTGTCAGGGAAGTGTGTATCGCATCTACCTCAGACTAGATGACGCAGGGTGATAAGAGGGTACGCTCTTGGGTTGGAAACCGGATTACCTTGTTTTTCCGCGCGGTGGCGATCGTACACCGACAGGCGTGTGGGTTGATGTCCGTCGCGAGATAAACTGACAAATGGCATGAAAAGGCGATCACAGCTCGTGGGGGAGGATTGTGAACTTACGGGAGGATTGTCCCAGTATTGAGGCCAGGAACGCAGATACGCAGCCAGACCCGGGTCTACCGACTGATGTTTTTCAATCAGGAATCGGCCGCCGAGTAGGTAGGCTCACCCACCCCACTTCAAGGCAGACAGACGGTTGGAGCTTCTTTAGCTCGTCCGCGTCCTTTTCTAGAGCATCGAGGAGGATAAAGGTGTCTTCTGCCGTTGGAGACACTGTGAGGATGTGGGGACGATTTGGGCAAAGCGTGCGGGTTTCGTACCCGCTGGTTCGTAGACCAGGTCGTAGTCCCTTCGCGTCAGATGAGATAATTCCGGTGTTGGGATCATGGTTGTGGCAGGCCCGTGTTGAACCACTTTACCAGTCACGGCAGCCGCTGTGTCTTCGGAGGCAACCTTGGGGAGTAGCCGACTATAGTTCTCTGACTGGGCTCGCGACTGAAGTAATATGACTTCCCACGAGTGGCTCATCGATCACTTATTAGTCGAGCTTGTTACACACCCAATCCGGTAATACATGGAACCTGTGTGGACCGATCATCGGTTGGCCGGGTGAACGGGAAGCCTAGCTCCCGGGTGCGCTCCACCCATCAGCAAGGCCACTACTGTGGACCTGTCGGGTAGATGTGAATCAGCTGTGCTCCAGGTGGAGTGGCGTGATGTTTCCACTAGGACGTCCACAGTGTGTCTACCGAGTCACTTCGAACCACGCCTGATGGATGGGGGTACGGGTTCTCCCACCTCTGCCGTGCGATGCAATTTTATTGATGGGGTCACATATATGCGCAAGCCGCCTATTTTCTATCCGTTCGGAATTTCTTAGAACTCGTGCCCGGAGGCTTGGTGACGAGCATTCCACCCTCTGTTTTGGAGACTGCTGTGATCCACGGCGTCACCGCCAACACGTTCGGCAACGTTTAATCTTCCTGCATAGACTTACACGAGGAACTAGTATAACTAGACTTGCTTATTTGTTTGTTAACCGTGGTTGTAATCGGATTAACCATCACAATTAGCTTGTGAGCCGGGATAACCACCCTCATCCCCCATCACCTTTGACAGAATCGCCGTTAAGGTCGTCTTCAAAATCCGCTTTCCGTTTCCCGAGAACCTTCGTATCGGTCTCCGCTTCTACTTTTGGGCGCTTTGCTGCTCGTTTCTTGGCTGTTTCGGCGCGTTTTGCGTCTCGTTTCGGTCGCAGTGCAGCAGCAAGCTTGTGGTGTTCCTCCTTGCGCCTTTCAGGAGCTATGGCAGGAATGGGCACAGTGAGATCGTTAGGTAGACAACGGCGAAGGAGGTGGCCGTTGTGGAGGCTGTGGGTGTTGATGATCCATCGGGAAACGTCACAGTGCTCGATGAAGCTCTCTGTTGCTTCTTGGGATGTGATTCGCTCTTGCACACGAGGGCGTTTGCCGGTTGGGCCGCACCCAGCAAACGAGCAGTCGTGTTGGACGTTAAAGTCAAACTCAATGTCCTGTGCGACCACGTTAGTGCTGATACAAGAGGTACTAAAGAGATGGAAGATACCTTTGTGTGTACAATGGCAAATGAGGGATCACCTTGACGCCGAATGAGGTACGGCATCCCGAACCTATCGTGACGGGTGGGAGCGACCACGAACACATCGATCACCGCAATGCCAGGCCCGTCGGCTTCGCGTTCTGTCAATAGTTCGACAATCTTCCCCACAATGGTCTTGTCCTACAGGGTGATGTTGAGCCAAGAAAGAAATTCAACACTGTTTGACCTACTGTTTTCGGCATGTTACAGAACACCCAAGACCCAACGAAACACCGGTCCGAGCTTCTGGCGATCACTTGTTTCCCAGTAAACCACCTCTGGTTGGGATTCCGGCAGAAATCGTCCGTATTGATGGCTGTGGAGGCGTGCAGGGATCTCCATTCGCGAGTTGGTCGTGATCGCTTTCCCCTTTGTGTTGTGAACGGAGTGAGCCGCAACGTCCCTGCACAAACAGGGTTAGGGTGGCGTGACCAAAGTCAGGGGAAACGAACCGGGTGGCACGACGGCATTGTCAGCCCAACCGAGGTTGTTCTTCAGCATTTTATACCGCTGAAGCGAACTACGCACACCGTGACCCGAGCGTTTCCAATCTCCTGAGTCATCGTGCCACCAACCACCAGTAATGCGCTGCTTAAACCCTTCTTGATCTGCCAGCTGTATTGCGACATCGCGACTGGGTGCCTGGTGATTTGAGAGAACCGAGCAGAACCGGAATATAGCATTGTAGCACTCGAATGTCTCGGTTGCTTCGCCGACCAACGGCCCAAATCGTCTGATGTCGTCAGCGAGGTGGGTAAGTAGGTGGAGTTTTGGTTTTGTGATAATCTTCGATGAGTCTACCCTTGAGAATAGGTCAAGGACATTGTCAGTGGCGATCTTCACAGTATCCTAATGGTGACGAGTTCTTGGATCAGGTCAGGAGACAGGTGAAGTACGTATGGGTACTCACAAGAAACGTTTCCATTTCATCAATCTCCGGAAGCCATAGCAATGCGGTGAGCTCCCCAATCGCTTTCCACAACGTGAACATGTCAGAGGATAAAAGATCGTGGCAGTGGAAGACCATTGTCTGAACAATGATCTTGAGCTGGCGGCCGATCAACGAGTTGGCGTACTGCATGATGTACCCCGCACGGATTGATGGAGCATTGAGACCGTGGGCGTCCGTTGCTTGCAAGCGTGTGGCAAAGATTGTCTTCTTCACGGAGTTCCAAGAAGAGTATGTCATAAACCACCCGTATCTGACAATGCCCAAAAGGATTGTGTGGAGGAGTTCAACGGGTGTATCCTGGGTCGGATCGAATCCTGAAAACGAGCTGGGTGAAACCACATTTCCTGGGTGTGTGGCCGTCAACGTACCTCGGGTCGTCAAGTGCGGGTTATGAAGGCGCGATCCGTTCCCCTTGACCCAGTCTTCTAGGTTCTTCTGGATTTCTGGTAGTGTGAGACCCTCCCCCTTCATCGTCCGATGCCGTGTTAGGAGATCTTCAATCCAATGTTGGGTGATGGTATCCTTGACCCCGGTGGACGTTTGCAACGCCTCAATTGGGGCGCGCACGCCACGACAAGCAAGCGAGACTTGTTCCTGCAAAACCTGAAGAGTTTCGGCTGAGGACCTGGGATTTCCAGCCTACAACTGCCGTTAGCAGTTATCAAATTTCTGCGTGAAGTGAACGGACGAAAAAGAGTTGATGGTATCCAAGGTCCGATTCCTTCTTGGTGGCAGTGCCGCCAGTGTCACACTTGCGGCAGCTATGGTTTCCATTTGCACCAACGTGGCATGCACACTCACTCTGCATTGGGTTGTCGGAGCGGTCTGCATCTAAGGTAACACGGACTTTCGCACCCTGCCCAGTTGTGGCATTGCGGACCTGAATTGGCTTTGTATGTGTTGACCTAGCCAGAAGACGAACACTCTGTCAGTGTCTGCCACAATTCCTGATGGGGAAACACACTCTATTTGATCCTTCAGTGCTGAGTACTGTTCAGAAACCGACGCGAAGGGGGATGCAGAGAGGAAGTGAACGTGGAACTCTTGCTGGAGCATCTTGCGAGGGAGGTTTCGGTGCTGAAAATATAGGTTCCAGTGCTTGTTCCATGATTTGGATTCGTTTCCTGAAACATCGTCCCCGAAGTAGTCGATGAAACTTGTGTACAACGGTTCACCATCAGCGAGAATCCGATCGGGATTGGGCATTGCGTTTACGAATTTTGCAGTAGATGTGTCTAGGATAAAATCAGCTCAGCAACCTCTTGAGCGGAATCAAACACTTTACCATCACATTGTGGGACCATCCCACGTTCGGATAAGTCAAGGAATGTGTCTTGAAAGTCGACAAACTTTACCCGTATGGTGGTGGAATCGTCAATTGTAGCGATTCCGTTATCATCAAAAGTGACCCTGAACACCTCCCCGCACATCTTGGACTTGTATCTCACCCAT
>Ga0307511_10004369_pt1 | contig 14417 bp, 18 predicted proteins | sample 13_EM_MG_FD_200266 | JGI IMG/M metagenome (GOLD analysis project Ga0307511, IMG submission 200266) | Populus trichocarpa ectomycorrhiza microbial communities from riparian zone in the Pacific Northwest, United States - 13_EM | ecosystem: Host-associated > Plants > Roots > Unclassified | place... | reverse complement strand
ATATCACAACCAGCAGAATAGCACGGCGGGTGGCCAGGTGAATGGTACTACCTCTGAAGCCATTGGTACCCCTTTATCCTTTCTAGATTGCGACTTCACTGACTAGCACCACCTGCAGGAGCCAGTACGCATAGCCCAGGCCAAGGGCTACCCCCCAGCCAGCCATCACAGCCACCTCAAGGTCCACAGGATAGAGCTGACGCAGGTGCAGGAAGGCGATCACCACCAAGCACCCCTCAACCACAATCCCCAGCCTCTCAGCCATCGCCTCCCACCATCCAGAGACAGTCCCCTCCTGCCCCACCTTCCACCAACCGCAGGCGACAGAGGGACAAGGACATTGATGACTCTGACCAGGATTTAGATCAAGGTGAAGGCCCCCAGCAGAAGCGTCAGAGAATGGATACACCCCAGGAGGAGGAGGAAGACAGTGTTCAGCCTGCCCCCACAGTCCAGAAGAAACGCAAAAAGGCAGGGGTAGGTGGTACGCCAGCGACAAGGGCTCTGAAGAACAAGAAGGGAAAGAAGGGAAAGAAGGGAAAGGACGGTAGCAACATTGGAGATGGTGATGGTGCTAGTGGCGGTGAGCAGGAGGCTGCAGGACCTGAAGTGGGGAGGCCTACTCGCCAGACAAGGCAAAATAAATGTACGTCCAGAATCCAGCCTCCCTGCTTTCCAAACCTCCAGCGCAGTTGGCTAACACGATTCCAGAATGGAGGCCCACCCTCTGGCCTCCCATATACTTTAGAGATCCATAGACCTGGGGGCAGCCTATATGGGCATTGGCCCAGCACATCCCCTCCGATAGAACTAATACAGTGGCTACGCTATCATGTTATTTGATTGATCTGAAATGTACATGTGACCTGTTACCATCTGCAAACGAGTCCCAATGTACCAGCACAGCTATAATGGAACAACGGAATTGCAGCTCTGTGGCATTATTACAATTGGTAGGATCATTCTAATGAGACAGGTCAATTGCAATGGACGTCTGGCATTGTAATGAATATCTAGCTATAATATAATCCAGCCCTATTATAACCATTCGGAATACATGACTGCAATTGCAACACTGTATTGTAATGCGCGCCACTGTGTTGTAATGCGCGCCACTGTGTTGTAACCAATTTTAGGTCCCTTCTAATTCCCCTTGGAATTATAATACTAGTAAACAATTATTACCGGTTACAATACCACCCACAGTCCCAGTGATGGTCTTACACGTGGAATATGGTCCTGAGGCTGGTGTGGTCGACTGTTACAGCGATAGCGGTGAAGATAGTGACGAGGACGGTGATGGTAGTGGTAAGGAAGACTAGGGTGGGGAATATCCAGGTGATGTCGGACGTTGACCATGGCATTCGCTCATCGTCGGAGCTGCAGGCTCTTCAGACGTTGGCGTTAGATTTCCGCTCTCTTGCTATTTCACTTCGTTCGCTGTTTAATATGCAGGTCTATTATATGCGCTTTAGACATGCGTGCTCGTCTGACATGACCACATCTATGATTACTACCAAAGTTACAGGGAGCTTCGGCGGTCCAACTGACCAATTTTCCTCCCGCGCTGCTTCCGTGAGTGTCGACGACACACTCCGAATGCTCTGACCTCCGGTATGCGTAGTCCGAAGGAACAACACGAAAGGTGAGAATCGTCGGGTCTCTGGGCGGAACCAGACGCGAGGACAGAGAATGGTGTGCGCGTTCGATCGGCAGTGAGTGACTCCGTGTCCATAGGTCGGACTTTCTACGCACCGTCAAAATCCCCTGATACGAAAATTTCAATTCGTCCGCGTACCGGATCCCAACCGCGTAGAATGTCCCGGTATATCCCAAACTGGGGGAGCTTGCTCCCCACGCCAGCAGGAGGACTCGATGTCAAGTGTGATGAGAGTGGAGGCAGCGAGGGAGTCGAGGAGGGTGAAATTCAACCCGCTAGGCTCGGAAATTTTGGGTTGGGGACAGCAGTGGACCTCGGGAACCATGTCTGCGAGGATGAGGCTACACAATGTCCATAGCGACGGTGATGACGAGCTGAGGATGGTTCAGAAGGTGTAAGGTCCCGGCCCGGCCCATCACCGCGCCGCGTGACGGTCCAGACCGAGTAGAATAACATTTCACTCGACATATGTTTTATGTTTCTTTTTACCTATGATTTCATGGACAACGAGTATTGAGTATATAAGGACTGCTACTTTTGTACTACCTACTCGAAGCTACCCAACAGAGCTCCGTACTCTTTCTGTCTTGAAGATCCTGTGAGTGCGAGCGAACCCCCTCGACGCCACTCAATACTGCGGCCGAAACCGTAGTGATCGAGCCGTCAGGCCCGCCGCCTCACAGAAGGAGTGACGGTCACGCGTGTCTTGACAGATCGTCCATCAACATACTCAATCGAGTCGGTCACTTGCCAAGCGCGATCTCTATCGGCTTTCCGGCGCGGTGTTGCTGCGTGCGGTTGGAACGTGCGCTTTGGGTGATGAAAAACGCCAATGGAACGTGTTGCTAAGACCCCTCCCCTCCACCTCTATCCCTCTAATCCTCGACTAACCCCCCCCAGAAGAACCATGGCCAAAAATTACCAGCGGCTATGGAATGAGGTCACTCACGCAATCGACGAAGCCAAATCTGTTCGGATCCTGGCTGAGATTCTGGTCGACAAAGAGGGCAGGACTTTTATCTCGCGTCTGGATCGCAAGGATGCAGAGTTGTGTATTGAGATTTTGGACTACGTAAGCCGCGATTTGCAGTTCTCCCTTTCACCACCTCACACGATCTCTCTGATTAGGGCATCGCAGAATGCAACCTCAAAACCGCCGAGAAGCAGGCATTCTTCGTCACGTTAAGGCGACTTTCCGGATACCGTGGACGACTACCAGATTCCATGATTATAACGGAAAATATTGAAGTTGAAGACAAGGTACTCGCCTCAGGTGGATTTGCAGATGTCAGATGTGGAACGTACATGGGACACCTTGTCGCGATGAAGAGCTTGAGGGTTGCAGAGCAAGACGACTTCATGGCGATAAGGAAGGTGAATATCGCCGATATTTTTTCCATCGCTTTGAACGAAGTCCCGACCATCCTTCTCTAGCGATTCTGTAAGGAGGCTGTTCTCTGGGGAACAGTCTCTCATCCGAACGTCTTGAAGCTTGTTGGGGTTCACGGGGACATGGAGAAAGGACAATTCTCCACCGTATTGGAATGGATGGCGCACGGGAATATCATGGACTTCATTAGAAATAATCACATCAACAGACTGGAACTGGTACGCGACCTCGCTTTCCACACAATCCTCTTCACTAAAACACGGCAACAGTTGTCCGGGGCGGCCCAGGGTCTGGAGTACCTCCATGGTGCCAGTCTCACACACGGGGATCTTAAAGGGGTCGGCGTCTCTTCGTTTTACATTTGATCCCCTTTTCTTACGTCCGATAGGCGAATATCCTGATGTCCAATGACATACCTCCTCGTGCCTGCCTTGCCGACTTCGGTTTTATGACAATTGTCCTGGACCCTGGCCAGAAGTTGTCGTGCTGTGCGCAATTAGAGGGCGGCACGATGACGTTCATGTCTCCGGAACTCTTGATGCCTTCCCATTTTGGTATGTGGGATTCTGTACCCACGCCAGAGGCGGACGTCTACGCGTTCGGATTGGTTATTTTTCAGGTATTGGAGCAGGATCACGAGTATCGGCCGTCTGCTTACTTCGCTGTCTAGGTTCTTACAGGTGAGATCCCATTCCGTGGTGTTCGGCAAACGGAATTGGGGTGGTCCGTGCTTCATGGGCTTCGCCCAACCAAACCAGAGAAGGCGCCATCCATCGGGTTGTCTGATACGCTGTGGGATTTCATCGAACGCTGTTGGGGTGGTGACATGGAACTGCGACCGAGGGTCGCGGAAGTCGTGAGGCACCTTGGGGGGGAGGCGGCGAACTGGGTTGGGTTCATGCCACCTTGTGCCCCGGCGGAGAACATCGTTTCTGACTCCGAGGGTCCGCCGTCGGACACGCTAGAACACTGTAAGCTCACAATTCTGATCCCCCTTAACATCACCTCACCGGACAATGATATAGGCGGAATCTTCCCATCAATGAACGCCGACCTGGAGAGCCTCATCGAATCGCAAGTTTTCTCTGGGCAAGCCAGCTGTTCGGACCAGATATCCTCCTGGTGGAGCGAATTGTCACAGGAAGGACCCCTGGCAGTCGTCACTAAACCTTTCGGGGGGCCACAGCCTGTGCCTCGAGCCGGAACGAAGATTCACCCAGGCCTTGAGTCCGGGGTCCCCAGGCGACCCCAATTTGAAGAGCCGCACGACGATCTCCACGCACCCGAGATGTACACACACCTCGATCAGAGCTACAAATCACCCCCGTCCAAGCTTCCCGAGAAGAAACGAAGAGGTTTCCAGCGCTTCAAATCGAAGTTGCGCGAGTTCTTTGGTCTTGCATTAAACATTGAACGTTGACACATACACCATATGCCTGATGGCTGTGGGTGTCGGTGACAGTGTTGAACCCGGCTCGAAACACCGAGGGTGCTCCGGGTTTTTGTTGCTTCTCTCGTTCGTCATCGATTCATCAATACTCACCGAACCAGAATCACCCCAGGGTCCGCGTAATACTGGATCCCGCTCCGCCCCTTCGAACGGATCTGAGCCACGGCGTAACATGTAGAAAGTACTTCTCTAGTGAGGGGATTACGCTTGAGTTGGACGTTGACCCTCAGCTTTTGGGATTTGATCTTCAGAGCTGTGGGCTCTCCGGGTGTCTACGTTAGGTGTCCGTTCTTTTGTAGCGTTATTTCGTTTGCTATTATATGTGTAGTTCTATGTCCTTCAAACAAACATGACGTGCTCGCCTGGCACAGCCACCGGAGTTGTGGGAGCGCACGTTCAAACTTCAGCGGTCCAACCCAACCTGTTTTCCTCTCGTGCCACTTTTGTGACGTTTTTCCAGCGCCAACGGCGCACCCGTGTGTTCTGGCCTCCGGGATTCGTAGTTCGAACTAACGCAACGTGAAAGGTGAGAACCATCTGGTCTCCGCACGGTCGCAAACAGAGAACTATGTCATCAATGGGCAATAAGTGGCTCCATGCTCAGTAGTATGAAGAGCGCACCTTCCAAGCTGGTCGTTGTGGGCAGAGTCTGCGTACCGTCACGATCTCTCGATACGAAAGCTTCACCTCTTCGTCCGCGCGCTGGATCCCAACCTCGTAGGACGTGCCGATATACCCCGAGCTGGATGATCTTGGTCCCCGCATCAACAGCTGGGGTTTAATGTCCAAAGTGTGATGGGAATAGTAGTAACGAGCGTTGAGGAGGGCGAAACTCAACCTCGCTGAGATCATGAGCTACAGGCGATTTGGCTGGGGACATCAGCGGACCTCGGTGGACCTCGGGAACTATGTCTTGATGTGAATACAACTGCGAGAATGAGGCTATACAATGTCCGTAGCGACGGCGGTGACGGGCTGAGGAGGGTTCCTCTATCGGCTTTGCGGCGCGGTATGGCTGCGTGCGGTCGGAACATAGAGCTTGAAAGTCGGTTTGAGATTTGGAGTCCGGGGAGTTATTCCTTCTCCCGACGATTGACTCCCGGAGTGTTGGTCTACACATAAATCATCCACATTAATAAGTTACACTTACCAACACCTGACGGCATTCAGTAAGCCCACGTCGCCTCGCGGTTGGTTGTTGTAAACCGGTACGCTTTTCGTCGACACTAGGGTGCCGTGAACAATACACCGTTGTCCGGCCAGGCCATCATCAGGCGCGCGGAGTTTGAATTCTGAAGGCGCTACCGATTCCAGCTCACAGACGACGGGCAACCGACCACCCGCATGGATCCTGTGTGGATTGGCGTCATGTCCGTCATCATCATCAACGACGCGGAATCCCGCGTCAGTCGAGCCTCTTCGATATCCACCTCTTACATGCAACCAAGAAGGAACTGCAGGGTGTCGCACTTGACAGAAGGTATGTCTGTAACGGGAAAGCACATCGCAGTGGATAGCTCAAATGTGACCCTAGGGTTTCCACCGACTTGAACCAGGATGAGGTGAAATTAGCGAATGTATTGGACATTTGACGTATGGTTACTTACACGTGTCACGTCCTCAGGTTGATGCCCTCCAGCAGGACGCTTTGGAAATCGTCCGCTTGCTTCGGTTCACGAGGGACGCGCTAGCACCAATCAACAAGATCCCTCCCGAGGTCCTTACTCTCATCCAGAACCTCTGGGAAATGCACGATAGAAATCAAGACACAATCGCATTGACACACGTATGCCAGACTTGGAGGGAACTGTTTATATCACGCTGGTCTTTGTGGACAGATTTTGACTGCGTGGACACGGACAAAACCCGCGTGTATCTTGAGCGCTCAAAGTCTTCCCCATCAACCTGTGGCTGGATGGGACGAAGCTTTGCTCCCTCACGACCCCCTCCCGCAGACGATTCCCCACGCCATCGCTCGGATCAAATCTGTGGCCATCTTAGGGACACCAACAAGTGTCCAAGATGTTACCGCCCGCCTATCTCTCCCCGCGCCTCTCCTTGAAGACATGACGATAAACAGGCGCGGTTCAACATTGTTCTCACAATATTACCCCCCCACTAGCAACCAGACTTTTACAGAGGCCTCTCCTCCTCACGCACGTTGTTTCTACAAGGTGTCAGCACCGAGCTACCTTGGAGGAATATGGTCAATCTCACGTCGTTCACGCTGAGCGGCACATCCGAGGAGGGCGAAGTGGAGCGCTTGAGCCACTCATCCGAAAACGTTCTCGCGGAAATTAGGGGCAACGACTTGAGGGCGTGAACCCCTTAATTCCGCTGGAAACGTGTTTATCTCTCTGTATCGCACAGTGTATTATGTTGAAAAACTTATCCTGCGGCGGAGATTGTTGAGGATATTTCCTCCGCCCGTCCAGATGGTAATCACCTTAAGGGACATGCCCTTGGTTTTTACTGGCTATGGTACTTATGCCGTAGACTTTTTGTTACAATTTCTCACCATTTCTCTGTTGGAAGTGTCGTCCTTCAGCCCTCGGGTTCTTTCTTGTGGTTACATTTTCCCATCATTACAACCAGGTAGACCAAAATGCGATTAACTTAGGACAACTGCGAGGTTGTAAAAGATACAAGTAGCCCTCGTGCGACACCTTGAGTAATAGAGAAAGTGCTCATCGCTTCGGCTTGCTCCCAAAAATCCTCTTGAGGAAGGCCCTGAATCCTTTGCGTTTCCGCGGAGGAATGACACTAGGCGGTGGAGGGTACTTCTGATCCAGGTGTTTGTACACGGGCTCTGGAGGCTCCTCGTGGGTTTCCACCCCATTTTGTCGAGCCAAGACAGTGTGTATATTATCGAGCTGCGAAGCACCGGCACCCGGGCTGACAGCTGGCCCGTCGCTCTCGTACGTCTGAAATATCCCAACTGCACAGAAGGTCTAAGAGGCAATGGTCCAGCGGGAAAGAAGGAGAACTTACCGTGTTCCAGTTCATCCGAGTCTTCTTCAGGAGCATCCTCCCGATACTCCACTCCACTCGGAGGCATGTCCTTACGCCACTTATCTGCCGCGTTGCCGACCCCCACCACAACTTCCTGGATTTGTGGTCGTCGTGTTCTGTCGCCAAGCCAACACTTTTGGATGAGCTCCCACAACGAGTTGGAGATCCCGATGGCTTCTGCATCCACAGGTTTATCCGGGCGAAGACCAGATGAGACGTTGTACGCGAGCTCCGGCGGTCTCATGTTTGGAAAAGGTTGCTTCCCCGTCAGGACCTGATGGAAATTCAGAAAACCAGCGGACGGCGACAGCACGATATGATTACCTGAAGTATGACCAACCCGAAGGCATAAACATCTCCCTCTTGAGTGGGAATTGCGTTCTTGAGTCCGAACTTACTAGGTGCGAGTAATTCCGGGGCCATGAACGCCAACGTGCCACCTTCCAACGTGAGACTTGATGACATCCGTCCACCCGGGTCGAGAACCATCGTCGTGAACCCGAAGTCCGCGAGACACGCCTTAGGGGGCACATCGTTCGTCATGAGGATGTTTGGCTACGAGAGGATTAGGAGATTACAAAATAATCGAATAGTAGTAGGGTACGAACGCCTTTGAGATCCCCGTGGGTGAGGTTCGCATCATGGAGATACTTCAGTCCTTGCACTGCACCATGTAACTGTTGCAAAGGTTTAGTGGTGAAACGCTGACCTTAGAACGGAGAGATGCGCACCAAAGCCAATCTATTTGTGGCATTATCCCTGATGTACTGCATGATGTTCCCGTGTACCATCCACTCCGATATCGTCGCGAACTGATACTGCTCGATGCCACCCAGAACGCCGAGAAGCTTCAGGACGTTCGGATGGGACAACGAATTCCAAATGATGACCTCTTTGCAGAATTGCTGGGAAATGATTTGTACTATTGTTCCCAACCACAAAGATCTCGCTCCCACTCACCTTTCTGATCTTTACGAAGTTATCTGTTTCCGCGACCCTCAGCTTCTTCACTGCGACGGTGAACCCCTTGTATTGTCCCTGCTTGATATCCGCGAAACCCCCTGATGTGTGAGGTTGACTTGGTGCAGAAAAGTCGATCTTATCTTTGATGACCATGGAGTTAGGCAATCGCGCGCGCTTTCCTGCGAGCCTCCTCAGCGTCGCGAAGAATGCCTGTTTGTCGGACGCGTGAACCATGTTCTCTGCCAGACCCTGAATAATTGGATCAGTGAGTGACCATCAGGTACGGCAAGTGGGTGATTCGGGTTTACATGGTCGAGGATCTCGATACAGAACTCTGCGTCCTGTTGTTCGAGATCCAGGATGAACGTTCGACCATCCTTGGACGACAAGATTTTTGCCAGGGTCCGAATAGATTCCCTCTCATTCGTTGACGCGCGAACTTTGTCCCACAGTTTGCTGAAATCGGAAACCATCGCGTTCACGAGGGAGGATGACGGATATGGAGAACGAGAGGAAGGTAATAGTTGGGGTGCAGGTGTCCTGCGTTCTTGCCATGAGGAAACTCGCAGTATCCAGCCACATCGTGTATGAAGGCGTGCACGGCGGCGGTAGCCGATACACCGGAGACGGCCATACAATTTGGGCCCGAATAGCCGGATGCGCCTAAGCGCTGAGTTTTGGTGCACCGCCTCTCGTCCCCGGTCGAAGAACCGCACAACCTACGAACAGTCTGCCTTTACCTTCTGGTCTGGTCACCATCCCACGTGGACCACAAATGGTACTGGTGGGGACGATAGCGCGGTTTTCCAGCGTTTCATTTCGTGGATCGAGCTTCCACGGAATCAACGCCCTGTCATCAACCAGTTGGGTTGCCACGTCAACTCCTAATCCATGAACACAACTTTCCATCCGAGCCACGTTTACTTGGTCAGCGTGTGAGCGCGCGGGTGAGCACAACTTTTCGTTTCCCACCCACCCCCATCCCGCCAAAGCGATGGTGCTAATTATAAGGGACAGGCTGGGTTTGATCAATTGCTGACTGGGATGTTGATAGGGGTGAGCGCGTCGAGGTTCAACACCCAACCGTCAAGGATGAGGTAAAGTACACACGACACAGCTCAACCACGAAACCCAGTTTCATCCGCCGAGCTGGGATTGGATGCTAACAGGGGTCTGGTCCTTGTAGTTGGCCGCCCGGAGTTTAACCTCCAGTAGACCCGAGCGTCATCTGGATGGTAGTTTCAGCTTTCAGCCCTCCACAATCCAGGAATGGATACGTTCCTCGCTATGCCTACGTACGCAAGTTCGCGTCGATATCCACGTGGCCCGAGAACACAAGTATCGAGTGAGAAAACTCTTGACGCCCTCCCACGGTTTGTCGTCTCGTCTTGACATTTGCTGTGTCAAACACATATCCGTATCGAGTACGCAACCCTCCCTCTCCGTAAAACACTAGCCATCTTCCGTGAAGTCGTGTGAACCGTCTCATCTTTTTCATTTTCAACAGCATGCGACGATACTCACGGGCCAGCTCTTCTAGTGTGAATCGTTCGATGACTACGACTCTCACCCACGGTCGCGTTGGGGACTGTACAGTCCAACGTCACACTAATCTCGATATCGAACGTCAAGCACCGGTGTTGATATCCCGAATAGTCCCCGGTCTCGGCCCCGGTCTTCTTTCCCATGCTGACCCGAAGAGTCACACAGGGGTAGGTACCCAAAAGTTGCCGAACAGCGGTTCACGTATGTGATGAATCATTATGCATCGTGCATTACGGATAGCCTCCCGCACGATCGACGGGGCTGTGGGTCTCGTTCGTCCGTTTGGCGTTTGGCATTTCGGTAGATCGCAGAGTCAACTGCCAGCTGCGGAAAAGCGCTTCCTCAACCTCTCCCTACGCCGCTGCTGCTTCACGCCCGAGCTCTCGGAAATTTCTCTCGAGGCTGATTGTTCATGCTCGTTCGCGGGAGGCTGACTAACGGAAGGTCGAAGCGAAGGGAAGCGCCCCTTGGCGCTTGCGTAAGCACGGGTAGGAAGGGACCGCTCTGACACTAGCGCCCAAACTTTGAATTCCACATCCCGTCATACTGCTCGACTGCACATTGATCGAAATCGATGGAGGTGAGAACCCAGGCACACCACTAGCTCGATGAGCTATCGGTCCACAGGTCAAACCCATGATGTGCGAAACGTGACCGGGGGACCCGAGGTCCCTCATTACATCCATCCATGCTCCGTCGGGTTCATGAAGATATCGCCGGAGGCAACAATCCCGCAGAAGGACGGTTGGACTGATTCAGAAAACGTCCTGGCTGGGTCTATGGTCTGCGTTTCATCGGTACTCATCCCCACCCGATTTCCAATGCTATACACCCTTACGCATCCTACCTACCTTCAGGGACGACCGACCCAAGATATGGCTTTGAATCGTTCACACGAGCTACACGTGGCCTGCCACATGCACACCATCAGCCAGGCACACATTGTATGAACCCTGGTGAGGTGGGAGACTTGGGAAACGAGAGGTGTCAGGCTGTTCTACATCACACCCCTGGTCTTTCCGCTCCCGCTTCTCTTCGCACGCATTCAAGGTTTGACACCATGAGTAATTGGCGCCCAACCCGAGTTTCGTCGTCCCACCTTTTTCACATTAGATTTCAAAACCCGATGCCACGGGAAACCATGGACCTCGTGCGGCATCCTCCGCGGTCCCGGAGTTGGAAATTTCGGCCGGAATCACTGAGAATCCCGCCTCGACGTTCCCTCAATCAATACTGTCCCGCGGCCTGACGGTCGTAAATTTGCAAAGCGCAGGCCAAGACTTATACCAGTGCCCAGTCTCGGGGAATAGCTACACAGCCGCATGATTCGCGGCAGCTATTAGCCAGCTGATCAACTAAACCCCAATGCTCTCGCCCAAACGAGCGAAGCTTCAACGGAATGATTTTCGAATACGGAGAACACCCTGGGGGTCTCGGCGGTGCCACAAACGAATAAATGAAAGCAACAAGCGTAGGCGCACGAGTGACGAAACAACAAGTCCGAAAAAAACGGAGAATGAATCATTGAACGTTGGGGGTCGAGCGTTTGAATATCGTGTATTGTCTTGACCAAGTATTACTTAGCGGTGAGAGATATCAAAAGAAGGGTCCGAGCGAGAGAATTAGGGGATGGTACGAGAGGTAGTTGATAACGAATGAAAGGCACGAATCCACGGTAGTGGAGGATAGACAACACATCAGCAAATGAAAAGCCGAGGCGGCGGAAGGGGACAAGAGGCGATCCGGAGAAACTAAGAGGTGGAAGCAATTGGTGAGTAACTGGATGGGGGATTCGGAGATGAAGGGATAGAGGGTCTGCGTATCAAGTGGGGGTCGGCCAGGGGTACGCCCGCAGTTCGTTCCTGTGAACAGGTATGGATGAGGAAGAACCCCAAGGGTCCGGGTAGCTCAGCTATCCACACGACGGCCAGAGAGAGCTCTCCCGGAAAACAACTACCCAAACCACGGGAGGAATGCAATCGCCAAGAAACCCAGGGAGAAGGAGGTGGGACTGACGCTGGCGCTTCTCAGAGATTGACCCAGTCTCCTACTCCCCGCGTCCCAAGATCATCTTCCATTTCGTTGCTGCCCCACGAAGTCCCATAGAAATGCTTGTTTCGCTCCGCCCTTCCCCTCACATCTCTTCGGTTCCATTGAGGGGCATCAGTCGCGCTTCGTCGAAGTTGCCCACGCTCACACGGGTCGTGTTTCGTAGTGGGTGAATCAAAATATCTTAATAAGTGATGGCCTGAAATAATAAAAACCGTAGCACCGCAGCTCTTCTATTCGTCCCACAATAGTAGGGGGGGCATATGTGATCGTGGAATTGGAAGTGTCTAGTTGGCGGGGCGCTCGGGTCCACACAGGTCCTTGTGCGCCTGAGGAATGTTAACCTCGGTCGAGATCGCGTTCGGGAGTTCAACGATTTGGCCGAGCATCCCGGTTCCGATATGCCAACCTACGACAGTCAAGATTTACGGTGGTCAGTCGTAATCACCAAAACGCAGCATAAAATACGCAGGTAGCGGGAACGCAGAAGTGCTCCGGAGCCGAGAATGGAAAAGTAGGTGACCAGGAATGGAATAGATCTGATCGGAAGGGATATGTTTCATCCCGTGTATGAACGCAAAATCCGTGAATGGGTTGTGGCAGTGAAGATGGGAAGCGGGTAGCCAAGGTCAAATAGCGATTTCAACAACTTACCAACGTGACAGTGCAGGGCCCAAACGCCCGGATTGTCGGCGGTAAACCTGTTGAAGAGGCCAACGCATGAGCACGCGTTGCACACCGGACGGTGTTGCGGAAGAACATACTGAATAACAACCCATCCCTGACTTGGCACGGTGACGGTGTCGCGGGAAACAACTTGGCGTAAATCCACAGAATTTGCGAGTTTGAGGGCTGCGTCGTCAAAGGGGCCTGCAGCGCTCGCGACCACCAGGAAGCCGTGACCATGCATGTGGAAAGGATGCACTCCATGACCACCCGAACTCTGGAGGACTATCCTCACGGTCTTGCCCCTATATCCATCGGGGATAACCATGAGGTTTCGTTGCTCTGATGCAGGAGGAGTCCACGTCGCGTTCTCTTGAATGGCATACAGGGTGGGGTGTGCGGTATCATTAACCTTATAAACCCGATCGTTCACGAGGGTGTGAACCACGAAACCCTCGACGATAGGGAATGAGTAGTTGAGAATCAGTGACAGCGAAGGTTGTTCTAAAGAAGGGGGATGGGGTTGGAGAGAGGTCGAGGGGTGTGGCTTCAGAAGCGAATGACCGATGTCCTCGCAGGCAGGATTGGTGACATTCGATGTCTTGGACCGGGGCACGGGGGGTTCGCCCAGGTTTGGACCGTAGGTCAAGACACCACGAACATCCGGATCGAATGTAGCATTGTTGGGTGGCCCTAGTCGAGAGTTATTCGGGGACCCCACACAGGTGCAGAACGATGTAGCTTACAACACTGAGACTGAACTGTTGCCCGAACCCAGAAAGATTCTTCTGGTTTGACGGTGGCCTTGGCGGTGACAAGGACGTCGTATCGTTGACCGGTCTGGGTTCAGGGGCGTCAGACCAAAGGCGGATAAAAGGTTTAACCCGAACTCACGGTGATGGGGATCCCGTTGACCCGAGTAGTGCCATCAAGGGTTGAAAAATCGGCGGAAACGAGTTGGAGTTCATGCTGATCGATGGAGAAGATGAAGGGCGCGATTATCGACCCGCAGATGATACGGAGCCGATAGACCTTCCCGGGGGTGAAGTTCAAATTAAATCCCTGACCCGAAGAGCCCCTGGAACAGGAGGTAGTAATAGAGGATTTATTCCTCTCGTCGTATAAGCAAAGGAGGCCAGCAGTGGGGGCAGGGTCAGCGTGAGGGTTTCCGTTGGCGTCGGGTGAAGCGAGGTAGTCCTCGAGGTCCCAAGACGTGGCCCCGTATTCATCGGTCATAAGGATCACGCGTTCCTCATCATAATTGAACGGAAAGGACCCCGGCTTATCCTCAACGATGAATGGGCCGTGTAATCCATCCGCACTCATCGAATGAAAGTGAGCGTGCCAGAAGGTCGTTCCAGGAGGGTCGGCGGTGAAGTGGTATTTCATCTTCCTCTTGGGTGGAATGGTACACTGATTCTGGGTGGGGAACCCGTCCGAGTACGGAGTCCCGCGCTGATGGAGCCCGTGCCAATGCATCTGGACCGAAAAATGCTATAAGGGACGCGATCCAGCACCATCTAGGCACTCGTCACGCACCGTTGTATGGTTGGCGTCGAGGTCATTGAACAGATTGACTTCCATAGGTGTGCCATATGGGACACGGATCAGCGGACCTAGGCACGGGACACCGCATTAGCCAGCGTTCTCCGCGGGCCTAGCGGACGGCTATCCTCACCTGG
>Ga0307511_10004368_pt1 | contig 14418 bp, 7 predicted proteins | sample 13_EM_MG_FD_200266 | JGI IMG/M metagenome (GOLD analysis project Ga0307511, IMG submission 200266) | Populus trichocarpa ectomycorrhiza microbial communities from riparian zone in the Pacific Northwest, United States - 13_EM | ecosystem: Host-associated > Plants > Roots > Unclassified | place... | reverse complement strand
TTATTAAATTAATTTTTTAACATGATACCAGAGTTATGATAATCAAGCGGTCATGATTTTAAATTTTATTATTTTTATTTATTTGATAAAAATTAAGCACAATACAATATAAATCCGTGCAAGTTTAAAAAAAACTTTACTTGAAAAAATATATCAAAAAATAATATAAATTATATTTTAAAATTTTATTTCACACTTAAATTTTTCAATTGAATTAATTTTTTAATATTAAAAAAAAAGCCACTGCTCCAAAAGGAATGTCTGTATTCTCAAGAAATAAAATAAAAGAAGGAATATCTATAATCTAAGGAAGAATTCAAGCCTGAAGGGTGGGCTGTTGGAAACAGATGAAGCTGTCTGTTGCAAGAAGTGCCAAGTTTTGGTAGGACTGTGCCATGAGTCTATGAGACTGAGGTTTGCTTTCTATTTCCAGTTTTACCCCTCATAAGTTATGCAATTTACCTTGTCAGTTTGTTACAGTGATTTCGTTTCTTTTCTTCTTTTTTTTTTAAAAGTGAAATAGTGATTTCGTTTTGCTAATAAATTCTTCATTTTTTCCATTTTAAACACAAATTTACTTTTCTTCTATCTTTTTTATTCTCCTCTTCTTTATTTTTCAAAAAGAAATATTTCTATCCGAACACAAATAATATAAATTTTAATAGGTTGACCGGATAAAGATTTTAATAGGTTTAGTGAGCACATAAAAATTTAATAATCGATATATTTTACAAGTTTTAGAATTTTAGCATGTGCTATGTTAATTTAGTTATTTTATAGTATAATGATATAAAATATTTATTCGAATTAATATTATAAATAGTTTTTTTCATGAAAAAAAGCTAGTTAGTGATTTAATAAATATTTATTTAATTACAAATTTTCCTTGTTTTATTTTCTTCCTTTTAGAATTCTTAAATAATTTTCTTTTCTTTTATTTTAAGATTCTTTTTTTGTTCTTATCATTTACCAAGAAAACATTCAGTTTTTCTTGACAAATAGACATTTTATATATCTCCTTTAACTGTATGTAAGAAAAATTAATGGTGGATCTATAAAATAACTGAACTACCCAAATTTAAGAATATTAGGTATTTTAACCATGCCGAAGACAATTTAAGAAGATACGCGGATCTATATTAAACTTTAAAAGCATTGACTTTTTTCTAGTTCATCAATACAAAATGGTAAATAATCTTTAATTTTTCATTTGAAAAACACAAAAGAATATATATAATTAGAACTACTGATTCAGTTGAATTAATAACTAGCAGATATATATATATATATATGAGCTAGAGAAACAGAAAGTTTATAGTTATTGAACCATTTTATTTTTATGAATAATACATGTATTCAGTTGGAGTGTGGATAACATATTTAAGATTTATTTGAAGAAAAAAAAAATTATGTCGATGCAATAAATTTGGCTCAAAATATTCTCACCATTAAAGCCAATAAAAGCATGGCCAGAGGTTAGCTGAGCTGAGACATTATTAACCCAAAAAATACCTAAAAGCCTTCAAGTAAATACGGTGGACTGTTTCATTGTGAACTTTAATCGTTGTGTTTATGGTTTTTCCATTTATTTAACATTGTTTAGGAGTGAATTTTAACCCTTTTTTTAGTTAAAATTTAAAAAATATTTTGTTTTGTTAAATTTTTTTAATGTTTTTTATTATAAATTTTAAAAAAATATTATTTTAATACTTTTTAAATAAAAAAATATTTTAAAAAATAACGGTGCTTTTAAATATCCTATTAACAAGAAGGTTTAGTTTTTATGGGATGGTTTTTTAACACAGTCCATTAATTGTACCTTCTTTTCCCTAGCACGTTTTATCCCTCCTCTTCTTTCTTTGTTTCATGCCTTCCCTTTACTGCTCTTCCCTTTCTTTCTCTATTTTTCTGCTGACTTTTTATGATTGTTAGAATTCTAGGGTTTATAGGATACCTAACTCACTTATTCTCTCTTTTTCCTCTTCTTTGACTGACTATAATTGTTAAAATTCTAAAATTTATGTTTTTTTTTTCAAGTGGGTGATGGGCTAACAGAGGTGTATATATGAAACAGTTGAGCTGAGAGGTGAAGGAGAGGGTGAAAAGGAAAGAGATTTTGGCAGATACATATTTATGTTGTAGTTTTTTTTTTTACTAACTTTGTGTTTAGGCAAGGTCTTTCATTCGAAGGAAATAGTTGAAAATATGGATTTATCAGAAATTATTAAAGTTTAATAAGAGTATTTAAATTCGACACACAAATTCGTGCTTCTATGGATTTAACAAATTTGAGAATGTCAACCAGCAACCCCATGTCTTGTCGATTAATTCAAGCCTTTTGGTTGGGCAGTTAATTTTATTAAATATATAATTAATTAAAATTCTGAAAACAGCTGGATTTCTTACATCTGATGGTTCGGATGTGGAGGTTCATCAAGGCTCAGCAGCCCAAAAAGGTGTGGAAAGCTCTGTGACGGGTGCGGACGAGCAGGAGTCGGATCTCCCATGTTAATGCTCTCCTACATTCCTTTTGCCCCATCTTGGCCACATCGCGATCTGCTCCGTTGAGCCTCTCCTCGGAGTAAAGGCTTGTGCTAGGTTTAATAGAGGTGTCGTCGCTGCCCTACCAGTTCTCCTGTTCTATTAAAAAAATTAAAAAGAAAAGAAAAAGAAAAGTATTCAATTGCCATTCATTCTTGTCACAATTGATATTTGCTGCGGTACTCTACCTCCCGGGATGCATCGATCATGGTTGCTCGTTAGTACTTTCCCTTAGCACTAATCCTTTTAGAAAGATTTTTTCATGGTTAACCATGAGTTGGTAAAAAGCTGGGTCAAGAGATATGCTTCTTCTATGATTTCCGCTTCCAATTTTTTTGCCTAGTCACACATTTTAGGGCATGCCCTGTTATTAAAAGCCTTGTTCGAGAATAGAGAATTTAGTATGATGAGCGCAAACTATCAAACTAGCCTATAACACTCTCTTAAAAAAAAAAAAAAAAAGAGGAAGAAGGAGAAGAAGAAGTATTTTGTCGTAGATGAACCTCCACACTTTCGCACTCACCCATCAAACAATAATGAAGAAAAGAAAGGAAGGAAAAAAACAAACCTATGCCCTTGCTCTTTTTTTGTCGGGTATTGAGAAAAGAAATGCGTCAATTCATTGAAAAGGTATTCAGAAGTTGCAAGTTCCCAAACAGAAGAAACTGGGACCATCTAACTAAAAGTCAATATCATTGTGTGCGAACATTGATGCAGGTCACATGCAAGGCTGGAGAAGCGAGGCCATAGATTGTCTTAAGATTTAACCGATGACTGTAACAGTTGTACTGCAAAGCATTCGTGCCCACCAACGCTTGCAAGAAGGCTCGTTCAATTGAACACTCGTATCATGATTGTTAGATCACCAATCCTTTTTCTTTGCTCCAACCAGAGTCTCATCAGAGAGGTGGTCTCTAGTTTTTCTTCCTAGTTTTCTCCTATAATTTAATAGTATCCTCGAAAGTCTCAGCTTATTGATGTTCATCATAGCAACGGTAGAACGAAGAATACGAGGAATTATGCCAAACGTGAAACCAAGGATTGAGGTTTCCAGTATAACTGCTCTTGCAGGCCATCTCTCCCCTTCCCTGACAACTTGCAGCACGGCAGATCATAAAAATTCCCCATATAAAATCTTCATGACACAGAGGCGGTCCAGATCCTCGCCATGACCGTGATATCTGTAACCAGCGTTTTGTACCATGCAAACTCATAGATTATTGGCCTACAGGCTACGTGTTCTCAAGCTCCCTCAAATCAAGCACAAGCAAAGATACAGCTTCCTTCTCCAAACGATATGCATAATAACACTCGTTTGTTTATAGAGTGTGCACGATCATATTTCTAATCAAATACATTGAGAGAGAAGGTTATGAACCCTTGTAACGTTCAGTGCGTTGCTCCTTGAACCAGCGCCTTCCATTCTGGAATGCTTGTTGGAAAGTGAACACACTCAAATACAAGTCAACAACACAAAAGCTAGCATTCAGAAGCCAAACAATAAATAGCTTCGTCCAATTACTGACATATTTGATCACAACCTTTCATCTAGCGATTGTAATTATTTACACAATGCCGGATTCCTCATGTTGACAATAATACAATCAATTGCAAAAAAAATTATCTTATACAGTGCGGTAATATCTGTGCATCTTGGACATGGAGGCCAGAAACTCTATCCAGTGGTTAAGAAACAAATGTATACGCTCTATTTCAACAACAATCTATTCATTGAAACAGTTGAATTTACAACATGTTGACATACATACTTGTTCTGAAGGAAAAAACTTCCATCGAGACTCTTCCTGCAAGAGATTTGCAAGCTTACCGAAGATCAACAACATCAAACTTCATAATGGAATTCATGTAAACATGAGAACAGTGCTCATAAATCGGGCTCCCATCCAAAGACTCCTCATGGGGATGAAACCCTCTCTGCTGGCAATTACGAATCACTGACACACCACTTGGATCAGATAGATGAAAAATTCCATGTGGACTGCACTAGCAGAATATATTTGTTAGCGGCCTGAAATAGAGAGGGGGGGGGGGTTCAGCAAGGGGTTATCTGGGTCATTTGTCCAAGACATTCATTAGGCTAGAGCTCCCCTAAATGAAACAACACCAACAGTTGCAGCCCTTATGGCTCAAGCAAGTGGCCAAGATGGGATTTTGTGGCTAGTAGGTGTCGTATCCTACACCTCTTATAAGAGTATCAGCATCAACTTAACCACTTGAATCAGCCCCATGTAGATCCTAATAGGTATTTGAACTGCATACTTTCATAAGTCATCTTTAATCTCATACTAAAACCCTGCATTATCATATTTTCTGACATCTTCACATCACCGACTGGGCAGTTGGAACTATAGGATAAGATATGGACCATGGTCCAGCCCATGTGGTTCAAGCTGTGATTACAATTTCAAAACTTGACCGACACCTCACAAATAATAGGCAACCTCATGACAATACATCTACAAATATAAGGTTCAAGTAGTGAATGCATTTATTCTTTATAGCTTTTAAACATACATTTTTTAATCAATTTATATAAACTAGATTTAGTGAAGTGAAAAATTGGGGGGGAAATAAGCCCACCTTGATTCATCTGTCGGGGCCATAACAATTGCAATTGCTTCAGGCAACATGATCTAAAAAACAGGAAGCAAAAAGGCCGATCAGCAATACACATTATATTTCAAAACAACTGGATAATAGATCAAACAAGATAACGAAAACTGAAAATATTGATATTCTTTTCAATTTTTAGTATGTTCATAAATAATTGGAGAATTAGGGCATTGGTGAGATAAAAGGTGTCGTAGAAACCACTTCTTAAGTGATAATTGTTACATGTGATTAAGCAGTGATCTATAATAAGAAAAGGCAGCGCACAAGAGCTTTAAAATTTTCAAAAACTTCACACATAGTTAGCTGCATATATGCAAGCTCAAAGAGAACAACCCAATGAACTAGAAATAATGACATCCCACAAAGAAGAGTCAGGGATGTATTAGTGCAAACTCCAAAGGCAGCAAAAAAGATAGCTTACCTGATACGAGTAGTGAGTGTGCAGATCAACTGAAGACATGAAACAAGTCTGTGATGGATGTGTCTGAAAAGTCATGCAAGAAACTCGAATAAGGTAACACATAAAGCACAAAATCAAACACTACAGAAATACTTAACTCTTTTATATACCAATGGCTGATAGCAAGTTACTCAAAATGTGAAGGCAGTTATGGATGATACCAACAAAAACAAGACCAACAATATGCAGACTAAAAAAATTAACCAGAATGATGGAAACAGAACTTTAACATCTAGCCAAATACTTTCTAACAGGACAACAAACATGAAAAAATACTAACACAACCAAGTCAAAAAAAAAATCTGACACTAACTTGCCATTATTGAGATACTTACATGAATCCATCCAAGGGGAAAAAGTGATAGTTTGTCTTGAACTTCAAATATTTCTTCTTCATTTAATGTCTGGCACTGCACATTAGCAATTGTTTCAGGTGATGTTACTAAAAGCATGGACATGAAGAAAAAGGGGGCCTAAAAATAAGAAATTATGATAGATGATATTTCAAAGTCAGATGCACATAATTAAGGTGATAATGTTGAATTGCATTCCATCATATAGTACATTTAGAGTCCAAAAATGTGGGCATGGATCTTCCAAAGAAACAAGAAACAAAGAACCTTAGACTGCGTTCTTAGTATATTGCAGTCTTGTTTGATTTGACTATAATGCTAATGGAAATTAAACTGAAGAATAGTTCCACTTTCCATTTGGAGGGATGATAAACACTCATGCATGTGCGCATATGTATTTATATGCATAAGTCAGAATATATTGAGACACGGAAAAGAGGATGCTCTCAAAGAGGGAATACAATGTGCTCTAGTGGATATAATCTTAATGTCAACTAATCTCCTGATGTCTCTAGAGTTAACAGATTTCATAACTCGAAATCATCAACAATTGCCCTTCAATGATTTACTGGTTGAAAGTAGTAGAGCAGGAAGCATATAGATAAGGAACTTCATAATTTTGAAAAAAACATTAGTTAAAAACAGTACATAAAATAAAAGGCTAAGTTGAGAAAAAAATGTTCTCATACCGAATCTGAAGTTGACTCTTGCTTTGGGATTATAAGCGTAGTAATGTGAAAAACCTTGTTTTTCTACAACACATGAAGTGAATTAGATAAGGAACTTTAAAGGCTTTGAGAGAAAAAATACATTTTTTTGTTGTACAAAAATTTGGCTCCCCTTACCAGTGAACCAGCAAGAACACCACATGTTTCTAAATTTTTCTCTGTATTTGCCCGAGCCAATCTCAAGAAGTCTTCCATCAAATTTACAGGCTGCAGTGACAGTCAAAAGGTGATAATAAGATAGAAGTACTAATGATCAAGAATCTAGAATTAAAGTGAAAGATTAAAGGACCATGATAACTTTTTTTTTTTAAAAAAAAGAAGATAGCGGAACTCCCCTAAATATGAATTTTCAAACATTAAAAAGATTTGGACACCTACAACATGTAAATGTTGATAGGAATTAGAGCTTGGCAATCCATCATCAGAAGGTTTTGCTGGTCCAGGTCTTGGATCAGCAACTTTAGATGAAGGAATCGGGGTAGATTCCTGCTGCACTTTAGCAAGAACAGGAGGAGGGGAGGGTTGCCTGATGCCAACAAACTGAAAAGGATCCTCCCTTGCTTCATTAATTAATGTTGGGCATGTGTCCTCAGCCAGACGTGGCCATCTACCATCATCTAAGGATAGAACTGATTCCATTGTAGATTCAACAGCCGCAGAATTGGCATCTTTTACTGCCATAGCATCATATTGTCCAGCTTGATTCAGGCTATCATAACCATAATAAAACACAATGTTACAAGTAGTCCCAATTTTTTTTGGGAAAACCTTACTAAGTATTATGAAACACATTCAATATTTTAAATTCGTCACAACATATAACAAAAATAATCCAAAATTTCAGAAAAGAAAAACATATTTGAAGGTTTAAACAGATTAGGTAAAGTCCTCACCTTGAATTTTCAGTAGAGGTTAAGTCAGCATTGCTAGGGTACTGAACCTGCATATAAAAATAAACCGATTAGTCCATGGATTTTGCATGTTTTATTGAAAGCACACACATGTGCAAAAAGCAAACAAAAGAAGCAGCCAACAATTTTACCTTTATCTCTGCACTCGGTCCTGACCATTGGCCCCGGAAACCATTTGGGCCTAAAAACGAGTGCCTTGATAAAGTCTCTTGCTTTGGTAAAGGTAAACTAACAGACCTGCAGGTTTTCAGAAATAATTAAGTGGTTCTTACTGAAAATTTGAGCTCAATACCCTTACGCATCACATTTAAATTCACAGTTCGCAGGCAAAAAAAAGAGTAGAAATAGAAAGACATACAACCATCAAAATGAGAGATTCAATGAGTGTCAGCCTTCTTAAACCAAAGACATATCTTTCACAACGAAAAGCAATGCCATTTGAATACCATACAGCTACAGAAAATACAGGACTCGTGTCTCTAAATAATAAAACTATTCTTGAAATATTATACTCACAACTTCTGCAACTGCTTGTCAATTCGCGACATGTCTAAATACAACCCTTGAGTATGATTATTATCATACTTCCACGATGACTGTGGCGCGACAACAACAAGCTAAAACCAAAAACCAAAAACAATGTTAATAATTAACAAAAACAACTTATGAAAAACATAAATATAACACAAAATAAGCCACGTATCATTTATCCATAATGCACAGATCAAAAGAGAATTACTTTATAATTACCTTGCTCGAGTAAGAATTTTTATTAGCAGGTGGCCATTCCAAAGTAGATGTTCCTGAACCATTAAATTCGACTTGTTGTGTTCTTGAATAAGCTTTTTCTATCTCATCCACTCGCCTATGGAATTCAGGCTTAATTGATTCAAGCTCACTTAACACCGCAAATGATCTCTGTTAAATAACAAAATAATCACAACTTAATTGTGATAATAATTAACACAATTAACATAAAGCTAACTGCAAGAACAAATATAAAATAAATTAAACTTACTTTCTTGTAGTTTGCTCTTTCTTTTTGATACAAAGCTTGGTAATCTCGATGATAAGGTATAGTTTCAGAAACCAAACTGAACAAAACACAAAAAAAAAATGAATTCCAAAAACAATTGAAATTAAGGTAAAAACGGTGCAGTTTGCCGATATTGACCTTAAGTATCTAAGTAGCATTATGTACAAATCTACTACATTCTTCTCTTCTCTGTGTATATTTGCCTATCAAATCCACACACGAAAAAAAAGAGTAATTAGGGCAAAAATTAAAAATTGTTGCATAGTTGAGATATTATAGCTAAATTGGAATTCAAATGCAATTAGGAGACCTGACGGAGGAGATTATCAGCGATTCTGTAGTAATTACGCAGAGGAATCCGATTATCGACTTCGACTTTTCGAGTCATTTTATCGACGTTGATCTTCATCGCGTTGACGATCAATTATTCCGGGGATTATTTCACGTGTGCCTTGATGAGAACACGGGTTTTACAGAGATCAGTTTCTAGACTTCGTAGCGAGGAGAAGGACAGGAAAGCGGAATGCTCTGTCGTTTCGGGTAGTAAGAGGGAGCTTCTTTGCCTCTTTCTGTTAGGCTCTCGCAAGTTTAATATGGTTTTTTTTCGCTTACAGTCGTGGTTATGACCATCCTTGCCGTGGCACGGCGTTATTGGAAAAATTAAGTGCTGCCTTGTGTAAAATTTTAAGGTACCCAATAAATAAATATGAATTATTATTATTATTATTATTATTATTTATTTTAAGAATGGATAGATAATAAAAGAAAAAAATAAATTTAAGATCTAAGAAAAGTAATGAGAAATTTGTCTCTGGATATCTTTTTTATTTTCTCCCTTATTTCTCTCAGTTTTTTATGTCTATTTATCTATTGAGAATAAATATTAGTATTGACATCATAATTTTTTTATATGGTATTTATAATATAGGTTTCATTACTACAACCCATATAAAACTTTTCATTGTGGAAAAAAAATTATATAATTTATAATTATCTCTTAATAAACAAGAAATTAAAAAAAACAGAGACACAACCAAGTTAAAAACAAATTCACATATTTATGTTGGCGCATTGATAGTTTCAAAAAAAAAAATTATTTTGCTAATTTTCAAATAAATTTTCTTATATGTGTGTGTCAATATTATATTTTTTTAAAATACCTTTTAAGGATGTAATTATATTAAAAGGATAAAAATAATATATAAAAATAAATCGCTCAAAATAAACTACAAATTATTTTTTACAATTTAATAGCAATTTTTTTACGTGCTAAACAACAGCTCATTTGCCTTCTTCACAGCTATTTTCTTAACTTCTTTTTACCTTCAATTTTTCTTAGCTTGTACCTCATTTTTTATTTATTCTAGAGTTTAGATTCTTATTTTTTGTAGAGTGATTTGAATTAAATTGCTTTGAGTTTATTGGTATTGTTTAGAAGTGGAACTAGACAATATGAGGAATTTGAATCATATGAGACTTGTGATATTATTATGTTTACACCAAGAAATAAGCAATATAATTATAAAAACATAATCGATCATTGACAATAACTTATTACTATCTGATTTTGATTCCAAGGTTTACAGCAAATAAATATCTTACACACACATATAGATTTTAGATTAATTATAGAATTATCTTTATATGTGAATATGTAAGCTGTGATGATTTATAATTAAAGTATAATTACAAATGCTTACTTCTATGCTTAAAATGCATGCTAAGTTATTGTTTAAGCTTGTCGTAAGTTGATATTCTTTTACCGAAAGAGCAAGCAACTTAAACAAAACATTATAATCCCTGGTCCAACATCAAATAACATTTGGATTTTTTTAAAACAAGGTTTAAAAAAGCAGTTGAAATCTTGTTATTTAAAAATTTAAATTTTAAAAAAAAAATTATGTTTTCGAATTGTTTTAACGTGTTAATATCAAAAATAAATTTTAAAAAATAAAAAAATTATTTTAGTGTATTTTTGAGTGAAAAATATTTTAAATCATAACCATTATCAGACTCTCAAACACCCATTTAATAATTGGTGTTTGATTTTGATCGCAACATTTTTTCCCGTCAAGCCTACACAATACAACGGAATAAAAAAATCACAGATCATATGGAAAAATCATCACATATAATAATAATAATAATAATAATAATAAACCAGATCATATGAAAATTAAAGGGAACTGGGTGAATTTGTCTTTAGACCATGGAATGTGGCATCAATGTGGTTCCCATTGATATCGAAGATAATCCAAGTCAGGCCTTCTGTTAATGAAACAGTTAAAGGCATCATTTGAGAAAGGGTAAATAGGATCAGAACCATCTACAACCCAATTTCCATTAAAGATTGTTAGATCATACTGTAAATTAATGTTTAGTTTTACTAGATGTGATTTTCATAAACATAAAACTAAAATTCTTAGCTTGTTAAGCATGTGTATAGCTTAAGCCTAATGAGTTTATATTTAATGTCGTGTTTGCTTCGGATTTTCAACTTGTTTTTTTAAAATAATTTCTCAATAATTTTGGTGTACTGTTCTTAAAAATAAAATAAAAATTCAAAAAATAAAAATATTATTTTAATTAAAAAATATTTTTAAAAAATACATTGCATTATGTACAATATCAATTATACAAATTCAGAACTTCTTTCCTCTAAAAATTTTGATATTCTACGGCATAATTTTAACATTTCAACTTCCAAGAATCACGAGAAAATATTGTAATATTGTAGTGTGTTATTGAAGTTTTTGAGTTTATAAAAACATGTCAGTAAAAGATTTTTTAAGATCCGATGAAGTAATGAAAACCTCTAAGGTTTTCTTGGATTTCCATTGTTCCGCGTCACAGATTCTGCAGGTTTGTTTTTGTATGCAGCCTGTGTGTGTAGCAAAATAAAGTCCCCTGTGAGTTCTAGGGAGTTTGTATACTTCCCATTGTTCCTTCACAGAAAACTTCGTTATCCATATTGTTGTTTGTAGAGGGTTCTGTGTAGCTTGAACAAAGTTCAGTTCCAGCAACTCATCAAATCAAGCTTTCAAAACTGCACATTTTGCTATTACATACCAGGACACAAATATAACTTGTTATTTTCTTTCTGAGTGCCAAAATGTGAACATTAACTTCAAGCTAGCGAAAAATAACGCTCGTCTCCTCTCTCAGAACATCTCAACTGGGAGATATCCCTCTGAAAACAAGAAACCTCCAACCACAAATTGCAGACATCATAATAAATATCAAAGCAATAACGCAGGCCCAGCAAACATGAAGCCAAGTCCTAGCAGAATCTGATTCGCGGTGTTGTATGCATTGTTTTGTTCAGCTTGAAGGTGCTCAGACACGTCAAAATTACCTGGGTGACACCAACACCAGAATTTGACTTTGTGGAAGAAACCAAAGCAAGATGACAACTTCATAAACTAGTAAAATACCTCTTTCGGGACCATAGCTACATCCTGCCTTGATTGTGTCTCGAACATCCTCTCTATGGTGGCTTTATTATAGAAAGCAAAGTTTTTCGTGATGTTTTCGATGCAGTTGAGCACCAAATGTGTCTCTGAAAGGCACGGTCCGCTGCAGTAGGGATCAACATATTCAGGAAGCACGTCAAGGTTACCAGTCTAGGTCAATCTATAGGCTTCTTGACAGCTGCTGTATATCCGGGACTTGGCAAAAATCAATGCCAAAGCAATTTGTAAGAAGCATGAAAGAATATTTTGACTAAAGATCAAACGTTTCACATGATAACTCTTTTGGTGCTAAAGAGAAAATGAACAAAGACCAAGGCCTAAGAAAGGCCACACCAGAGACTGCTCCCAGAAACGTAAGTACTTAACCCAGTAGCGGAGTGAAGTGAAGGAAATTATAAACCTAATAGGCAACATTAATATGCAAGTCAGAAACAAGCACAAAAAAGGATCACTGGGTGAAGCAGCGATGATTAATCGAACATATTTCAACGTACTCGACCGCATGTATCCTACCATGGGTGGATAAAATCAAGATCCCGCCTACATATTTATTGTTGAAACATAGCAAAGCTTTTGCAACAACTTCAGCCGGATCACCATCTACAATGCCTGTGCCTGTTTGAGGCATACCGCCAGCAATTCCTGTGCCTGTTTGAGGCCCATCTTCATCTGCCTTCCCTGTGAAGGATCAGAAAATTATCGTTAATGCTCCAAAATCAAAATCACTAATTTTTGACCATCTGTTCGTTATCTGTCAAATACCTAGGTTGCAGCAGAATATAGACACCCCAACAAGAAATGCAGATAAAATATCCAGGCTTTTTCCATGTTTTTGCATGTCTAACAAGAGTTTCATTGATCTAGCAGCATCCCCTCTAACACACAGAGAACGAATCAATATATTGTGCGTGACAGCATTAAGAGAGATACCCCACTCCACTATTTCACTGAAACAGCCTAAAGTATCATCAACCTGTTGTGCTCGACAAAGACCATCAATTATCAAACTAAAAGTGAAGATATTTGGCTTCAATCCACGTTCTAAAAGCATCTGCAACAGTAACAAGGTTGGGAGAAATACCTCTATCTTGCATCACTTTGAAAGCCTTTGCTGCCTCGTTCATCACATTGGCTTTGCAGAAGCAATCAATTGGCATGTTATAAGAAAAGACATCTGACACAAGTCCATCTTTGACCATTTGATTCTATTACGGATCACCCTCCATACCTCTTCCTGCCTTGTACAAAGTTTCAATCAATTCAAGGTAAATGCTAAACCCCAACTTCGCACCCTGCTCAATAAATCTATCCAACATCCCACACGTCTCATTGACATCCAAACCCTTTAACAAACAAGTCACTGGGATGTTAAACGTCGAAATGTCAGGCAAGTAACCTCCCTCCCCAAGTTTCCTCGATAATGCACCTGCCTCTCTTGGCATACACTTCTCTGACAGGCAGCGGAATAATGTATCGCAAGCCAATCTCCACGAGGCAGGCTCCTTTTCTATGAAATAACCTTTTGGGACTGGAAACCGAGTTGGGTTTTTTAAGCTGAGAGATTAATGAAGAAAGACTATTATTACCTGTCAAAGTAGCATCAGTGTTGTTGGTTTGCCTTTGAAGTTGATCAGTTTTGGGCTTTGAGAGGTTTCTTTTGTGTCGGGGAACTTTGACTGATTGAATGATTTTTTAGATTTAGGGAGGTTAATGAGTTCAGGCGATCATCTAGAAGCTAAAGAATGAAAGCCCTCTCATGTCCGTCCTTCCTGCACAAACTGGAACCAAGTGAAGCACAGGGGTTTCGCTTAAGAGAATTTCAAAGCCGGACTGCAAATGACCTGTCGTTTTTTCTTTCGTTTCTACATAACGACGACTTGACGGTTCTAATAAACTACTTGGTGTTTTCTATAACGGTTATTTTTGTGTTTTAAACGAGTTTTTTAAAAATATTTTATTTTATTTTACTTTATTTTCTATGTTTTTAAGTTGAATTATTAATATTAAAAATAAAATTTAAAATAAAAAGATTAATTATTTTTTAAAATAAAAAATATTTTAAAAAACAATAAAGGATTTTTTTTTTTTTTTACTATGCTAACAAAGTCTATCATTCGCCAGGGAGAAGAATGGATTTGCTTCGGAATGTGCTATCTTTTTTTTTATTATTAATTTTAATTTACTTCTTAAAACAGCAAGTCGGTACCAAGGGATTGTTTAAAATAAATATTGTTTTTTAAAATAATTTTATTTAAAAATAATTTTTTATTATTTTTTAAATT
>Ga0307511_10004367_pt1 | contig 14421 bp, 13 predicted proteins | sample 13_EM_MG_FD_200266 | JGI IMG/M metagenome (GOLD analysis project Ga0307511, IMG submission 200266) | Populus trichocarpa ectomycorrhiza microbial communities from riparian zone in the Pacific Northwest, United States - 13_EM | ecosystem: Host-associated > Plants > Roots > Unclassified | place... | reverse complement strand
CTTTTGAGTACCCCTTGTGTGCACACCACCTTCCTCCTCTCGTGAGCCTGCTTGACAGCATAGGGATGTCTGTTTGTTGATCAATCCACCTTGCTCCCTTCGCCGCTGCCTGTCTGAATCTTTCTCTGTCGTCCTCCGACATGCCGTCCCATGCTGCCTCGAGGCAAAAAACCATTGTCCCCGCTACCACTACGATCGCCTGTCCCAAGGTAACCTTGGAGAGGGGATAAACCACCATCGACGTCCCTGCGTCTGTCCTCAAAATCCCCGTCCTCGCCGCCTCTTCTGACTCTGGTTTTCCGTCCATTATTGTGAGATTTCAGAACTTCAAAGCTGGGGCGTGAGGATGTTCCGGCTCTGTTCGTTGTTGCCTGGTGTGGGAGTTTCGTCGTGTCCTATTGGTCCGATCGCTGGTATGTTGTAAAACGGGCCGGTGTGGGAGTTCTCTCGGCTCTGAGTGGCTGCTCAGATTTCGTGGCCTTTCTGTCCGTGTGTTTGATATGTGACCTGTGGTTCTCGTTCGCTGTGTCCTGGTGTGGGAGTTTCGCTGGTTCCGGTTGGGTGCCGATGTCGTGATAGCTCTGAGCTGGCACGACCGTCCGTACAGTGTGTGCCGGAAGTCGTGCAGGTTATCGTGAGATTTCAGAACTTCAAAGCTGGGGGAAGGGGTAGTAGTGTTGGGTAAGGGGGGAGAAAAGAGGATCAGGTCGTTGCCGCTCTCGCGGGCTTTCTCGTGGTTCTGTCCGTTCGTGCGTAGCTCTTTTGGTTGTTACGTTCTGCCGTTTCCAAGAATTTTCGTTGCACTGTGCGATGTTGTTGCCGATGGGCCACCCCTGTTGCTGGCTGGTTGGTGCGTGTTGTGCGGCCAGTTGCTGAATGGGCCGCATACGAGTCTCCCTCCTCCGCCTTCTCTTCATCTGGCATGAATTGTTTTCGTTGGCCCCCGGTGTTCTCTACCCAAGCGAATAGTGATAACTAGCTGCACTTCCCCATACTTATATCATTCCCCGGCATGACAGGCCAAGTCGGTTAGACGGTCAGTCCACTCCAAATATAAAACCCTAGTGGGAGATATAGCTTTCGGGTGGGTCGGTAGGAGTAATCCGTAGTCGTTATACTTCCTGCTACTTTCTTGTTCCTCCGCATCCTAGAAAGCGTGGCTTTCCGCTGACTACTTACGATTGTGTCCCTGCGGCATGGCTGCCACTCAGCGCAGGGTCACATTCGGGGTTGTGAATTTGAATGTTGCTTGGAGTGGGAAGGACTCCTCAGTGCATAAGAGGACAGGGAAATCGAGGGCGTATCGCGCTTGACTGGAGTTTCGCATCTCGAAGATGAACCTGTGGATGCACTCATGGAGTGGGGTATCGCAGGATGGAGGTTTGGGCAAAGAGGCCTATGGCGGTATTTGTAAGTACGAGCGGTAGCGCTTGGGGAATGGGTGCGAGAGCATACTTTGGATCCTAATCTGGGTGAGCATTGCAGATAATTGTGGCTTGAAATTGGGCTGCTGCAACAGACCGGAGGTTCCCTTATTATCGCTCCCATTGACTGGGCAGGCAACAAATCTGGCGCTCCCCTCTGCCGCCAACCCCTCAGCTGTATCTTTGTCAATGCGGATAGTATCACCGTACTTCCCAATAAATCCCGGCTTCCAAACATCTTTCTCCTCAACTTCCACACTTACACTCTTCTACACATCCTTCTCTCCGCCCTCCACATTATCGCTCCCCCAATTGGGCACATGATTAATCCCATCCTCCAACGCGCTCCCAGATGTGGAAATAGAGTGCTGTGGTATCTTGGAGAAATACCAGCAGGGTTGACGTCTTGAGAACTCGCCGATTTGGGTAGGGAGGGGGATGCATAGGTTGGGTAAGGTGTAGGGAACGCGCTTCTTGGTATAGTTGTTCAGTGCTTGCGTTAATCGGACCTTCCGTCCCCGGTATCCTTCCTCCTATACTAACAATGAAAATTTCTATAACGTCGTTGATAAATGCCGAGAATCATTACTGGTACGCTGGGTTATTAGCAAATGAAGAAGGTCTTCCTTGACCTGTACCAGCCAGTGTGATCAATCAGCACCATGTTATCACCTTTTGCATAGCCTGTGGTCCTACCGTACTCCCTTGTTGCCAATCGAAAGCTGGAGATTCCCTTAATAAATATTTCGTCTGAGAGGTGTCGATTACGGTGCAAACAGGTAGGAGGTGATTGAACTCCAAGTAGGGTAGAGATCTTGAGGTAGTTGTAAAATAGGGCAAAAAAGGGGGTGAATAGGTTGGCAATGCTGCAGGGAACGCAGTTCCTAAAACTGGTCTCAATCGTGCCCTTGTTTGTAGGATTAATTAAACTATTACAAATGTCGTTCATTGCTATGCTGTCAGTGTGGGTTCATGATGCCAACCATACCATTTCAGCCCAGATGGGATACAATTGGGTATCCGAGATTGGATTACTTGTGCACTCGAGGAGCACATAACCTTCCGTTAGGCCAATCAAGATTTTGCCGCCGGCTGCATTGTCTGAACCCACGGATGTGAGTATTGTGTAGGTAGGGCGGCAAATCGTGTCTCTTACCTATTGAAACATTCCCCTTTTCAACGTAGACGGTGGGTCTTTGGGTTAGTCTGGTTGGCACAACCGCTCCTGTGGAGGCTTTGGGTGTTGATGGGAGGTAATGGGGCTGGTAGATTTCTTATTGTTGTAGATATTGTGGAGGGGATAGGTGGGGGGCTCGGTTACGCAATAGACGCTCGGAATTTGGCTGGTGTTCTTGGCATTGATATGCCTAACTATCCAGTGTACCAGGCCCGCTCGCTACCAATAATTTGCACCCCTCGTCTCCGTCTTTGGCAACAACCGGCAACTCTTCTACGTCCCCCTCGCTCTTTGCCGCCCCCCATCACTACCAGATACTGCCGAACTTGTCTTACTGCATAATAACCGTCAACACACTTTTTATGTAGTAAAACAGGTTTAGGCGACATAGCCGTAAATGAATAAAACAGCTGATATTGCACTCGATACATGAGACCCTGTCTATATACGGAATACTCCGAGTCTTCTCTATCCATCTAATACACGATACTACGACCCATCTACGTGCACCATAGACATGAGACTGCCACTAGATACATAATACCTCGACCTTTCTACATCCACCTTATCCCGATCTAAGCTACTTCTCAAGCTGTGATTGCTGCTTGCACTTGGTTGACTTCTGTGTAGTTTCGGCCCAATATGGACCTTCATAAAAGTTTCGGAGAATGCATGAAACAGTGCTTTGGTTGATGGATCGCTCAAAGGATCACTCAAACGTCATAATCTTTCATCCGGTATTAATATCGAATAATATTACGTATTGGTAGGCTTCATACCATTGGGCAAGCTCATGTTGATTCAAGAACTTGTTTGCCAAACGGTAGTGACACGCTCACCATTTGTTGGATCGGAAGTCGGTATATATGGTACTGATGCCATTGTACGCTGCGTATGTTAAGGAAACGCTGTTGTAATTCCTGTCTGTAAGCTAAAAAATGAATCGGAATATTTACCATATATTCACCTGGCTTGCTTTTCACCGGCCCGGAATTTCCGGCTTTTTGGCTTGAACCGATACCCTAGTTATGATATCTCGGAGTGCCCGTAGATACTAATATTGCAAGTTATCTATGAACATCAATGGCCATGAGGAGAAGATCCCTATGTTCATTACTAAGCTTGGACATTACCCTCTAGTTCTAGGACTCCCCTGGCTACGCTGTCATGATATTAATATCCAGTTCGCTACTAATACACTCACCTTTGACTCCGACTTCTGCCCGACCCGCGTTTGCACTCATGCCACGAATATTAAGGTCATCTCAATCCCCATCCCAATGCAAATAGATCTATTACCAGAAGCACAACCAGGCCAGATCGCTATGATTGCTGGCTCTACCTTCACACGCGCCCTGCGAAGGAAGAAAGGGATTATTGGTGCCTTCAAGACGACAACCTACGAGATAAACCAAGTCCTCCGGCAAGATGAAGCCATAACAGCTGAAGGCAAGATCAAGACACTAGTACCAGCTGAATACCATGAGTTCCTGCCACTGTCAAAGACAGCTGTTGCGGAAGTTCTTCCACCCCATCGTTGATACGATCACAAGATCCCTCTGAAGGATGGATTCACACCACCGTTCGGTCCCCTTTACTCCCTCTCCAAGCCAGAGCTCCCAGGTCTTCGCCAGTGGATTGATGAGAACTTATCTAAAGGCTATATTAGAGCATTGTCATCCCCTGCTGGTGCACCTATATTATTTGTCAAGAAAAAGGATGGTTCACTACATCTGTGCATCGATTACAGAGGGTTGAATGAAGGCACCATCAAGAACCACTGCCTCCTCCCATTGTTCAGCGAGACCCTCATGCAGTTATCCAAGGCGCGCTACTATACTACCCTTGATGTTAGGGGTGCATATAATCTCCTTTAGTACCCGCTATGGCCTTTATGAGTCTCTTATCATGCCATTTAGATTGACCAACGCTCCTGCCGACCTCGAGAGGTTTATTATTGATGTTCTTCATCCCTTCCTGAATAACTTCTGTACCGACTACCTCGATGACATCCTCATATATTCAGATACCCTCCAAGAACACCGCATTCATGTCAAAACTGTTCTTATAGCTCTATCCAAGGCTGGCTGACACCTGAAGCCAGAGAAGTGTCAATTCCATGAAACTGAAGTTGCCTATCTAGGAATTATTATCACGAATTAGGGTATTGAGATGGACCCCAAAAAGGTGGAGGCTATAGTACAGTGGGGGTCGCCAACTAACATCCATGATGTCCGAGCATTCCTAGGGTTTGCAAACTTCTACAGAAGGTCCATTAAACGCTACTCAGATATCAGGGAGTTCGAGTGGAAGAAGTTCTTGAGGAGGAATCTGGAAACGGGGATCAACGGAGCGAAGGAATCATCACTCTTAGGCATACACGGGGACCCCAGCAGCAAGCATGAGAAGACATTGATGGCGAGGGTACCTTCATACAGCTCTGATACGTTGATGATGTCAACTCAGTTAGGGTGGGCAAACCAGGGCCGATGGATGACGCCCTGGAGTAGGCTGCGACTAGGTATTGGCTGAAGTTGGACCGATCCAAGGACTGGACGGATAATGGGCACCTAGGAGTGAACCTGAAGAGGCGCAGACGTTTGAAATATTGAACGGAAAAGACGGTGGCGCCATTTAACGGCATCAGGAGGCAGCCGAAGATACCCCCCCTCACAGGCGAAAAGGAACGTCGCGATAGGACAACCTCTCCCTACCCTAACATATGGCTAGGAGCTAGGTCGGCATCGAGGATTGCCAGATGGGTGCTCATGCGATATCCGGGGAGCAGCCATCAGAAGATCAGGGACCTGGCGGGGATAGATTCCCTAGAGGCGTTCACCAGCATGAAACGACTGACGTGGGCGGCGAGCGTTTCCGGCAGACACGAACCGGAACTCCGTCCAGAGCGGAAAGTAACTTACGGGAGGTGCATCAACTTGACCCACGCTGTTCAAAAAGGGAGGTCGTGGATAGACGAGAGGGTGATCAGAGCGGCGACAGTAAGAAGCGGGAAGGAGCCGATGTGGGTGCAGGGACATAGTGGGTGGCGTGGAACGAGCTAGCGGATAGGAGAGCGAAGGCTGGTGATGGGGGGACAATGAATGTCCGAACCCAGCCTATCAACACCGGCGGGTATAAGACAAGCCTACCCCTCTACGGACCAACCCCACACTTGAAGTCGGATGTAGAGGAACTAAGGGGGCTTACACACGTCCACACGGATCAGGTTCCGATGCTAGCGTGGCTGTTCCAGACCGGGAGACCAGAGAACCCATTCTGCTGATGTGGAGAAATTCGGAGCGCGGCGCACCTCATGGAGGGGGATGCGTGGGGGGTAGGAAGAGGAAGTGGGACGATATCTGGGCGGGTCGGCAGTTTTGCGGGGCGGTGGTGGGGCCGCTCTCGGAAACCGGGAGCCCAGGAGGGTGAACGAGGCCAGGAGTGTTTGATTTTTGTGGTGCGGAGGAGAGAGTGAAGAGGGGGCAGAGCCGCTTCATGTATTTAGTTTGTTGTTTAAGGGATCGGCATGACCCAGGGTTTGGATAATCCCGCCCAGTTGCCACTCGTGTATGCATGCCCTCGTCATATTAATAGTATAAATACGAGTACTGATTTGCCAAAAAAAAAGAGCGTTATTGTCACGGCTCATAGCCCCCCAAGGGCTAGATGCACAGGGTCGGGCGATACGAGGCCTGAGTATGCATGAAGGACGAGTTCAGCTGGTATGGATGCAGAGGATCGAAGGATTGGACAATGGGCCGCGGAATCTCTCTATAACTCTCTTGTAATTCCTTACTCTCCCGTTCTCCTTCCTTGCTCACGCAACGTCTTGCATATACACTTTAATACAACGTTCCTCTCATAGTTACAGACCACGAGCGCTCCCTGGAGCTTTATCAACAGTCCATAGGCCTTGCACCGTTACAGTTATGCTATTATCACCATAGTCCCGAGCTCGGGCCAGCCAGGTATATACCAACAGAGAAGTTATGCATACATAGAGCATAGTATCATAGAGATCCGACCGTGCTATATCCTTCTCCCATTGACCCCACCGATCGTTACATCCAGCATTCGTCAAATCTTTTGTCTCGTCACGGTTATTGCAACCATAACAGAGAAATATATAGACCGAGTTAAGCTGAACCTTCAAGCTCACACGTGCTTCATGAGCCCTGCTATTATCATTTACAGCAATCCCAATAATCTATTGAGGCTAAAATAGGCTTTTGATGTGTCCTCCTCTGTGCACCATCTCTTGATTTCATTGAGAAACCCATCACCGCTGTCTCTCGATCCATCCAGAATTAAGAAAAGTGTGTGTGAGGGGTTATTCCAACGGATATGGAGCACTGGAAGGAACTGAAGGAAGTTCTGTGAGTCCAATGGGAGGTGTGAGGTTCGCATGTGTGCAATCCATCCCACCTCCGACCACTGCGTGCAGAATTCTTCACAGGCTTCGTGCACTTTTGGGCCGCAGGAATTGACAGGCTGTTCGAGATGTCGCGAATCTGTCATCTCCGTAGTAGTGTAGTCGAGAAGCATTGCAGTGATATCCGATCGCGAAGGATCGTAGCACCATGACCAACAGTGGTCACCATGTTCGTAGTTCTTAGCCGTAGTTTTTTGCTACTCGAATTTCGTCTGAAGTCCTCTCCGTTGGCCCTCACCATGGCGAGTGTATTGTGCCAAGTTCGATTTCCTTGCATGTCTTCAACCGGACAGGCCTCAGACCGTTCCGGTGGTAGCAAACCCGCATACAATGCCTCCGATGGAGAGTTTGCGTCGTCCCCCTTCACCCTTTGATAATTTTTGTCGCTTGGTATGACAGATTCTCCGTGAAGTTCGCTTTCGGATCTCGCGATTCACCTCCCGTTGTAGGCCATCGTAGTCACCACGGAAGTGGGGAGGCGTATCAGTGACAGGGGTATTGGTGTAGTCGAGAAGAATTTCCAAATCGTGTAATTGCTGGGTATTTCCCTCTGCTCAGCACTACCAAGAGGCTTGGAAACGAGCCAGCTCCAGCCCGGTCGTCATTTTTCAAGGCCGGCTCGAGTTACTATATATTTTAGGGCACGAGCCTTTCCACTCATCGGGCCCCAGATTTGAGCCGATCGGGATTGAGCCCAGTCGTATGGCACAAGTTATTTGGAGGTGAGGTCTGGTTCCGGACGTTGGATTTAGGAGCCTTTTTCAGGGGGGAGGTCTGGTTCAGGATTTATAAAGTAGCGGATTTTTTCTGAGGTCTTGTGTAGGGTGGGGTAAAAGATCCAGTCGTCTAGAGGCGGATGGGTGTAACGGTGCAAGGCCTTATGGACTGTGGATAAGCTCCAGGGAGCGCTTGTGGTCTATGAACGTATGTATTAAGAGTATATACAAGACGTTGCGTGAGGAGGGAAGGAGAGTAGGAGAGTAAGGAAATACAAGAGGGTTATATAGAGATTCCGCCCTTCTAGCTAGCCCATAGAATAAAGCCAAGAACACAACACTCAGCCCTCGATCCCATGCATGCCTTATCAGCTCAGCCCGTCCAACCTAAGAAACCTTGTGCATACTCAGCCCTCGTATCGACCGATCACGTGCGCCGTGACAATGGGTGAGTTTGCAGGAAGTGTCTGATTACAGAAATCATGTAATTGAGCTAGTACTTGCTGCTCTCTTCCATTCACTGCCGGGTTTTTCAGCTCCTTATATACACGAATGTTTGGCGGTGCATATATAGCCTTGGTGTGCTTTGGTTTCTGGATTTGCTCTCGTCATCCTATCTTCTCCACAAGCATTCGGTAGTCCGTCTCACAGGGCTAACACCCCACCTTAAAACAGAAGATTATGTGGTAGCTATACTGCAATCAGGTAGCAGTGTGAGGGAGTCTGGCCTGTAATGCTGTAGTGTCATCCGGTAGCAGAGAAGAAAGTCGATCGTGATGATGCAGAGCTTAATCCCTAGGCTCTATCTACTCCAGCGTAGGTTTGCACATGTGGGAAATTCCTCAGCCTTCCCCAATACATAATCCTTGGTAATTGACATTCCTTGTGATTTAGCTTCACAGTTTATGCTCATCATCCCGAGTTTATTCACAAGCGTCGGGTAGTCCGCCCACACTTCATGCGAAGCCAAACGAAATTTAGCTTCCAATTGATTAAACCCCCATTCACATAAGATCTTTTACGCTTCGATAACGTCCTTTGGTTGGAGTCGGGTTCTAGCACTAGGTTATAATCGCACTAACTGGGGCATCTACTGACTTAGTCACATTCTTATTTATAAGGATTAGTACTCTCGATGCTCAGGTAATCGGTTCACGGGAAATGAGTGTCATCCGATCATGGGATACATGCGCGATGTTCATGAGGGCCTGTCTCGTAGGATTGGGCAAAAGATAACGGAACTAGAATTCGCTGGCAAAGTACAGGGGATAGTATAACACTAGGAACACAATATTGAGTCTATAGCTAGCTCCACCATTCCAACATGTACCTTTCCCACGATCCCTCCGTTCATGACCTCGTAATCTTACATCAAGTTTCTATGGCCAGTGTTTTTTGAACATTTTGCCTATAGAGGCATGGCATGTGTGGACGTAACTAGGCCTAGCCATACATTAATGACATAGTATGTGCACGGGAGAGAGAACCCAACAGATAGAAGAGTTAAGTGAAGCGAATCGAAATCGAAATCGAAATCGAAACCAATGTGAAAATAGATACCTTCTACATTTGTCTCGGGTGGAGGTATCGCGCCCGATGTTGGTGGAGAAGCTGCTAGTTACGGTAGGGGTTGCTGATCAGGGTTGGGGAATGTTCCTAAATCTTCCCCGTGAAACGAGTCAATGGTGAATGAACAGGTGTCATTCCCATATGATGTATATATCAACGATACCAAGAAGTTTCTACTTAGGGGAGAGTGATCATCAATGGCTACTGAGTATTTGGCGAAATTCAGAGAAAGCTCATGCTATGCGACATGTCCCTCGCTAGTACCTGGAGCCACAACTCAACAACGACAGTGTACCTTATACTACATCCGAAGCCCTTCGACCGCTCACTCATACTACAGTAAGTAAACTGCAAGCATCAGATTCCGGTGTGCGAGGGACTGATATAGACGCGGATGGCAACGTAGACATTTCTTCAACTTTCCAACATGGACGAGGGCCTGCAGAGTTCATTCTTCACCCGTCCCTGGGCCGTGGGGTAGAAGACAGTATATTCGTATGCTATATAAGAGAAGACCGGCTTGGAGGTACAAAGGGAACAACGTTCGGAAATTTATCGACTTCAATCCCCTCATCCTCGGAACATTTCGGGCTAGAAAAGAAAATCAATGGCAATAACCACCCCTATCCATCGTTGCCACCTACTCTAACCCTATTGCCCTGCTGTAGTTCACATCTAGATCCCTGGTACTTATGCAGTCACCAATCCATGGGGCGTCCTATCATACCGTTCCGATAGGGCAGTGTGGTCATCGTTGGATACTTGTATTGGAAGCACATTATTCGCATGGGCGGTGTGCGGTGATTGGAGGTCATACTGAGGCAAGGTGTCTGCTGTCCAAAAAGCTGGTGGTGCTAGAAGCAACGAAGATTGGACATAAACAGAGATGAGAGTGTATTATTACAAACACTAGCTAACGATGGTGAAGAGGCAGGAGACTTGCCTGGCTTTTGCATAAAGGCAACTCTATCTGGTTTGCAGTCGCGTGTTGAGCAGAATTAAATGGTCCCTGTGGTCGCAGCGGCGCTGGAGTCTCTGTACGTGCGTCCACCGACAACCACTTTGACAGAACGTGTGATTAGTCGGATCTCAACAACCAGAACCCCTACGGACAACCGGACGGCACCACGAGATAGCCCGCGTCGCCCACAACAAGATTATCTACGCAAACCTAGGGGGAACAACTGTCGCGATCCTTTCCCCCTCGCTTGAACCTCTTTTCCCTCTTCTTCGCCCTTCTGTCTCTTCTCTGCTGACACTCCCACCCCAAGGGAATCTTAATGGGGATTAGACCTCGACCCTCACCATTCCGAGACGAATATTTCCACAGTCTCCCAACCAAATTAAAGGTAACTTCCATACTGCAGATTGACCGACACCACCGTCATGGCGGCCAAGGGAAAAAGACATGACAACCCACGGAAGGCAGATCGGCTCTGCCCTCAATTGAAGACAAGCCGTCCCCTCACCGGTCACCCACAGGTTCCGCCGCCTCCGCCACAACAGCCGTCATCGTTATCACCCTCACCACCCCCAGGCGTTGGAGTCTCAACCCAGACTCCTCCAACCCCGACAATCAAGAGTATCGCGTCACAGACCTCTCAACGTGTAGACCTGGCTCTCCCGGCATCCCCCGTACGCACTTAGGCGGAGGCGGCCAGCCAGCCCCCAGAACGAACAAGTCAGACGAACACCAAGAAGGGAAAGGAAAAAGCAGGACAACTACCGCAATTCACACCGCCGAACCGACCCCCCCTCCACCCCCAGGAGTTCATACTTGATCCACTGCGCCCCGTTATACGTATCTGTTATGCCGGCAAAATCCGTTCTCACCCAGCCGTTACCGTTCGGCCTTCTGCAGCAGCAATTTCCCGTCCTTGACCGACTTCCATAATCCGCTTGAAGTTCAGACGTTCCTGCCGATACAACCCATGGGAGGGGAACTTGGTGCCACCAGTGCCTGGTGAGGCCGCGGTGGAGAGATTGAATATACGGTAATTGTAGCATTGAAGTGGTTTTCAATGGACAAGGCGATATACAGGGGGAGCTGCAGAGAGATACAGAGGCGAGCTTGGCGTGGGAGAGTACTAGCGTAGAAGCTGATTAGCTTATTCATACAGATAAGTACGAGGATCCCTCACTGGCCTGAGACCTGCATTCTGGTTTCTCTTGCTTCTCCTTGTTCTCTGCCCGGAGACTCCCCTCCCTTCTCAGGCGGCGAGCAAAACGGAAAGGCAAGAACAGCACTAGAACCTATTTGCCGACGTAGCTAATATCTTTCGCAGGGTTCAGCGGATGACGCGGAGAAGCAGGGCGGACATCACCACCACAACCACTGCTAGAATGAACGCAGGCGTCAGGGTAATAATGCGAAATCCAACCGCCTTCCTCCGTGCACCGTTTACAGCGGATCGAATGCACTTTGAGATGTGTGACGTAACGGCTTCCGACAGCAATTGGAGCAGCTAATGCTGGTAGCAATCATCCATGCTCTCGTTATGGACACATGGTGATATCTTACGCCCACATAAGTGGGCTCTTATATTCGAAAAGATATATATGTCAGACGAATTCCTCCTATGCCTACAATCCTAATGACGACGATATCTTACAGGCCTAAGCATTTCGGCTATAGCCAACAAGCTGCAGCTCCTCTGGTATGGCTGCCAGCATGGTTCGGGGAGGTCGGCGCTCCACGCTGCCCCTTCATGTTCGCCCCTCGCTTCTGCGAGCAGGCACTCAAATGTACCTCCTATCCTCCTCTTCCAGGTTGGGATGTGGAATCAAACATCCTATTCTCCCAGATCATCCCAAGAAATACAATACGTATCCCTCGCAGTGTCAGCGGACCCGAGGGCGCAAGGCTACAACGCGGAAGGCGGCCACCATATCGAGCCTACCGCAAGATTCAACACGTGGACAAGCCAGTAAACACGTTAGCTGTGGTGAATGCACTTGCTCCAGAACAGGCAAATGGGGAGGCCCGTGAAGCGACGGTGTAACAAAGAGTGTAATGCCAGATGTTGAGGAAGGACTTGGGACAGACATTACAGTACAGCCAGGTCCTACGCTGCTTTTGAATGGCTAATTGTCGGATTCTCTATGATATATCCGGCTTGTATGTTGACGCATCATGAATATTCTCAAGGGATCAAGTAGCTAACACGAAACGGTTTAGTGACGGGAACAACCTCTCGCGAAGTTACTCTGCTGTCACTCCCGCTGGTCATTACCCATCCCAAACGTTCAAAAAAAACGGCATCGACTCACCACCAACCAGGACTCAAACCTGTACCCCAAAACTCCTTCTGATCACCGATGTTCGCACAAGCCTAAGAACAACACGATCATGGCCACCCTCGCGATGAACTTCCTGCCCTAACCAGATGAAGGGTACCTAGGACACGATTATACTGAGCTCAGAAAGAGGAAGGCAGTGCGGGACATATTGTACAAATTGGGGACTGGCCGAGGTTGTATGATCTTGAGAAGCGTAAGAAGAATGCGGTGTACGTTAAATCGGCGATTTATGTCGAGGATATGTATGTCGGATGGTGGGGAAGTCACGGCAGAGGGGACTGATGATTAAGATATGCTATCTGGGATTTACTGGGGGAATAGGGGGTTCATGCATTCATGCATTTTTACTATAATAAAATAATCGCCGTCGAACACTATTTGAACAGACTTGTTGAACCAGTGCCAGCATGTGAAATTAGCCAGAATTGAGTCTTGGGGCGGCTAAACAGATCATAGTTTGGTTCAACTCACATGAAGCAACTATGATTTATAGAGATGATATATTTTACTATACAGTGGGGGTAATTCGCCTCATGGTAATCTCAACTACGTTGGGTTTTCGTGAGCCCAAAATCAGGTTCTAATACAAACTTATTTGCTGGGAATCAATCATTTCATGTCCATTCGAGTTGGTATATATCGAGAAGCTGGCCGTCCAGACCAAAGTGACAGATGCTAGTGGCCCTATTTTACAACCATTAGTATGACTCCATGAATTAGATGAGAGAAATGAGTCAACCTTGTCCAAATCTCCTCAGGCCTTGTTCCCGGTAACTGAGGACCAGGCGTCCTTGCTCCCCAAGGTGCTGTGTGGATGATACGCCCTGGCTCGAGCTTTCGTATTCACTTTGCTTGGTCCTAGTGGCGGAAATAGGTTGGCGAGAAGGGTAGCTTCCAAATCGTATTCTTCGCTTCGTAGAAGAGCTGACTGGAGCTGCTCAATCATCCCGGGTGTTCTATAGATCATAGGGTCAGCTTTCAGATTTGGCACCCGAAGGAAGATGTGGGGAGTATGTCGAGAGACATAAACATACCTCAAGTGTAGTCAACGGACTTAATAGTTACGGGTGTAGACCGGATGATAGGGGGCAAAGCCTCGGTGGATGCCACCGTATAGGTTCAGCACGATCGGTGGTGTAGCTTTTTATGTGGTGTGGTTTGTTTAGAATACTGCACCAACACAGATGATATATGTGGATATTATGTGTCTGAACGAATATCACTGACACAGGATGCAGTAGAAGATATAGAGTGAAGGCAAGAAGACCAAGGAGAGGGGTAGCTATATATTTAGGCAAGGGCATGCCGCTCGTGGGTGACTGACGCAAGCCACCAAGGTGGTCGGTGTTAGTCTTGTTGGCACAAGCCACTCGTAGAGCGGTCGATGTAACAAAATCGTCATACACATTGAACCTAGTGGAGAGATATGTGGGGAAAATCGGTAACGCATAGTCTGTAATTTTAAGTTATATGTGATAGTGCCCCAGTATAACCGCAACGATTACGTAATGTGAACACGAGAGCAATCCATGATACTTTCACTAGTCTGGTTGGCAGTACTGTAACTGGTTTTGCTCTATTGTTCACAGATACCGTCACGTTCATTACAAGCTATAGTGCACACGGAAGAACCTACCTTCAAAGAAAAACAAAAATGCAGAGAATCTAAATGTACTTGACGAGCACAGCTGAAGCAATAAACCAATAACGTATTTGACGGGGATGCGGCGCACTACCGGGATCCGGCGCACTTCCGGGATGCATGTATTTAATTGTTAAAAAATCGAATTATAATGCAAATAG
>Ga0307511_10004366_pt1 | contig 14421 bp, 11 predicted proteins | sample 13_EM_MG_FD_200266 | JGI IMG/M metagenome (GOLD analysis project Ga0307511, IMG submission 200266) | Populus trichocarpa ectomycorrhiza microbial communities from riparian zone in the Pacific Northwest, United States - 13_EM | ecosystem: Host-associated > Plants > Roots > Unclassified | place... | reverse complement strand
TTTTCCTCAACGGCAGCATGGAATGAGAGGAAGATAGTGATAAGGAACATTAATATACAATGCGCGGGTGAGCTCCCAGTGGAGGCCAAAACTGTTCAAAAGAGCCGTCTTTGATCGATCCCAGAGCGGTGACATGTCCAAAGCCGCCTTCCCAACAGTCCAGCTTCACCCTTCAATTGATTCCAATAGGGGAAACAAGTGGCGCAGAGCCGAAGCCACCATCCTCCTCGCCTTGAAATCCCCCACAGGCGGCATGATGGCGCACCGGCACAGGAGGGCCTTCAAGGGACAGAGACTCCGAATTTCCAACCTCGGGTCAGGTTCCCCCGACTCCACCTTGACATCCTCACGAATGTTGCGCAGGTCGCAAGGAAGGTAGAGCGTCTCCAGCGACAGACAGTGGGTCGACAGGGATATCATCGATTTGATAGTGGTTTGATGGAGGCTGTATTCGCATCTGTGTCCCAAACAAAGCGTTACCAGCTGTGGTAATGCGCTCGCGAGCTGCTCGATATTTGAATCCGTGAGTGTGGAGATACATTGCTCGGACCCTCGACACCGGGGATTGCACTGCAACGTTTTGAGGGAACGAAATGGCCCAAGATGTGAGAGAAACGTTAGATGGGCGAGATCGAATCTGGTGATCGCCAGACCCTCAACTCTTTGGTGAAGTCCGGCCGCGAGCATCGCGAATGTAACTTGACTCGGAACATCACCGCATTGAGTCCCGTGTCCTCCCAGGATAGCGACTTCTCGCAACGGGCTTGATTCGAGGAGGGAGAAAAGTGACGGCCAGCCTTGGTACCGGTCAGCCACCACTACCACCATGCTCTTAAGCGCGGGGAAGATGAGTTCGTGAGGCATCGATTTCGAGATTTCGGTGCGGGGAGTGTCAGAAACCTCGAGCAGTTCCAACTTTGGCAGAGAGGCGAGGTGCTCCCACGCTGCATCCGTCAATGGAGACTTGATCGATAGTCGCTTAAAGCAGGGATCCAGGCGTTGCACGACCTCAGAGAGCGCGGGGTGGATGTGAGTGGGAGGTAAGATGCCACCCTCGAGTCGGAGTTCTTCCAGGTGTGTCGTTGGGATGAGGTGGATTTCTGGAGTGGCTCTCGAAGTGGTGGAACCGTGCCGTGGTAGTTCACGAATGATGACCGAAACCAATCGAGATGAGAGGAAGAGCCGCATGCGATCCCACCTAAACGGGAACGTCCAGGTCAAGTGTCGTAGGTTATGGCACACCGGACCCGAGGTGATGAGAGCGAGTTGTTGGAATAGACTGTAGGAGGTCTCCGCCGTGCCCGAAGGGCCTAAGGTCCTCATCCAAGATGCATACCGTTTGAACCTGATCCAATCATCCTCCGACAGGGTTCGAGTGGGTATCTATATCCAAAACAAACATGGACATGCATCAGTTTGGAGCCCGCCACCAAAGAAAACAGAGTGTGCAATTGAGGTGGATTACGCACGATGACCGGTTTATCATCGGGATGGTCCATTTCACAGACTACCCAAGAATCGGGAGGAAGGGTTTTGATGAGAGGAGGGAGTTCATTCTGGATCTTCCAAAGTGGGCTGAGAGCAGGCTCTTCGAGAAATTTGGCGCAACAAGCGAGAGCGACAGTGGTCGGAGGATGGGTGTCGGTTACGTAGACGGTCACCTCTCTGAGAATGTCGTCGACTGTGAGAGCTCGATGCGGCATGATGGTGGCGGGTGCAACGAAGTATCTGACGATCGAGGACTGAAAACTCCTTTTCCATGTCGCGAAAGGCTCCTTTCAATTTTTTCTGTCTCTCTCAGGTGGAGTTCGCACAATATTATACCATCCCAGGTTCAAAAGCCTGGGTAACAATATAAGTACCCTATGAATTCTATAACATTATCGCTGGGATGGTCCTGCAACTCATGGTGCTTGGGCGAGTAAAAACGTAACGCAATAAGGACGAACCTCCTCCGGCCGGGTGGGCTGGAAGGGAGCCTGGGGACATTCGGGCCCTCCGCCGCCCAGACAGTCGGGGGAATTCTCAGAGCGGGACCCCATATTAGAATTAATTGAGGCCTACATAAGACTAGAAAATGCCGGCTTGGCGTCGGCCGAAACCTGGCACGCCAAACAGTCACGCTTGGGTCAATCTTTGGGCTGAACGCGGGTCGAAGCCCGGCGGGATAGATGTCATTGTGATTGCCCTCAACGGAAGCACGGAATGAGATGATGATAGTGATAAGGACCGGTAATACACAATGCGCGGGTGAGCCCCCAGCGGAGGCCAAAGCTGTTCAAACGAGCCGTGCCTGATTCCGCGCCATAAATCCCCTATGATGTCCAAAGCCGCCTTCCAAATGCTCCATCCTTCAATTGGTTCCAGCCGGGGAAACAGGTGGCGGAGAGCAGAAACCACCATCCTCGACGCCTCGACATCCTCCACGGGTGGCATGAGTGCGCAGCGGAACAGGAGGGTCCTCAAGGGACAGAGGCTCAGAATTTCCAACCTCGGGTCAGCAGGTTCCCCCGACTCCGTCTTGACATCCTCGCGGGTGTTACTCAGGTCGCAAGGAAGATAGCGGGTCTCCAGTGATATACAGTGGGTTGACAGGGATATCATCAATTTGATAGCGGTTTGGTGAAGGGTATATTCGCATGTCTGTCCCAAACAAAACATTACTAGCTGGGGTAATGCGCTCGCGAGCTGCTCGATACTCGAATCCGTGAGCGCGTGAATACATTGCTCGGACTCTCGACACCGGGGATTGCACTCCAACATTTTGAGGAAACGGAATGGCTCAAGATGTGAGAGAAACATTGGATGGGTGGGATCGAATTCGGTAGTCGTCGGATCTTCAACTCTCTGGTGGAGTCCGGCTTCGAGCATTGCGAATGTAACTTGACTCGGAATGTCGTCGTGTTGAGTCCCGCGTCGTGGTAGGACAGTGACTTGTCGCAATGGGCTTGATTCGAGGAAGGGGAAAAGTAACTGCCAGCCTTGACACCGGTCAACCACAGCTACCGCCATACTCTTGAGTGCGGGGAAGGTGAGTTCGTGAGGTATCAATTTTGAGATTTTGGTGCGCGGAGTGTCAGAGACCTGGAGCAGTTCCAACCTTGGTAGAGAGGCGAGGTGCTGCTACGCTGCGTCCGTCAACGGAGACCTGACCGATAGTCGCTTGAAGCAGGAATTCAGCCGTTGCACAACCTCCGGGAGTGCGGAGTGGATGAGAGTGGAGGGTAAGGTGCCACCCTCGAGGCGGAGTTCTTCCAAGTGTGTTGTTGGGAGGTGGATTTCGGGGGCGACTGTCGAAGCGGTGGACGTGTACCGTGGTTGTTCACGAGGGATGAGCGAAGCTAGTCGAGGTGAGAGGAACAGTCACATGCGTGCCCGCCCGTACGCGAACGTCCAGGTCAAGTGTCGTAAGTTGGGGCACACGGGACCCAAGGTCATGAGAGAGAGTTGGTGGAATACATGGTGGGGGATCTCCGCCGCCGGAAGGGCCTAAGGTCCCCACCCAAGATACATATCATTTGAACCTGGTTCAATCATCTCCGACAGGGTTCGAGTGAATGTCTGTATCCAAAACCAACACGACCACGCGTCAGTTTGGAGTCCGGCACCAAAGTAAACAGCTCATGTAATTGAGGTGAATTACGCACGATTGCTCTTCTACCCCTGTCGTTCACAGGTAGGAGTTCCCAAGAGTCGGGAGGAAGGGTTCTGATGAGGGGAGGGGGTTGGTTCTGGACCTTCCAAAGCGTGCTGAGAGCGGGTTCTTCGAGGAATTTGGCGCAACGAGCGAGAGCGACGGCGGTCGGAGGATGGGTGTCGGTTACGTAGGCGGTCACCTCTCTGAGGATCTCGTCGACCGCGAGGGCTCGATGCGGGATGGTGGTGGTGTGTGCTACCATCGGACTTGACGCGCCTGATGAGGCGGAGTCGACAACTACAAAAATGCCGACCTAATGATGTCGGCTGACACGAAGTATTTGAGGATGACGAAAGGCCAGCCAATCACACGACTTCCCGCTGGCCAAACAAGTCTCAGTTCAATCGCAACGTGTCGACACGACCCGAATGTCCACCGTGTCCACCTCCATCAGTGACGATGAATCCTACCTTGGTCAGAACCCCTCCATTGGTCAACTCTTACACGTGGTCAAAATAAAATTGCAGGGTACCCCGTTCGGTGGACGGTTTGTCTGACTCGGCTCATACCAACGAAATACTGAAACCGGAGTCCTACAGTGCCCCAACGACCTTGAACGAAGACGAGGTAAAGTAACGAGGAAGGAGGACAGTCTGCAAAGTCAGGATGGCTTACGGTCTCATTTTAGGTCGACGTTCTCGAACGCGATGCGTCGCAAGTGCTCGGCGTGATTCGGTCAATCAAGAACACGTTCGCCGTCACCAATAAAACCCCGCCAGAGATCCTCTCCCTGATTCCGGACTACTGGGAAGACGGCGACAAGGACAAAACTTTTCAATTCTACCCACGTATGCCGTCGCTGGAGAGAAATCTCCATTTCGCGCCCCTCTTTGTGGATTCGCCTGGATTGCAAGAACGTCGGTAAAACCAGGGTCTACATCGAACGTTCGAAAACTTCCTCCTCGGAGATTTACCTCGATGTCCGTGGGGCCACATGTCCTCGGAGAGAAGCTTTCCGTTTGGCAGCACCACACATCAGTCGACTCAAGACCCTGTCAGCATCCCGTGGGCAACACCGAATCGCGCCTGCACTCCTTCCAATTTTGGTCCAACACTTCTCCTGTCCCGTCCCACTCTTCAAAACACTGAGGATCAATCTCATCCACGACCCGCCCTCTGCACTTCCTGATACCTTCTTCAATGGAAACATTTCATTGTTGCGCAAGTTGCACCTCACCGCGGTCCTCCCTTGTACTGGAGGGGTCTGGAGAACCTCACGATTTTCAAACTTTCCAATGCCCCCAGCCATGAGACTATTTTGTCTCACCTCCTGGACTTCTTCGAGTCCACCCCTTGCCACTGCAACATTGAACTCAGAAACTCAGTGCCGACTGCTTTTAATGCCCCTCCTGGAAGAAAACTAAGAGAGCTCAAAAGTTTCAGTGGCCCTTCGGATTTGGTCCTGCTGGATCACCCATCCCATCAGGGGTCAATGGGTAAATGGGAAGTCAAAGGGGTGGTTTAGAGTAATGATATATTTGGAAATAGAGGGGGAAGGGGGGGTCACTACAATCAGACAGTCATGCTGTAAAGAATATAGACACACTTTGAACCTGACAAACAAACTACTGTAAAAATATGAATAATAGAAAAAAGGGTTATGACTGGAACTCAATGATTATAGGGTCTGGGTGGTGAGGAGCCACCAAGGCCAGAAAATTGTTATTCCACCTTGCATCTGACCAGTCATTCACCCTCCAATTTGGGGGTAACCACAGGAGTTTACTCCCTCTGGGATCTGTAACCCACTTGGACCTCTCTCCAATATGGTATCCATGGGGAGATAAAATGTTAACCCATGACAATGTATCCCACACATCCTCTGAAGTTACATTTCCAAAGCCTTCACCCCCTATCTCCAATTTCACAAGTTTGTTGGGGGTCTTGAAGTTACCAAAAATCCTATCCTTACCAATATACCACAGTCCAAACTGCTTAGGGGATAACTGGAGATCAGCAATCATGATACAACTCTCAATGTGAATCTTTGAGGTGACCTCTGAGGCCTGTATATTATACAGGAGGATTTTCTTCTGAACGGTGAAGATGATCTCAGAGCAGTTGTGGGATAACAGACATTTGAAACCAATTCTCAGGGGCTTATTAAAACCCACCCCCACTGCATTGTGAGCACCATTTGGTGTTCTGCTTGGCTTGAGATCCCAGCTGGAAAGCCTGTACTTATCAACCACAAAGATGGTGTTATCGATGATCTTAATGTCCTGAATTTGCATGCCTGTGTTAATGGGTTGTTGCAGGGGGTCCAAAAGATGGTCAAGGATTGTGATAACACTGCCATCTTTCTGTGTTATTGCAATATATCTCTGGTCTGCAGAATAAGCCACTAGATGGTTTTGACCTTGATTGGGCTTAGGGGACATAGGGCTGAGACAATTGTCTGGATGTAATAACTGCGTGCCTGCACTACCCAAGCACAGGATTGAGATTGAGGTGGGTGACCACAAGGATGTATGGTGTGACAACTGGGGTCTGAGGATACTCCAGGACACATAACCAGTGGGTGTATTCTGCCAAATGTGAATCTCACCCCATGACACCCCACATGCAAAGAAGCATCCATTGTAAGAGAACTGTCCTGTTGTGTACAATCCTAGCCTATAGTATTCTTGAGCCACTTTGGTGCGCAATAGGGTTTTTGAGCTTTGGATGTCAAGTATAGTGACCTCTACTTTAGTGACAAAGGATGCGTGGAATGAAACTGGAGAGAAAGAGAAACCCCAAGACTGAGGTGGTATAGTAAATGAAGAGAGCAGATGAAGTGGGGAGGTTAAGGTTGGCTGGAGCTCATGGATATTGATCACAAGTTCCCCATCAGTTTTAAGAGTTGTAGCAAACTGCAGAGTGTCATTGTGGGCCCAGCAGGCACCCAACTCAGAGTCCCCTGGTGAGAGTTGACCCTGGCATAACTGTATGCCATTGAGTACATCATATGTGTAGAAGTCCAGTGTGTGTGTAACAGATGTAATTTTTCTTTGGTCCCCATGGAATGCAATGACTTTAGAGCCTTGAATCTCAAATTCCTTGATGACAACACCTGTATATGTATCCCAAATGACAAGCCTAATGTGGGGTTTGATCATGTTACCAGTGCCAACAAAAAATGACTGTAAGGCATCAATTTGTTGTTGTGCTGGCTTTCTGTGGAAACGGTACAAATATGAGTTTTTGGAAAGTACTATGGGTAAGCTCCCTTACTGGTAGGAACAGGCCACCATGCATCCATCAGGTGAAAAGGTGAGAAATGCAGGAGAATAACCACCCTGTGAGATATAGCTGGGAGGCTTGAAGCCAGCTGTTCTCTCTAGAGTGGTGGAGTCCTGGACTTGTATTGTACCCCCAAAATCAGCTACAATGGATTGACCACATGGGGACCAGGCAGCACAAGAAACTCCTGCCACAGCTCCAACACTTGCCATGCATGAATCCCATAAAGCAGAAACACCAGTCATAACCCTTGCCACTGGTGAGGATATATGTTGGCCATACAGCTTCTGAACAATTGACAACTTGGGTGAAAGTTGCAGTGCAGAATGGTAGATGTGGGGTGCAGATTGACTGATGACCTCAAAGAATCCAGTCACAAAGCGGAGGCAGTCTGTGATGGTGCTGAGAAGAATGTAGATATCCATGGGGGCCTGAATCTGATTTTGAGTGAATATCTAGTTTAACAATCAAGTGGTGATTCTGAACTAACCTCATTTAGCCATCTTGTGGCTGCAGTCAATGCATGGACAGCATTGCCCACAGAGCCAAGCACACTCAACACTTCCAACCAGAAGAGGAACTTCTGTTCTAGGAATTGTTGCAGAGCAGAAACCACATCTTTAGTCTGGTGCTCTGTTGTGATGAGGTGCTTGTACCAAGACCTGCATGCATACTCCAGTGCACTGCAGATCCCACTGTCCCTAGCCCTCTTTGGCAAATCTATCACCTCAGAATTGAGTGCATAGTCAGGGATTGAGCACATATTCTTCTCCAGTAACTTTGTCATCAGATTGAGACAGTGCAGGACAAGCTCAGTGTGGTAGTTGGGAGATATATAGAATCGTGCATCAGTACAGCGAGTGGGGTCTGTGATGAAGTCAGAGAATGATTTGTGAAATGGTTGGACAGTGTGGTTTGGATCCCCAGGTAGAATAAGCAGTGATTGTATCAACTCAAGGAGGCGCTGGACTTGGCTGTGGTGAAACCCTGTCAATGTGGCAATTGCAGACAGTGGGAGGGGATTTGCAACTAAGACAACAGCACTGAGTATGGAGCGGACCATAGTATCATCTTTGGCCTTATTTTTGCAAAAGGACCTCCGGAAAATTGATCCATAGAGGGAGTCAAGGCTGGTGTACACCTCCAATTCTGTGTCCCCTTCATGAGCTGTGTTCTCTGGAAATGCCATGATAATATCAAGCTGATCTGAGGGATCCTGAAGATGGTGATCCAGGAAATTGAGTGTTGCAACAGCATAGACAAAGAGTCCAGCTGCCCTCTGACAGAGCAGGTTAAGCTCTTTGTCTTTTGGCCAACCAACCATCCCCCAATGCTGGTGTGCAAGTATGGATAACTTGTGTTTGAGGAAGCACCTGATGTCTTCATTGATAGTGGGGGGTTCAACATGATGAAGGATAAATGTGTTTGTTACACTCCTCAGCGATTGGCCACGGAACCCAGACATAATGTGTCTTTCTGGTCGGCTGGTGATAAAAAACTTGACCCCAGGAATCTCTGAAACCAACTGTCCAAGGACAAGGAGGATGGCAGATTCTGGGTCCTTGTCCACACACTCATCAAGGGCATCAATCACAATGATAGTTGAGATGTTTGTGGAAGAGAGTGGATCAACAATAAACCTTTGCATCTGGTTCTGGAGTGACTCATGCACAGCATCAGGGTCAGATTGAAGGAGGGGGATGAGTGAGGATCGAAAGTCTGGGTATCTTTGAGCAAGCTGGAATGCCAATGTGGGAAAGATGCAGTGGAGATCACTGTGATCCTCAAAACCCCTTGAGCAGAAGAATGATGCTCCCAGGTGGCCATCAGCAAACATCCTCTCTGAGACAGTTTGTGCAATGGTAGATTTCCCTGTCCCAGCAAGTCCATTGAGCCAGAAAATTGGAGGGGCATCCAGGTCCTTGGCCCACTTCTCAATCTCCTCCAACACACACTTTCTGGTTCCCCTGAGACAGCCATTCCGATTCCCATGTTGGTATCCTGCTCCATGTGCACGATGACAACCATTGAGTACCACCATGTCAGCTTCAAAACAAGTTAGTGCATTTCAGTATCTGTTCAAGTGGAGCCTAACCTCGATCCTGTTGGGCTGTCAGGCATGGTCATATGCATTTATTTTTGTGACTCACAATAAGTTTGAGGTTCTGATCATACATTGCTTGCTGGTGCGCAGTCTAGACAAATTACCTTGATGAGGGGCCCATAGAAGCCATGTTCATCGCAAGCACTGACCTGATAATCGATGACAGCGTCTCGAATCTCCCCCACGAGTTCGGACACGATCCGGATATCCTCCTCGTCTGCTGTGAGGCCCACATTTCCAATGCGGTCCGATACCTCTCTGAGCTTGCTTTCTATCCGGTTGAGGGCACTGGAATGAATCAGGATAAGACTAAGCTATGAGGTGGAGGGATAACTTACGAGAGCAAGATACCACGCCGCTTCGACTCCCGCTTATCAACCGCATCCCCATTGTTCTCTCCTAAACCAAGTCTATGCAACCGTACCAAAATGGCGGCGATCTTTTCTTTGGTCACAGGCGACCTCTACTAGGCGGTCAGTCAAGTGGACATCTTCACTGGAGAGATAGATCGCACCTCCTGCAGCCTCAACAACGTGTCAAAGGAGGCCTTGTCACAGAGTACCTTATCAGTATCGAGATCGAAGATATCAGGGAGTAGACTTACGGTCAGGTTCCTGATTTGATTGGATATCGATTGTTCTTGCGGTATCTGTTCGATGTGTTCGCGTCAACGCTGGATCGTGCGCTGCCTGGAGTCCTCTCGCTCACCGATTGTGCGAGGCCAGGGCGCAATCCGATGTGCCCACCCGAGCTCGAACCCCCCTGGGAGGAGATAGACATGAGTTCCTTTCTTGTTGGAGGACGCGATCTTGAGATAGGAAGGAGGTTTTGGAAGAGATAGATGTGGCGAGGCCACGAGGCGTTTGTTTGCACCGCCTTCTGTCCGGCGTTAAACTCGACTCTCCTCTGCAGGAAGAGCCGTCTGGACTTGTACGAAACCGTTCGCGGTTGGTCATGGAAAAACACCGTCGTTGGTCATGGTGTTGCCGCACTTCCACCCACCTCGAGCCTCGAGGTGATGCACCGCGGTCGCCTTGGTTCCATCGTTTTTCTCACTTTCTCTTCCAGACCACATAACCACCGCCACCTACCTCGAACCAATCGCGATGTCTGCTCTCCAGAGGGTCGCGTTTGCCTAACGACGCAACTGCCTGAGTGAATCACCTGCGTGGGTTCAAGAGCAGTCGACGCTCACGGCGGTTCGGCGATAGTGTGGACAGCCGACCGGGCGAAAAACGGTGCGTGTCCCCCTGAGCCTACTGGAGACTGGCGACCAATGTGCTCATGGAATCGGTCCCCGACCTATCTTCGACGACGAAGATAACGACGACATGGCGTCTATTCAGGATCCCCACTATTTTCGATGCCGTCCGTCGTATATCGATACCCGACCGGATTAAATTCATCCATTGACTCGGGGGACTACCTTAGAATGCCTCACCTCGTTCCACCGTTTCTCCGCTAACGCGTTTTCTCTATCCTCGAGCTGCGCGTTTGGGACAGCCAAGAACACAGAAATCGTCCCCTGTTTCTTTGATAGGGTCAACGAAGACGCGACCTCCGTCAGCCAGATGACAGATCCTACGCTGGTTTCACAAGCACATTTCCGTCATCACACCCACCACATACTTCGGCACTATGCGGGCTATGAAGTCCCAGATCTTCAGGGGACCTTTCAACGACCTGGTCCCGGCACCTAAGTCTCCTGAGACTGGGGCTCCTGCTAGTTGCGTGTCAGAAATCACACCGGCGTGTTTGCTCTCGTTGTATAACGCGACTGGGTACGTGCCGGCCGCTGCAAATAAGAACGTGCTCGGAGTCTCGGGGTATTTGGATCAGTTTGCGAACTATGCGGATCTACAGGTGCGTGTTTGAGTGTCGTTTGGTTCGTTATGCTAATACCCGTATATCTGTTTTCTTGCGTAGATATTCCTGAAGGCGTATCGTCCAGAAGCGGCCGGATTCAATTTCACGAGCGTGAAAATCAACGGTGGAGGGGACGATCAGACCAAACCCGGAGATGAGGTACTGCTGCACCCCTTCCTCTTGAAACTACCTGAGCGCATCTACTTCGCTGCAGGCCAATCTGGACATTCAATACACCGTTGGTCTGACTTGGCCAACTCCCAACATTTACTATAAGTACGTGGAGTCCACCAGAGTCGTGTTTCCTCTGGGTGACCTCCTCGTTTAGCACCGGGGGATCTCCGCCTTATATCCCAGACAGTTTTACTCCAAGTATGTTCGAGGCCCTTCCAGTTTGCCCATTCTCTTAGCAGAACCCCAACCTGACATCCAACAGACAACGACAACGAGCCGTACCTTGACTGGCTCAAAGCCATCTCCAGTGAATTGACGGTTCCACAGACCCTCACGACCTCTTACGGAGAGCACGAGCAGACCGTTCCGCAGGACTATGCCACTACCGTCTGTCACATGTTCGCCCAGCTTGGTGTTCGTGGAAGCAGTGTGGTGTTTTCTAGCGGCGATTGGGGCGTTGGTGGTGCGGATTGCTTGACGAACGATGGCAAAAAACAGAAAATATTTCAACCAACGTTCCCTGCTTCTTGTAAGTCCATCCCCTACTCGTATGTGTTGTGTGTTGGCTGGAGGTTGACGTGTGGCTCAGGCCCTTTCGTTACCTCTGTCGGAGGAACGACCGGTGTGAATCCCGAGAAGGCTATCGCGTTTTCTGGAGGAGGATTCTCGAGATACTTCTCCCAGCCTTCTTACCAGACCGGAGCCGTCAGCGCTTACATCAAGAAGTTGAACGGGACTTATAACGGACTCTATAAGTGCGGCCTCTGCGAACCGCCTCCGAACAGTGGCTGATTATTACTCGCATATAGTGCTGATGGCCGCGGATTCCCGGATGTTGCAGCTCGTGGTGATTGGTTCCAAGTGGTCGTCGGCGGTAAGACAGTCCCTATCGATGGAACCAGCGCCAGCTCTCCGGTGCGGCACCTATTACATACCTCCGTTCGATGGGTATTGCTGACTTTTTTCAAAAATTCTACCTCAGGCTGTCGCTGGATTGGTTTCGCTCTTAAATGACTACAGGATCTCTCACAGCAGACCTCCGCTCGGTTTCCTCAACCCGTTCCTGTATTCCAAGGGCGTTGCTGGCTTGGTTGATATCGTCGTATGTGCTTTTCCCCCCTCGAAGTGAGAGACGTCGAACGTTGTGCTAAAACAAGATTCACCCGGTTCTAGGGTGGGAGCAATCCTGGTTGTGGGACCGACGGATTCACCGCGACCGCTGGCTGGGATCCGGTGAGCGTTTGCCCGATCGTGTAGATCTCTTGCTAGAAGTGTTATATATGCTGATGCAGACATGTGGGGCGTAGGTCACTGGTTTGGGAACGTTGGACTTTGGGAAGTTGCAATCGCTTGTGCTACAGTAGGGGATTTCAGTTCAAACATCGCAGGACCGTATTTTGGTCAGTATACCCTTTCACCGAACCGCGTCTGATGATGAGTGTGGACAGACGGAAAATAAGCGACCATTCGAGGCTCTCTTACGATGATTCGGGAACGAAAGAGAAGTATTTTTTAAAGCCCCAATCGCGTCACGCTACGCGTTACCAGCCACATTCCCGCATAACGGTTATCACCGTGTCTTTGAAGGCTGCTCTTCAACTCCTCCATCTTTGAACTGCTTCAGGCATTGAACGAGAGACTCGGCTGGAATGCGCCGGGAGATGAGAAATCCATCTCCCCCCTGTATTGTCCTCGGTCATCTCCCTGGAAGTTGAGGTGAGTTCGCCCAACTCCGATCCGTCTAAACGTGGGGATTTAAGACGTCCCTTCAGATTGAAAGCCTCGCCAGCCAGAGCACACGATGTTCTGAAACTTATCCCCTCCCCTCTTTACGGAACCTGGTGCGGCCGGTGAACGGACAGCCAAGAGCACAACAATTCTTCCCTCCGTTTCTTTGATATGACCAACGAAGACGCGACCCTGTCAGTAGGATCAAGGGCCCTACGTTAGTTACACGAACAGAGAGGGGGGTCCTCGTTGCATGGTGGAAGGCGTTGTGACATAACTGAGCCTCCTCCAATAACCTTACCTCTCAACACTGGGGGCCGAAGACAGGGACCGTTTGGGGGATATGTCCACAACACTCGATGCTAGCTTGTCTACCGCCAGTCACCTGACGCACATCTCTGCGTACCCGGTTCGACCATATTCATGCGCACCGATCATCTCGCTGGGCTCGAAATCGTGGACAACAAGATATGCTGCTACACGCCGGGGATACGAGGTCGCGTTCGGAACAGGTGGCTCGTCTAGCGGCTTGAAGCTCCCCTCTCTGGCACAGAGGTCTCGTTTGGGGTGGGCCATGTGTTAGAAGGTCGCCTCATTTTAAATCTTTGGTAATGGAGTACGGCGAGGTCATGACTCTGTATCTAGCTGTATCACAATTGTTAGAACAGAAGAGACGATTTCTAATGATGCAGTTTGACGGGTTTGGAGCGCCCCTGTTCAACAGAATCGGGGTTGTGCAGTTTGGAACGTTTAGCGTGTCCGCGGTCCGGCTCGCGAAAAGGAATAAAGGAGCTCGCCTCATCGAACAACCTGCTGAAAAAACCGCTGCCCAGGCACCTAACAGTAGTCAGCGCCAACACTGATATATGATATCCAACACGAAATCTCCTCACTGAGCAGAATCAGATACTCCACCAGACTTTCCAGCCCTCGCCTCCACAACCTTCGACTCGACCAAATCCTTCACACCCTCAGTGGCGACTCTCATATCCTCCATCGTATTAGTGAGGTCCTCACCGGGAAGATGGTTGTACATTTGGTCGAGGGGTCAACGGGGAAGGTATGGAGACATAGTGATGGTGAAAAACTTGAGTTCGGATGGGAAACCGGATGCATTTGCCACCGGTAAATTGAGAACGGTTAGTCGTGAGCTGAAGATGTCGAGGCTGCTGGTACCAGTCTGGACGAAGTCGCTCTCAGTACTGTCCGAAGGTTCGAAGGTAGTATCGCAGCCCGGTACGAATCCACAACCGAACTGGACAGATGATGGTATACTCTCACCTACGGCGGTAACACCAATTGCGGCGCGAGTTGAACGTTAAACGGTCGTTTACGTTGATAACATCCTAGGAGCCAGCAGTTCAAATCAGGATATCCATTCAGGACGTGCCCCGCGGTACATTCAGCACGCCCTCGAGATACAAAGAGTGCGGAGACGGGACAGACGTGTTCGGCGTACCTTGTGAGGGTGGGTAACAGAGCTTTGGGGCTCTGAGATCAGTGTGTAATCCTGTTCGCCAGGATTACTACGAGTTCGTATTTAAACCCTGTATTTCCTCGATCAGTATCAGTTACCCTTTCCGCAATACCACTACCAGTCGTCCTTTCTATCGCTCGCTTGTCTCTT
>Ga0307511_10004365_pt1 | contig 14424 bp, 17 predicted proteins | sample 13_EM_MG_FD_200266 | JGI IMG/M metagenome (GOLD analysis project Ga0307511, IMG submission 200266) | Populus trichocarpa ectomycorrhiza microbial communities from riparian zone in the Pacific Northwest, United States - 13_EM | ecosystem: Host-associated > Plants > Roots > Unclassified | place... | reverse complement strand
ACTTCCTAAGCCTTAACGTGTAACCTTAGTCAATGTAACCCTTCCAATACGTACCAAATTAAGCTGATCATATGTCTATCAGTGCTATTGTCTAAGCTATGGCTAGCTACTTCAACCTGAATAGTTTCATGTTTGTCGACAGATCAGAAGATCAGAAGAATATGTTGTATAGTGGCATGCATGAATCTCAATGGTTAGTTTCTAGAACTTGACATGGGAATATTCATAGCGTGTGAATAGTTATTGAGAAATCTAACAAGAAGAGATAGAGAAGTAGAGAAGAATACTTACAGTAAACTTGCAGGTAGGTTAGATTAATCTAGGGACTAGGGAGCGAATGATATTACAAATGGTAAGCAGGCCAAAGGATATATAACTTCTGTGCGAAGAAAACTCTGTTTCCGAATTTGTAATGGGTAGATTATGTTAGGGTTCGAAGGTGGTTAGCGGGTTTGGGTGTCCTTTCGTATTTTATTTTTTTTATTTATTACAAAATTCCTCTATTTTGTAACCATATTTTTTAGCATCTTTATCTCTATAACAGAATGATTCAATAATTAAATAAATAAATCCAAAAACTTTTAGATATCTATTTTGTTTTTTGGCATACATCAAAATAGACCCCCATATTATTTGAATAGTATTAACGTTGCACCCAAACTATTTATCATGTCAATTTTATCTCCAGACTATACATTTTGATCTCTTAATTGCAACGTCTGTTATGATTATTTAATGAAAAAAGCTTAGGTTCTCTGCAAATGATTTCATTTCTTACAAAGAAAAAGGAGAAAAAAGTACAATTTAGATGCAATATACAAGGATGGAAAGTCATGAAAATAGATGGAAGCTCTTAATTAAATAAAGAATATGAGGATAAAATTGATATAGAAAAGTTTTTGTTGGTAAAATTGAGGCTATCTTGGATTTTTTAAAATTATAAAACATTCATTATTATGTGTTGTTGAATCATCATGGTTAAAGTTCGTAAATGAGGACATGTTCATGGTGGAGGAGGATGGAGGATGGTTCATATATAGAGGAGGAGGTTCTGCCCCATAATTGTTAAGTTCAAAAACTCATGATTCAGTTCTGAGTGGTAGGATCAGTTGAAGCGATCTCGCAAGAGGCATGGCAAGCCTAAGATTTATATATGAATGGAAGAAGATGTAAGAGAATATAAAAGACTACTCCTTACATTTTAAATTTACTCAAAACTTGGATTTTTTGAAGAGAAAATCTTTCAAAAATTCAACTACTAAATGCAATCGAAGATTTGTCAATTTTATTTTTCTTTAGAAAGTTTAGGCCTAAGACTAGTATAAAGAGAGAAGCAATCGATGTGCACTCATCATGATGCTTTGGATATCATACGCAATTTACATGTTTCCGCACAACCTATATACCCTTTTTCCATCAAATATGAAGAAAATAAGCAGCAAGCTGAAAACTCTGATAGACTCAAATAGACTGATGAATATTAAGATTGAAAAGGATGCGACTTTTTGTGATCTTGATCTTGTTTTTGATGAGATAGATATAGATTGGTGTTCTTTTTTATGATGATTGTTATGTTAATTATGATACAAACTATAACAGTAGTGTTGGAAGCGATGATTTCATCAATGGTTTTCTCATTAATAAGTTGGAGTTTAAGTGCAAAGAGATCATGAGAGGTGTTCAATAGAAAAAGAATTATTTGATTTAGGAGATGTTGATTGTATTTTAAATCATAAAATATTATACATTTGATGGTTCTTACTAAAGAAATAGATATTATTGTGTTTTAAAAAAGATTGAAATGTGATGATTTTGAAACCAGCTACTATAGATTAAAGCCAGGAATTCCGTGTTCAAGATTTAACAACTTGAATAAAGTACTTGAGGCCTTCCTTGTTCTAAACAGTTACTCAAATTAATGGTCTCCAGCAATGCCATGTTAAAGACTTAGTTTTCTTCATAGCCTAATATAATTACTAGGACTTGTAGCAGCATCCCAAGGGACAATATCCTTGCATATTGCAGCAGCCACTGATGCATGGTGGAACAAGACTGCTAAACCTTCTACAACAATAAACAAAAATGAAGATAACGGATTATCTTGACGAATAACACGGGTGATCTAGAACTCTTCGTGTAGGAGATCCATTAACAAGAATGGATAACTGAGTAGCAGAGATACATGCAAGGACGGAGCTAGTAATTTTTTCTGTTCTGGGCTATTAAATAAATGTATAAAGTTTTTTTTAAGATAAATTATTAATTTATGTATATGAATTTTTAAAGTTAACAGTAAAGTTTTAATTCAAATACACTACTCAAAATATTAAAAAATAAATTTGAAAGTACATAAAATTGAAGTGAAAGTAAAAATAAACTCACTATTGAAGTTACATCCTTCGATGTTTTGTGGAATATAATTCATCTATAATCGAATCTGAATCGATATTGTAACAACCCCTCAACCGGGATAAAATAACAATTTCATGTCAACTGAAAAACAAAGTAATTAATTTTTTTTCCCTCTCTCAATTCCTTCTTTCTTCACTTGATTCTTCCTTAAGTTAGTATTTTATAAGTTGGACTTTGTAAGTTTATAAGGTTATTCTCTCACTTTTCTTATTTTTTTTCTTGGATTTTTTTTTATGTTTTTCCCTTACTTTTCTCTCTCGCCTTTTTTTTTCTTTTTTTTTTTCTATTCTGCTTCTGCCCAGTCAGCAACATATAAAATGAAGAAAAAATTGATTTGTTTTATTTTTTAATGGCAATAACCATTTTACCTTTAATGAGTCGTTTTGCTTTTATTTGACAGTTCTTTTTTTTTGTTAGCATTACCAAACTTTGTTCAACCTAAAATTTTAATCAGATTTTATTCAATATATTTTAAGATCCCTCGTAAAATTTCAGCTCAATCTGATGGTCGGATTAAAAATTACATCCAATAACGTAAAACTGGCCAAATTGTGATTTTTTATCAAATTTCTGAATTTCTTCAAAAATTATGAAATTTTAAATCAAGCTAAAACATCATATTAGAAAGATCCATGTAAATTTTCAGAACTTTTTAATAAATCAATTGAAAATTACGAATTTATTTTACATAAAACTAGTCAAAAAATCTTGATAAATTCTTGACCTGGGCTAGAGCCCACCCAAGCCTTTGCATTGCCTCCGCCCTTGGATACATGCATATATTATTCTTTTCCATTTAGGTCCTAACCTCGTATATCTCACCGTTTGGTTTTTTTTTAATTAGCGTGGATGTTCGGGTTAGCTTGTGTGTATATTGACTAATTTCACAGGCCCTGAAGTTAACGACTATGTAAGTCTTCAGTAGCCCTGAGAGGACTCGAACTCGTGACCATTAAAAAACAAATCCAAAGCCTGACTAGTTAATCAACCTCATGGATACCGTTGTTTGCTTCATATGGCAACCAGCAAAACTCTTGAACTTGGGTGCAAAGCCACTGCGATACTTCAGTACAGGTCTTCATTTCTCTTGAGGAACTATAGGAAATTATGATATGCCAGGGACTTGAATCTGTTTCCTCTTTTTCTCTGTAGTCGCAAGGAAAACAAAAGCATGAGAATAATATATATTGAGATCTTACAGTAAAAAAACAAGGCGCTTTAAGGAAAATTAAATACAGATGTGAGAAATTTAGAAGACACAAACCCTTCGCAATTTGCTCATATCTTTCAAGAAATTTCCTTTTTTCCAAATTAATCTTCTTCTCAAGGAAGACTCCATCAACTACAGCAGCTTTTTGTTAGTGTCTTGTTGGACTCGATTATTTTAGCCTTTGTTTCTGTCTTTGTATCTTTGGAAGCATTGTCCCTGTGCCTATACACCTCCTCTAAAACCTTCATGTCCTTGCCATTACCATGTCGTTTCTGCTTGATCTGTACTGCATTGAGGCTTCCTGAAGATCCTTCGACTGATCTTCTGAACCTGATTAAAACGAATCAAATCAAATTAGTTGAAACAAAAACCATTATCAAATATGATCAGATCAAGCAACCAGGTAGCTAGCTAGACAGGTACGACTTACTTTTATGATCATTGTCGATTCTACTGAAAAACACTTCTTCAGACAAGTCGGAATAGGAAGCTAGCCATGAAATCTTCTTCATCGAAAGGAGGGCAAGCAAGCCCCACGTCTTCTAGTTCTTCAACCAAGTCTTAAAAAAAATTTCTTTTCTCAGCCTCCATTGTAGACACCCTCAGTGAGTTCTTCATGTTTATACGTTATCCCAGTAATTACTGCAATGAAAAATTTAATCATGTCAAGTTCATGTATGAGATATATTTCCAAATGCCTAGAACGAGAAGTACCAATGGAAGAAGTAAGAGAAGCAGTATGGGACCGTGATGTTACAAAATCTCCAGGACGTTTCAATTTCAAATTCTACAAGAAGGTTTGGAGCTTGATCTGTCATGATGTGATGGATTTAGTGGCTCAATTTCTCAGAACAGACAGGCTTCCAAAGGGTGTAAACCTTGCCTATGTAACCTTGATTCCAAGGACTGTATAAGGTATCTAAAGGACTCTCCGACTATATATAGACCGATTAGCATGGTTCATGGGATATACAAAATAGTGTCAAAGGTACTCTCCAATAGGATGAAGCATGTCATCCGATACCTTATTAGTGATAGTCAAACGGCATTCATAGCAGGTAGACAGATTATTAATGGGTTTATGATAGCTAATGAAGTTGTTTATGACCTAGAGAGGAGTGGGGAAACGGGTATGATGTTCAAAGTAGATTTTCACAGAGCTTTTGATACAGTCTTGTAGGAGTACCTTCATGAAGTGATGGGATATATGGGATTTGGTAATAAATGGAGAAGACTTATTTATGAGTGTCTTTCTAGTTCACAGCTTCAGTTCTTGTCGATGGTTCTCCAACTGGAGAGTTCTGTGGCGGTCATGGTATTTGTCAGGGCGACCCATTGTCTCCATTCTTATTCAACATAGCAGTGAAGGGTCTATCAGTGTTGTTTCAGTAAGTATCAATCAACTAGTGGTATGTTTAGAGGCATCCAATTGAGGAATTAATGGAGATTTTATCACCACTTGCAATATGCTGATGATACTCTAGTAGCAAGGCCATTTTAAGTTATCTACTAAACCGTCTGCAAATATTTCTGATATGGAAGAATAATTGACACATGGTGCCTAGACTTGGAACTTAATTTGACGAAGGAATGTGAGGGCTTCAGAGTGGGAGCAGATTAATTCTCTACAACGACAGTTGAATGGTGTTCAACTTGCACAGGGGAAAGAAGATGTTAAAATCTGGAATATTGATAGGAATGGAAAATTTACAGTAAAGCCTTATAGTTCTCTGATTAACAAGTTGATTTTTCAAGGAGCTCGCTCATCTACTTAAAACATTTGGAATGGAGTAGCACTGTCAAAAAAACAAGTTTTTCCATGGTTAGTTGTACAAAATCATCCATGTACAAAAGACTTTATGCTCAACCGACACCCTCTTTCATTGGAGGAGCAAACATCATGACCGTCTTGTGCAGCTGACATAGAACCAACAGATCTTATTCAACTACTTTGCCTCGGAAACTATGGACTAAGTTTTTTTTTTTTATATGGTTAGGGAATCACCTCATTTTTAAGCAAATACAGCTGGATTGGAAATCAGCTGATTACGTAGGTAATGATTTGCGAAGAGATACAGAATAAATTCGCAAATGATCCGGCCATGCTCGTCATGATAGCTGATGTTCTTAGATAGATTGTTCGCTATTGTAAATTTCTTCTTTACCTTATCCTAAGCTACTGCTTTACTTGAACTCCCTTTGTTTTTCTTTCTTAGCCACCCTCTAAATGGCTAGCTTTCATGAATAATATTTCCCTATTACCATTAAAAAAAATGAAATAAAACAAGAGTAAACCGTTGAAGGAAGTCAGTGTTTACAGTAACTGCACAGTTCAGAAATGCTACATCCGGCAGAGAGAGATCTTTCTATCTGAACATTACGAAATCAACCTGAGGTTATACAAGCAGCAGCAAAAATAGTAAATTTTATTAGATTAGTTGGAACCTATTCTATTCAATAACTGGGTGCGCTAACAAACATACAAAAGACATGGGGGTGATGGCATGCATTATACAACTCGCTGCTCGTACATTGCCCCGAGTCACAAACTTCTAAGTATAAATAAGCATACGAAGAAATGGATGGAGAACTAGGATGTACAAAGTATGCCACGGTTTGAATTAGGAGTCAGACTGCTCAGATTTCAAAGCTGCACCCGATGTAGATGCACAATTCCCATTTTGAAGGCCGAGGCTGTTGGCCACCATAGAATCACTAACCAACCCAACATCATTATCCAAGTTGAGGGTTCCTCTGGCCTTCCGGTTACTGATGAGGATGATATAAAAGCATCGGTTAAATAGAACAAAGAAGAAATAATCTCGTATTGTAAACGTTGTTGCAATAAGGAAAGCATACCCGTTCAGGCGGTTATTGATAGCATTTAGGTCTTTTGAAGGGCTCTGGTAAGCATGGGTGCTCTCTCCAACACAAGCATAATAGCTTTTTGAGCTATTTGAGATTAAAGCATCCATCTAGAGTCGGTGGAAAAAAAAATACAGATTACACGGATGCAAAGGGAACAGGGAATTATCAAAGTTCAATATTAGTCTGTCTTGACATTCAAGAAAGCAAGCTTCACATGGGCCATATAACTTCCAAGTCGGTGGAAAAATTAATAGGGAGTCATCAAACTTTCCCCACGTGCTTGCTTCATTTGTACTGACAGGCTGGTCTCATATGCAATGTTGGGTAATCCTTTAGCAAGGAGATAGAGACAAAAGTAGAATTGAAATGGTTGGAAAATTGAGAAGTACCTTGGATGACCGCAATGGAGAGACATACACATTATGCGCTGACGATACTTTCTTAGGAGACATATCAGGGAGACTTGGAAAAGGTGATACTTTAGGTGATGCAGGACATTGACCTTGTTGGGCAGGAGAGAAAAGAGAGGCATGTTAAGCAATGGCTTAACTGCAAATGCAAAGAACTGCAACTATAGATACAGAAAAGTTTTTTTAAAAAAAAAACTATACCATCTTTATTATTACCAACTTCAGGAACATTACTGGCTTTCACAGTTGTTCCAGCAGAACCAACATCCACCAGCAAAGGCTTTGCAGCCGGGATAAAAATTTCATTGTAAAACGTAATAATATCCACATGATCCTGCCCCGTTCTCTGTTTTCAGACAATTCAAAAGATTAAACATCCCCACAATACATTACTACAACAAGAGTGGAGAAAAGTCAACATACCCCATTATGGCGTGCAGATGACCAATCCACAAACACACTGCGGAAAACTAGTGTTTTACAATGTGGCTGCCTCCTATAATTGTATATAATTTCCCTGAAGGTCAGATTCAATTTAGAAATCTGCAGGCAAAAACATGATGGGGTAAGAGAAGTAGAAATAAATGGACAATTACATGGCAGGTAACAAACTCTCATGAGTTACTAGCAGCAAACCTTTGCAACTCCATAGAAACAGCAAAGAATGATCTGGTCAATATGACGGTTGAAGAAGAGAGATGTCTGGTGGCTTAGTATAAGTTGAAAAAGACGATAGACATTTTCTCTAATATGCTGCTGAGACGGTTGTAGCTTTTCAATCATACCATTAATTCTGACAGCAGCCAACTTATTAATCTAGGAAGGACAACAAATATGCAACATGTAAGAGTGACAACCTAGAGAGATAATAAAGCAACAGAATTATTGTAATCAAATTCCAAAGTGATGCCAAGTGGCAAAATGGCCATCAAGAAGAACTACTTCAGAGCAATATATTAGTAATTTACACCTTGAAGGCACTAGAGTGGAACTTAACAATCCTAACATAGGGGCAATAGTAACCACGACCTTAATATCCAACAAATGTCATCAATACCCTTAACAAAAGAGGTTAAGGTTGATGGCAATCATCACTTTGGCAAATCCATTAATTTAAACTTTATACTGGATATACATCAATCAAAAAATTGAAATATGTGAAAATGTCCCAAGGAAAAAAGTAAGTTGAACTACTCTAATTTGAGTTTGAAGCAATGAGATGCCTTCACAATCTATGAAATAGCCAATCCAGCTGAGTTCAAGGTTCCTAGATGCTGTTTTGAACCAAGTTTTCAGCTCTTGAAACATGGCTTGGCCATAAACAACAAGGAGATCAGCTAATCCCAGCTTTGTTATAAACCTTAAATTCATTGAATGTTGCAGGTAAAAGTCAAAATTGATCAAGATATGAATTCACATTAATCAGTAGTGACTACTGGAGGTAAATCTGATAGCCATGTAGAAGGAAGAGAAAGACAGTAAATTTGGAGTAGCATGTCCTATTTGTTAGCACATTTTTAGTGAACTAGCAACTTTTTTGACGGAGTTAATACCAATGTATTAGAGTACATGTTCTGGTACAGTTTGTTGAATTCATTGAAGTGAAATAATACAACTCCTTTCTTTCTCTCTCTCTCTATCTCTCTCTATTCCCTTCTTTTTATCATCAATCTTTCCCTAATTTCTTCTCTGCTGTGCCTGTACCCTATCAATCACACATTGGAAATTGCAAGTGTGACAGTTCTGAGGATAAAGACATGTTAAATAACTGACCGAGAATACTTCTTCACATGGCTTCCTAGAATAGTGGCTCTAAAGACACCTCCCTACACAGCTCTTCATAACAAATGAACAGAAAGAAGGGCCAGCAAATTCAAAATTATACACATTTGGAACCTAAAATGCCTTTCAAAATTACACACATTTGGAACCTAAAAACTATCTTATTTTTTCAAGCAGGTCAAACAATGAAAATTTCAAATTAAAACAGTGTCTACTACCTTCGTAAAAAATACATTGATCCCAGTTTCTGCACATGTTTCCCCTCCTCCTCCAGGGTTTGGACGTGTTGGACTGTAACAATTAGAAAGGCACAGAACTCAAAATTGGAAAATAGAAAACACAGATAGACTGCATATATACCACTTTGTATCCCCTAAAACTACCAAACCTTACCTGGCAAAGGCAGACTGCAAAGGAGGAGGTGGTAGCTTTGATTTAAGATTACCCAATAGGCGGTCTTTCACTGGTGATGTGAAGGAATTTCGCTCTACCAACACACTTCGGAAGTCTGTGCAAGGTCTCTTTGGAGACCTGAGATCTCCATTCTGACCTGAAAAATTGATACACGACCCATGTATAAGTGATATTTCTAAAACTCTCCCGATAAAAGAAAAAAGATGAGAAGACTTCACCTGATCCTGGAGAAGTCTCATGCTTTTGCAAAGAAGGCACAGGAGGCAAGCATCCAGATAAAAAATTAATATGCATGGCAATTGCATCCAATGATGGCATTGGTTCTGCTAATAATCCAAGTCGATTTATCTCTGCAGAAAGAGCCGGTCTTGCAACTGTCAAAGAATTGTAGAGTGAGGATCCTTTTTCCCACACCATGCTATCCAAAAGTCGCTCTTCCAAGGAATTCAAATGCCGTCTCAACTCCCGTGGGAGGGACTCCTCATGCCTAATGAAACTCTCTATAACCTTGCTAAGATCAAAAGCTGTAATGCCTGTTCTCTCCAAAACTGCAGGAAACAACATTGTCACTGTCTTATAAGTTGCCACAACTAGCTCAGCAGAACACGCTAGCATGCATCTATGGAACCTCTCATTAGTTAATAAAGAGGTCAAGTTAGTTGCATGCAGTATTTGGGCCTCTGCTGTGCACATTGATTCCAAAACCCTGTAATATAACTTGAGTGCCTCCAATCTTCTTTGTTCTGCCCATATGTTGTCCATTAGGTTTGTACTTTGCAGACTTCCATTCACACAGCGTTCTCCAAGAGAACTACTTGGAAATATAGCCTCCAATATTATCTGTGCTCTACGAATGACATCATTAGTTACATCCTTATCACATGACACCAGGAAGCGCTCCAACTGTGCTGAGGGTTTTGATGGAAGTGGGGAAATGATGGTCCGAAGCCACTTTGCAGTTGTCATTGCAGTGCTTACAGGTGTGGCTGCCATCTTCGAGTTTGCACTACCAGGAATTCCATTTGCATGAGATGCAGGAGAACGATGAGGAGATAGTGGACTTGTGATTGTCTTTGTTGGTGAGGATATTAAATCAAATTTTCTCTACACAAACAAATAGATGATCCTATGAGATCAAATTTTGACAGAACAGGGGAATATCATAAATTATTTTAACAATATGTGTTTATATATGCATTCTGCATCAAAATTCACCTTGGCACCAGTTATATTCAAGGAACCTGCAGATACGCTCCCTGAACCAAGTAAGCTGTCCTCCTCGTTAATAAACACCCTCTCGTCCAGTTCAGCCTTGTTACGAATTGCATCATCATAATCCTTCTCTAGAATATTCAAACTGGATTGCAGGGATGATTCCTCCATCAAATCTTCATAATAGATCAAACCATCTGCATCCAAGAGAACTTGAATCTCAGAGGAGAGAGAGAGAGAGAGAGAGAGAGAGAGAGAGAGTTGTGATGATATAGATCTGTATCCAAGACAACAAGATTTTCAGGGGAGAGGGGGAGAGGGGGAGTTGTCACAATCTAGATGGAAACATTTCAAACACACCTGGGTTGATATTCACTAGGTTTTCATTTTTATACTCAGAGGCCGAATGGGGCTTCTTCTTCAAGATATTAGCTATTAAATTATTGGTAGTTTCCATCGATTTCCTCAACACTTCTTCTGAGGTGTCATATTTATTGCAGAGTGAAGCGAGCAAATCGACACCTTTGTCTCCTTTCCTAACTGAAAAACACATAAAAAGAACAGGACTCCAATCAACAAGTTTCAAATATAGTTTCTCCCAGAAATTGAGGAGAAGATCTACCAAAACTGTCAGAAGAGCCAGATCATTACCAAACCATTGAGAGTCATTGAAACTAAAATTTCTGAAGCGAACTGGAACATGTATAATCAGAACAGCCTGATGAATATTTGTGAAATTGAAGGAAAATGTTAATTGATATGAAATACTTCATGATCTTATAAAAGAAGACAAAAAAAATGTGCAAGTCTTAAAAGTTACTACTGGAACAGATCCGTGTAATGAAGCACTAAATACAAGACATGACTAACAAAACCAGAAACATTTTGTATGTATTATTTCATTTGCAGTGTTTCTTTCCATTATTCCTTTTAACAGACAAAAGAAAAAAGGATTATTATTCCCAACATTTCTAACAATTCTTCTCTTGTATTGTATTAACTATAAAGGAGCAACACAATTTTTTTTTCTCAAAAAAAAAAGTAATGCTTGTGCCTCTTGTTTTTATCAAGCTAGCAATCTAGTATTTGTTGATGAAGTATAGTAAACTCACCAGTACAGAAACCAGACCATTTGTGCAAGTGACCAGATCTTTAAAACGGCTGAATGCATGCACCCGGAGAGCCAGAAACAGCAACCACCCAAAACGGTGGTGGTCTGATACATGTGTTGCTTCATTGGATATTGCTGGCTGTTTATCAGAACTTGCATCACTTGTCAAGAAAAGTTCCCTGCATGCACGCTTGTAGTGCCTTGTACCATGAAAAAAAAGATATAATGCTATTCAGATTCAATAGTGATATGAAGAAGCAAAATTGCAATCAGAAAAGCAGCTTCATGGAATGTTGGGGAGTGAGGTAGCGGTTGCTTTTCAAAGTGTTTTTCGCTCGAAATGATTATTTTTTATAAAATATTGTTTTTTTATTTTTTAAAAATTATTTTTGACATCAGCACATCAAAAGAATCTAAAAACACTAAAAAAATATTAATTTAAAGCAAAGAAAAAAAAAATCAATTTTTTTCAGAAGTGCTTTTGAAACGCAAAAACAAACAGGGCAAAAGGTACTATTATCCTAGAGATATCAGAAGGAAAGCAAAATAAACCAGCAAATACCGCAAGTTTCCTGTAAACATAGTTCCTGTACTATTTTTGTAACCAAATAGTTCCTGCACTACAGTCCACAAACAAGATAGATCTATAAACCAGCAAACACAGTAGCAAATGCAATTGGAACAACAGCCACCTGCTTAAAATGCTCAAGTGCACAAAATTGGCTTGCAGCTCCTTTGCCTGGTAGAAGAGAAACAAACAGAGAAACAAACATAAAACAATGAATTCTGTCTTAGACAAATACACAAGACAGTACAAATAAAAGGGAATGTTAAATAAACCCTTCTTAATGATATGATAAAATCTCAACCATATCAATACCTCAAGTCTGTTCTCCCAGTCTGCACCATATATATTGCTTAAGATTGGACCAGCCTTGACAATAAAATGGGGTAGCTCTTTAAAGAAGTCCACGATGCTGCAAGATATTAATCAAGATGATTAAAATTAGAAAAATTCAGAATGAAAAGCTACTTAAATTCAGATGGATTAAAAAAGGAACGCACTTCAGCTTTGCTAATCTCAATATTTGGCATAAAGTAAGCCCAGGATCATCAGACTTCTGCTGTGCATCATCTCTATTCTTCTCGCTCAACCTCTTAACAGAGTACGAAACAAATGCAAACCAAAACCTCTCTGCTTCTTCCGACTAACACATCAAATTTGAAACCAATTAGATCTTCAGCCTTTTATCATGAAAAACAACAGCAAAAATACATAAATAATATAAATGAGAAGATAAAATATGTACCGTGCCATTCCCAATAGATGAAACATTTGTCATCAAAAGATGTTTCGTGTCTTTGAAAAGCTTAATAGCCTGTGTACAAGTGTTCTCATCCAATGCTAATCCACTCTGCCATCAGATCCCATTTTAAATTCCAAATCAACAAACTTAAGTGAATAAATAACTAAAAACAAACATGACACACTCGAAAAAAAAAGCATGCTAAGGATCTTATACCTTGCAAAAGTCAGAAAATCGAACTTCAACCGCATCACTATACCCTTTCACAGTTTCCCCTCCATCATTACTTGAATGACTGGTTGTCATAACTGTAGTTTTGTTTTCTTCCATATTCTTCAGAGCAGCTGGACTCATTCAAAACCCTAATTAACACAAACACTACACTTGATTATAAAAAATTTAGCTCCTTTTCCTTTCAATAAAAACTGAACTGAATAGATCCGATATTTAGCTAATTCCTTAGTCAACGCAACAAATCAACTAGAAATCTACCAAACCCAATAATTCAATTCCAAATGAGTTCCAACTTAAACCCCAAATTTCAAAAAAACAAAAATTAACTTCTAAAACATGATTAGTAGCATTTAGTAACTACTGATTAGTAGCATTTAGTAACTACTATTCCAGCTCCCTTTAACCCAAAAACAAATCAAGAAAATTTTTAAGAAAAAAAAACAACTTTTAAATAATGTCAAGAAAACCCAATTTAGATCAAATTCAATTTAACCAAACAATTAAGCACGCACAAAAAAACATATATTAACCCAAAAGAAAATCAAATTTAAACAAGATAAAAGAAAACTTACAATACTTATCTCCAGATCTTTCAAATCTCACTGATCTGCAGATCCAACAACAAAACCTTCTACCTTTCAATTCCACAAGGAAAAAAAGCCACCTTTTTTACCAGATCGAATTCAAAAAACCACAAGACTTTGTTTAGCTCGTGAAACCCTAAAAATTAAAAATTAAAAATTTCCCTCCTTCTTTCTCTCTCTATATCTCTCTATCTCTCTCTCTCTCTCTCTGAGAGACCTCTTCTTGGGGAAACCCTTATCAGTCAGGCTCTCTCTCTATCTCCCTTTCTCTTTCTATCACTAGCGCGGGAAAATCTAACAAGGCTTTTTAACATACATACATGACATGGTGATATACATACATGGAGAACCAATGGGGACTTGACACGTTATGATAGTTAGGTTGTTTTACCGCCAAAATTTTCCCACCGTTACGAGATTCGCTTCGAGGTGAAGATTCGCCGTTACGGTAGGGTAACGGCGTTAATGGAAGATAGAGTTGCCTGTTAGGGTTTTGTTTTTATTTTTGGGGAATTGTGAACGGCCCACCCGTGTGGCTTGTTGCTGGTGGGGCCATTTTAAGGCTTTTGTTTTTGTTCTGCTTGTCGTTTTGTGCCAGTAGGTTAGTGAGATGGCACTGTGATCTCTCCTTCTGTTTTTTTTTTTTTAATTGTTATTAACTGTTATTTTAAATATTAAAGCCTTTGTGGTTTTGTTTTTTTTTGGTAAAACCACCGAGGTTAAAATTGATATCAATGTATTTATTTATTTATGGAGATAGAAATAAAAACCGAAATTGAATGGTTAAACATATAAAGATCATTAACATTAACATTAACGATTAACTATTCAAATTAACAATTAACATTAACAATTGAAAAAAAAGACTACCAAATGAGAG
>Ga0307511_10004362_pt1 | contig 14428 bp, 15 predicted proteins | sample 13_EM_MG_FD_200266 | JGI IMG/M metagenome (GOLD analysis project Ga0307511, IMG submission 200266) | Populus trichocarpa ectomycorrhiza microbial communities from riparian zone in the Pacific Northwest, United States - 13_EM | ecosystem: Host-associated > Plants > Roots > Unclassified | place... | reverse complement strand
CATGATCCCAACTGCAACCTAGGTGGAAGGATATTCCCCAACACAGTCTTTCTTTTTCACCGAGTCAATCGCTATATTTAGATTGAGATAAAAATGGAAGAAGTATGCTTCTTCATGTATTCATTTTTTGTGGCATTCTCATCATGAAGTTCGGTGATTATGTGTGAATATTAGTTCTCTTCAGAAAATGTTTGTTTGTACTACAGGTTGTATCTCTTTCAGAAAGAATCCATAAGAATATCATTCTTTAGTAGTTATTGATTGTCTGATCAAGTCTCCTACCTTCTAATTGTTCGTAGAAATATTTTCCTCCTGTGCAGGCAACTCTCTTTGGACTGCAGTTTTTTAGAATCTCAACAGATAATTGATTATAGTCTTCTATTGGGAATACATTTTAGAGCACCAGAACAGTTGAGAGCCATCTTAGAACCTCCTGCTACAATGCAAAATCATGCTACTTTGGCTACTTCTGATGGTAGGTATCCTCCCAACACAAACATCTTTTTTTAGTTAGGTACCTAACTGAATTTTACGTTCTAATCACCTCTTGATTTTTTCAGTAGTTTCTAATGGTTCATTTAAGAGTTAAATTGTGCAGTGAGTATCAGATCTCCTTTGCTAGATGTATTTCTGAATTCACGATAACTTTAACTGTACAGTTTCACCATAATAAAGTAAAAAACGGAGTCATCTGCAGCATATGTTGTGGAAAGTATTGGGAGACTCCAACAAAGTTTATGCAAGATGGTTTAGGGATCTGCAATATCTAGAAAGTGAGGATGAGAAAAATGATCTTGACATGAATTCTTAAGTTTATGGTTTGGTTCTTACACTGAAACTCATTCAGAGAGGAGTGGATATTGCTAAAGTTTTGAGGTTATACTTTTCGAGGGGTGACATGGCTCAAAACTTGCTGGGTTATATTTTGCAGTTAAGCTGCTTTGATTAGTGGTGGCAAAAATGCTTCCAGTAAATCAAGCTGATGGCAGTTAGTTTGGAAAAGCAAGCATGAGTGTTCAGACTGGGATAATAGGTCCGTAAGTGAGAAATTTCACAAGGGTTACCCTGGTTAGCCAGGCCTTCATCCTCTTGTTGACTCCTCTACATGGATTGGAAAGTGAACTTTTAGCGGTGTCTTTAGGGATGGTGAATTTGGGTATGCCTTTTAAAAATGCTCTATTAGATAAATATATCAGTTCCAGTTAAACAATTCATGTAGTCTTGGTGTGTATCCTTTATATCATTTTAAATTAGATTAGGGCTAGGGCTATCTGGTAGTTTCAAGATTTGAAATCAATTAACAACAATTTCATACCAACATCACTGTGGCAACAAACTATGCATATTCTAGTTAGGAGGAATGTCACCTATCTTCTTTCTTACAGTGTCTGCGCATGTGGTCATGTTTATTCAGTATATGGCACCTCATTTTTGCATCCACCAGGTATAAACTCACAAGGGCCGCTTGTGATTCCTCCGAAAGGCCTTCTCCTAGTAACCCATGAACCTAGCTCAGTGAGCACTACACCAGGATCTCACATCAGAGGAGATACATTGAAAGCAAATTCTGTTGGTGAGAAGGAGGTGGATCTCTTGCTGCCTGGCACTGGAAGGTACCTTTTCTTATTCCAACTTTTTAATGCCACTAGAAGGAGGTTTTCTGATGCTAAGGGTGACAATTGCTAATACCACCTGGCCGAACATGCCTGGTATTATGAAGGGGATCCTATAAGTCAATATCCATATAGAATCTAATATAACCAGCACCAACATAAGCAAAATCCTCTGAGAATTTCCCAAACATATTTGGCTGGGAAATCCCAGTGTTAGATATTATCACACCATATATAAATAATTAACTTGAAAATTAAGCTGAAATTTGAAGTCATTTTCAGCAAAAGAATGAGGTTGGACTGATGATTTATGCTCATAGAACATATTTTTGTTGAGCATCCCCCCTTTTTATTTCTATCAGTTCATGCCAAACAGTATTTGAATACTCTGATTCTGAAGTTAGACTGCTGATATTTGGTTTCACCATTTAACTCTGCATATGGTTCTTCCTTCCTCCCTTTCTCAAACCCACATTCTTCCTCTGACTTATTTCATTTTTTTCTTAAACCTTGACCAGTTTGGCTTGTCTTTCAAATCACCGGTATCAACTTTCTTTGATATGGTCCCCAACCCCTAGGAACGAATCCAAGGAAGCCCTCGTAGATCTATTTAAACTCCTGTATATTTATATTCGAGCGATCTCAACATGAAAATTTCAGCTGTGCTTAGTTTATGACGTTTCCAGATGCTGTGAGTTGCTACATTCACTTACATATCAAACAGTAGTTAAGGTAATTGTTGATCAACTGCCATATGATTAGGTTGCGGGTGCAGCTCGGAGTGAACATGCCAGCGCAGGCTAGCCACAAGCTTATGCAGGACGAGGTTGATTCTGCAGAGATTGAACTTTTCGAGGTTTATGATGTTGTTCTCTACATGGGCGTAATTGATATACTACAGGAATACAAAGTGAAAAAGAAAGTTGAGCATGCATGCAAATCATTAAAATTTGACCCTCAGTCGATTTCTATTGTTGAGCCCAAATTGTACGCAAAACGTTTTATCAATTTCTTGCACAAAGTTTTCCCTCAGCAACCATGAAATTGCCAAGAGCTTGGTCTTGCATTCCTCCTGTTTATTAATTACCATAGATGTTCTGGCAAAGGTTTCCCTTTCCTATTTTATTTATTTACTCTTTTTTATGCACTTATTTCGGTCAATGCTTGCTTCATTGCAGAAATCATATTATTTGTGAAGTTATGCAGGTAGGAGCGCACAGAATTAAGCTAGAATTTCTTGTTCCTTTTGTTCACTGCTTCTACCACTGGCAGCATATTTGTTTCTTTGTTTTTCACAAATAAATTGTTCGTTTGGCATCTGTGCAATCATTATTTTTTATCTGTGAAAAAAAAATTAATATCAATTTCTTTATCACACAATAAAGGAAAATCCAAAGAATTTCATGTTGGTAATTTGTTTTCATTTCTTTCCTGTAACACAAACACTCGGACTAATGCAATTGAAGATGTAGAATTTCATGTTTCATGCAGACCACTGGTTAAGATATCTCCCGGTCATTTTCTTTGACTTCCATGGACCAGGCTGCACAGAGCTGGAATCTCTCAATTAGATGGCATTAAGTTACAATTTGGCCTCGTGGATACGGTACAACTTCTCTGATTCATTAAGCAACACATATATGCCTAATAGACTAACATTTTCTATCTCCAGATCAAATATAACAACGTATATGCAATCAATAAAGCAATCTGAAAAAACTTGCATGAATATGCCAAAAGTTCAAATGATAAGTTTAGAGTGCTGAAACTTAGGAATGGTAATAGAAACTTGATGATAGACAGAGCCAAGATGCATGATAGTCGATATACCTCTCCTCCTCCTCCTCCTCTGTTCTCATTTTTTCACTAAGAATTTTGCACTCCACTAACCCAAGACTTGGACTAGAAGGCTTACGAGTAGGAGACACTGAGGAACTCCTAATTCTTTGCCTCTTATAACACCTTGGAGTTGAAGAGAATGACTTTTACGACGTCTTGGAGTTAGAGAACGGCTCGTGTGCCAGCGAGGAGAAATGGAGCGACTTCTCTGTATGATACAGAAACATGATTAGTGAGCAAAAATCGCAGAATGCTCGTCGCTAATGTGCAAAGCGGTCACGGGTCCCTTCCGCCATCTAGGACAATAGACATAGAAGCATGTACAGTTACCTCTTACACCATGGTGTGCTCCATCTTTTATCACATGAAGAAGCTACTATCACAACCGAGCAATGAAAAAGGACACCCATCAGCACTCATCACCTGCTCACTTCCCACCCAATACAACGGGAAGAAACTAGGTTTTTGTAACTTTATTATAGATCACGTGAATCCTATGGCGCGCCCTAACAGCCATCCATATGATTTTACTCAAATATTTGAGATCTCTCCTGGAAGAAGGATGAGTGTGGTAGAATATTAAAAACACTAATGTAAAGTTAAAAATTTAAAAACAAGAAGAATATTGAAAGAAAGATATTTTTTTATTAAGGGTTTTTCTCTAAGTTTTCTAAGTTATTCTCTTTCTTTTGTGTTGTTTCATAATGTTGAATTACAAGCCTTTTATAGGTATAAAGTCTTAGACAATTAAGGAGTTAAAATAATACAAGGAAATCCTAATTTGAACATGAATTGTATTCTGCCGACTAAACCGGTTGACCAATTCAACTTATTCCAGCAGGTAGCCCAGTTCTCAATCGGTAGATCGGTTACTCTGTTTTTCAGAACTGAAATCTGGTTTACTTTCAACACCTCTCATTAAACTTGATTTATTCATAACTCCTAGCACATTTCTCATCTTGATAAAAAAACATCATGTTTGCGTGGTTTTGTGAATGTATTCACTAACTTGATTTTGTGTCTTCACATACTTGACTTTAATTTTCTTGTTTGCAATGCAATCTCGTAGGTAGTGAAATCTCGTGTCAATATGCTTACTTCTATTATGAAATACTAGATTCTTTGCTAATGCAATGACTGATGAGTTGTCCATATAAATTTCAGCAAGCTTCAGTTGTGGCATTCACAATTCCTTTAATAATCTCTTTAGTCATATGGAATGACAAACATATGATGTAATAACTACATATTTAACTTCACATGTTGATAAAGTGACTATATATTGCTTCTTTGAACTCCATGTGAATGTTGTCTTCTATGTAGAAACAAAACTCGTAGTGTTATTTCTATCATTCATATCTCCAGCCTAATCACTATCACTATAACCCACAAGTTCAAAGCTATTAGAATATCCATAGAACAAGCCAAAATGAACAGTACCTTTGATATGTTGAAGAATTCGCTTCAATGTTTTGAAGTGTGTCATGATTAGTGTCCCCATAAATTTATTCACAAGTTCTACTCCAAAAAGAATATTTAGACGAGTGCATATCAAATATCTTAAACTCCCAACTAAGCTCTTAAATGTTGTAGAGTTTATCTTTTCTCCTTCAGCATTCTTTGACATCTTTACTCCACACTCAACCAGAGTATTTACTCTTGCACAATCCTCTATCATGAACTTTTTGAGAACATCATTTACAAACTTCTCTTGATTCATAAAGATTCTATCTTCTTTTTGTTTAAACTCAATCCCTAACTAGTAGGACATGAGATCAATATTCATAATCTCAAACTCCTTGATTATTTTGTACTTGAAGTTTCCAAATATCTTTGGATTATTTTCTGTAAAGATCAAATCATTCACATACAAACATAAAATAAGAATATTACAACTCTTTTTGATCTTTACATACATAACATATTCATGAGGGCATTTAACAAATCCATTCTTTAAGATATAGTTATCAATGCGACTATACCAAGCCCTTGGTGCTTGCTTCAATCCATTCAAGGCTTTGTTCAACTTGAATACCTTGTTTTCATGTCCTTTCACTTCATATCCCATAGATTACTCAATGAAGACCCTTTTTTCAAGAAAACCATTAGGAATGACTGATTTGATAGATTCTCCATCTATGTTGGACAACGGTGATAATGATTAATCAAATTGTCTCTAATCTAGCAACTGGAGCAAATACTTCATCATAGTTAAGCCCATGCTTTTGACTATAGTCTTTTGCCACTAACTTTGTCTTGTATCTCTCCATTGGTATTTCTCTTTTCTTTGTAGATCCATTTGACACCTATTAGTTTTTTTCTATTTGGTATAGGAACCAATCTCCATATGTCATTCTTCTTAGTTGATGTAATCTCATTTATAGCAACTCTCCATTTTGCATCCTTTATTGCTTCTTCAAACATTATAAGATACCATGTAGCAAGGTGACAATATAATGTTACATCATCATCAATATGATTAGTTGTCTCATATAAGTCATCAAGGCTTCCCATCTTTCTTGGAGGACTTGATAGAGTGTCACTATTTAAGCTTCAATTAGAAGAAAAAAAAGGAGAAGTTGAGCTCATTGATGTTTGTGGAGGTGTAACTTAAGTTCTTAATGATCTTTATATTTTTCATCCTCTTCATTAAAAATCGGTAGAAAGTCATATTTCTTACCATCATCTACCTTCCAATCTTATGCTCCTTCTTCATTGAACTCAACAACTCTACTAATCATCATCTTTTCTTTATTAGGGTTGTAAAGCTTGTATCATTTGGAATTTTGATCATAGCCCATAAAGATAATCTTTTTGCTCTTGTTATTTAGCTTTGTCCTTACTTGATCATCTACATGCACATAACCAATGCTCTAAAAAACTTTCAAGTGAGAAACTTGGCTTTCTTCCACTCTATGCTTCTTGTGGAGTCATGCCATTCAAGCCTTTAGTAGGACACCTATTTGACAAGTAGATAGCACAATCTACAACTTCAGCCCAAAACTCATTAGGCATCTTCTTTGTTTTAAGCATGCTTTTTGCCATGTTGAGAAAACTTATATTCTTTCTCTCCACCATGTCATTTTGTTGTGGGGATCTAGGCATTGTTAGAAGTTTTTTTATACCATAATATTCATAAAACTCATTAAAATCATTAGAACAACATTCACTCTCTATTGTCTTCAATGATTTTATAGAATAACCACTTTCTTTTTCAACTAATGCCTTAAACTTCTTAAAATAATTAAAAACTTTAGAATTTTGTTTTAAGAAGTATACCCAAGTTTTTTTTTACTATAATCATTAATAAAAACTAGAAAATACAGATTTTTACCAAACAAACATGGTTTGATAGGACCACAAACATCGACATGTTTTTCTTATAGGGGTTGACTTACTCTTGATGTAGACTCATTCAGAAAGCTCTTGTAAAATTGATTGCTCACTAAACATCTTTTACACAACTGATTTGGATGTATAATGGATGGTAGACCCTTCAACGTCTTTTTTTATGCCATTATCTTCAAACTATCAAAGTTTACATGCCCAAGTCTCATCCTTCACACATGCATTTAGGCATTGAGACACATCTGTCTCTATGTTTAGCAATAACATTCTATTCTTTGTCATGTCTACCTTTGCAATCATAGCTTTTTTAATGTCAAGTAATGTTAAAATACGATCTTTCATTTTAATCTCATACTTTTTCTTCAATAATTGTCCTAAGCTCGATATGTTACTTTTCACTGTTGGTATATAATAGACATCACCAATAAATTGATGACTTCCACTTTCAATTTAATCAAAATCATATATTTTTCTTTGATGGAAACTTTTGAATGACCTGCAAAGGTGACATTACCTCTAATTACTTCATAAAACTCTATGAACTTGTCTTTGTCTCCACATATGTGGTTACTGGCTCCATTATCTAGATACCATATATTCTTTTTGTCTTGCATTCTCTATCATACACTAATAATAGGGTAGCTTCCTTCTTCTATTCTATCACTAGATTTGCATTCTACTCAACCCTCTTAGTTGGACTCCAATAATCCTTAGCATAATGACCTATCTTTTAAAAATTATAGCATTTAACTTTTGATTTGTCAAACTTGGATTTCAGATTGCTACTATTAGTGTAACCGGTCAATTGGTTTGCTTCATATTGTCGAATGGATGACCTATTGAGGCTGCCACGACCTTTTCTTCCAAATCTGCCTCTTTCTTTGCTTTGTCCATATCCTTTACCCCCTTGAAAATATCTAGAACCATCCTGCTTTGAAAAAAGTGTTTGTGCACTCACATCCTCTTGAATCTCATTGACTCTTTTCTCATGGGCTTGTAATTTTCCTATGAGATCTTTGATTGAAAAAAGCTTCCTAGGTTTGATTATTTCTTCATGTCTTTTGTTAATCAAAACTTGGTGGATGAAGTCAATGTTGCTCCATCTATAGGCTCATCAAAGCTTTTTTCAACAATCTCTTATACATCTTGGGAACTTAGCCAAGCTTTTACTCGAACACACCAAGTTTTATGGTTGTCATTTATCAACCTAGGACATTGAAGTGGGAAGTTTGGATTGATCATGTTAAATAATCAAACCTAAGCTCTGATATCACTTGTTAGAAGAAGGATGGGTGTGGTAGAAGATCAAAAACAGTAATACAAAGTAAAAAAACTTAAGAATAAGAAGAAGATTGAGGAAGATATACTTTTATTAATTGTTTCTCTCTTAGCTATTCTCGCTCTTTTGTGCTGCTTCTTCATAATGCTAAATTACAAGTCGTTATAGGTATAAAATCCTAGACAATTAATGAACTAAACTAATATAAGAAAATCCTAATCTAAACAAGAATTATATTCTGCTGATTGAATCGATCGACCATTTCTGAACTGGTCGACTGATTCAATTTATTCTAGTCGGTTGACCGGTTTTCAACCGGTAGGCTAGTTTCTCTGTTTTTCAGAACCAGAATTTGGTTTACTTTCAACACTCTCCACCTTACACGCGATATTTGGTAGTGGCGGCGGCAGCGGTGAGATGGAAGAGATGATGGTGAGGTGGTCATGGTGGTGGCAAAAGAGGAGGAGGTGGTGGGAGATGACGATGATGGTGAAGGAGGTGGCAGAAAAGGAGGAGATGATAGTGGTAGTGAAATTTTGAAAGAGGAGGAGGTGGCGGTGGTGGTGAAATAAAGGTGATGATTGAAATAATTGGATGTTATTAGAAGTTGATTACTATTCATAAAATATTTTATGGAACTTCATAAGTTGAAAATATTTTTCAGTAAATGAAATAAGTTTGAAAGTTGACTATAAAATATTTTATATTGACTAATTTTTCCGTAAAATGTTTAACGGAAAAGAAACACCATAAAATATTTTTTAAAAATACTTCTAAAAAATAAACACAGAAAATCTGAAAAATATTTTCCCATATCTTTTTTCGCTTTGTTAAAGTATCAATGAAGTGTCATTATTTTAGAACTAACATTTTGCATAGAAAAGACGCTCCATCTAAGCAAACATCCATCTCAGGTTTTTGTAATTGAATCCAATCAATACGTGCAACGAGGGTCGGACAATCAAGTGTTGAATTTCAGGTTCAAATACCTTTCCAAAAAAAAAACTTTTAACAAATAACTTGGGTGTGTGAAAGCAAAAGGCTAGTTGAAGTGTGCATGGCTTAATTATTCACATGAATAAATTTTAATTTAAAAGAGAAAATCAACACAAAAGAGCCACAACATCCTATCCTAATAAAACAAAAGAAATTTACACAATTTTAATTTTAAAAAAGAAATTAACACAATTTTAATTTTAATTTAATCGAGGTGCGCGCAAGTTGGTCCGAACACCCACATTAAAATAAAACATAAAAAGAGAAACATGTAGTTGTAACTTGTAATAAAAATAATAAATTACATATATAACAAGGCGAATGCCTCCTTTGATGCCGCAATTAATGGTGATCAACATTGGCGTTATATTACTTTTTAATCCATGGAAATCACGGGAAGATTTTGAGACAGAAATATATATTAAAGCCTATAAACAACACATTATCACCCATATCAGTCACTCTACGCCAATTCCTTTACTTGCGAAGGAATTTAAATACAAAGAATTTGTATGTTCTACGTTGAACTTGAACCGAAGCTATAAACTCTAGATGAACCTCGGAACAACAGCCCTTGAGTCTTGTGTAATTCATGGTGATAAGTCTTGCTGTCTAGTATATATGTTCAACAATGCGTATGCTGATTGACTGCATAGTAGTAACAACAGAGTAGCAAGTTGGAGTTGTTTGTGGTCTGACAGCTTTGGCACGGGCGTATCTCCATGACCTGCAAACACAAGAAATTCAAACTTTGTCCACGTACAAGATCAGACGCTTTTCAATTTCCATTAACAAATCCGGTGGAAGATTATTCTCCCGTTGCTCCATCACACTAAAAACACGTCAAATCATTATGCTAAGACACCGAAACAAGGTAATTAAAGACAGTCCGTATTCGTACCAGTATTTCCAACCCCTTTCAAACGTTTAGTAGAGGTCTCTGGGTTGTCTGTGATGACTGGCGGCTGAGTTTGGTGGAGAAGGAAGGTTGTGTGGTGATGTTTTGGTGGCTAAGGCTACTGGTATGTTTTAGCGGTAATGTTGGTGATGGTGGAGCTGCTATTTGTGAGGAGCTACTGGTTGGAAAGAGAGGAGGGGCAGTGGCTTGACTGGTGTGTTGGTTAGGTCATAGGTGAGAGACATGGACGCTGCAGTGGTGGCTGCTGCTGCGTGAATTCCAAACAGATCTAATTGGTTTAGAAGGGCTAAGTCTTAGAAAATTCATCCAAGAATCCAGTCTATTTTAGGTTTCTAAGTCACTGCATGGGATTTAATAACACTATAGGTTTCTTTATCATGTTTTTAAGATAAAATTATTTTTATATATAATATATGAGAAGAGAAAAAGCACATCCACACTCTTATTTGTTTTTTTTTCAAAATTCACTATCTCTCCCCGCAAACTTACCTGTTTGGGAGTGTGGTTGTGGTTGTGGTTGCTTTTCAAAGTGTTTTTTCGTGCCGAAATGCATCAAAATGATGTTTTTTTATTTTTAAAAAATTATTTTTGAGATCAGTACATCAAAACGATTCAAAACATACAAAAAAATTGAATTTTTGGGGAACACAGTTTGCACTACGTTCCCAAACGTTCTTATATAAACCATAAACTTAATTGAATCTCATATAAATCTCCCAAAGTTCTCGCCATGAATATGAGAACCCTCAAGTTCTTACCCCTCAAGCCTTCAACAAAAAGGTATTACAATGGAAGAACTACCAAATGCACATGATAATGTTAAGAGAAGCGTGAAAATTATTGAGGAACAACAATTTTAACAACTAAACCAAATATAAAGGTGGATTTCAATGGTAAAAGCTAGTATAACTAAAGTTAACAAACTGCTATGAGATGATTCTTAAGAAATTAAAAAAATTGTCTTGAAGGTTATTGTTCCATGAATTACAAGTCAAGCAAGCTCGTTACCATTGCTAAAAAACAATACATATTATTGTGCATACTGGATAAAAAGTAAACACAAAAAAATACAAACAAGCAGATTCGCGTGGTTCCCCAAATCGAGTACGTCCACGAAGACATCATACTGTATATTATTAAAAAAAATGATACAAACACTTAAATTAACCCTAATAAAATCCCAAAAACCTAGTGTTTCACTCTTACACTTAGTGTTTTTCTCAAATATGCTTTTTCTCACTCTCGACTCACTTACACTCACTGCACATTTGTTTGCACTCTATACACTCTCTTCCTCTTTCTTATCTACACACTTCCATAGCATTCCCCTTAGTGTCTTTTTATAGTTCAATAATAGAGGCGGGGGGGAACTTCCCTATTTTTAACCTTGAATCAAGGGAGAAAATTAAGCCACAAATTAAGGAGTAAAAGCTATCATGATTTGAGGAGGGTGGTTGGATCTGCTACAAATATCCATCTTGGCGAGATTTTTCCATCAATCTTAGTAATCAATCAATGATTCCTCTGATGTGCCATATGGCGTTGCGCAGTGCCAATGTTCTATAGAAGTGTTAAGTTAGTTTGACAACTTTTATCAAATAGTACACTAGCCACTTTGCTGCATGATATTACAGCACACCTGAAATAAGAAAAAAGAAAAAAAGATGGAAACTCTAAATAAGAAAGAGATATTCTTTAAATACTCAACCAAGATAATGTTCAACTAATTTAAACATGAAAAATCTGATCTTTAGAATGTGAGAATTTTTTAACCAGTTAAAATTACAGAAGGAAATCACTATGTTCCAGTTCTGCCAAGCCAAGTAGGACACTAGGAAGGATTGAGGTACAATGTTCCATGTTCTCAGTTCTACTTAGAAAAGGAAGGGAGGTGGCGTATAGTTATGCTTTTTGAGGTCAAATTTTGCATACCAAAAAGCTGGGGAAAGAAGCAATCCACCATTAAAACTTTATTACTGCACTTATTACTCTTAGGTCCTCGTGATTCGTAGTAGATAGCTAGGTCAAAAAAAGAACTAAACTCAATAATTTGATACCTAAAGAAGCACCTGAGATATCTGCAATCATGACATGTGAAATGGAGAATGGAAGTAACATTAGCTTGTAGTTTGAGCCCAAAAAATCCTCAATTAAAATGGGGTTCAAGGATAAAAGAAAATCGTTAAAATATCAATTAGCAAAAGCAATTAAACAACAAGATTTTGCTTTCATTTCTTTCTTGTAACACATAAACAATCAGACTAATGTAATTAAAGATGTAAAATTTCATGTTTCATGCAAAAAAGGTGTGCTTAAAATAAGGAGCTAAAGGTGTACTTACGGGCTCAGTTTTGCTATATACCTCAAATCTCTATAGAATTTTCTTTAAGTATTCGGTTTGTGTCAAATAGATTGTGCCTTTCCTTCTGTCTCTCTGAATCTTCATGCCAATAATCTTTTTAGCTTCTTCAAGGTCCTTCATTTTAAACTTATTTTTCAATTGAGATTTCAGTTTCTCAATCTTTATTGTGCTCTTCAATGAAATCAGCATATCATCCATATATAAGAGCAAATAGATGAAAGAATCAACAAGAAGCTTGCAAAAATATACACAATGGTCAAATTGACTCGATGTGTATCCATGTTCTGCCATGAACTTATCAAATCGCTTGTACCACTAGTAAGGAGACTATTTTAATCCGTATAATAACTTATTTAGTTTATAAGTCCAATTCTCTTACCTAGTGACTTTGAAACCATCCAGATGAGACATAGAACTTTCCTTTTTCAAATCTCCATATAGGAAGGTAGTTTTCACAACAATTTAGGCTAATTATAAATTAAACTATGCAACCAAGGCTAACAAAATACAAATTGATGAATGCTTAATAACTGAAGAGAATACCTCATTTTCAACCAATTATCTTTTTTCTTTTGGGAAGTTATACCAAATTCCAAGTTTTATTCTTGTAGAGAAATTTCATCTCTTCATCCATTGTCTTATTCTATTTTTCACTATATGTACCTTGAACTGCTTTTTTATAGGTGTATGTGATTCCATCATCAATCACATGAAGTGCATAAGCTACCATGTTACAATACCGAATAGGTTTCTTGATAACCCTTTTTGGTTTACTTGTTGCAATGAATTCTTGTTATTGTGTGGTTGCTAGAGTTAAACATCATTTTCATCTTATCTTTCATCTGAATCTCTTTCAGCAAGGATTGTCTGAACAATCTTTACAGGAATGACTGAAGTCTCAAACTCTACTTGTTATGCATCACTTGACTCTTTCTCCTATGATTTTTCTTGTTGTAGCATGTAAGACTTGTCAAAAGTGACATCTCTACTCAAAATCATTTTCTTTTATTCGAAACACTAAATTTTGTAGCCCTTTACTCTTTCACTAAAGCCTAAATAAATAGTTGTATTGGCTCTAGGATCTAGCTTGGACTCAGTAATATGATAATATGTTGAGTATCTAAATACACACATAGAGTCATAATCATTTGCATGAGAGCTTGACCATACCTCCAAGAAGGTTCTTCCATTTAATGATGTTGAAGGCAACCAATTAAAAATATGATAAGCATAACTTAACACCTCACCCATAATGTTTTGCTTAGTCTCGAATGTGATAATGTACATTGGACTTTCTCCACCAATATACGGTTCATACATTCTGCCACTCTATTTTGTTGTGATATTTTTTTAATAGTAAAATATCATTTGATCATTTTGTTATGGTATAGCTAGAGAATATGATGATTTTCCCCTTGCACTTATTACTATCAGTAAAATATGGTTAATTTAGATTATGCAAATGAAGTGTTTGATAAAAAGTCTAAAAATGATTAAATACTAATTACTAATTTTTTTTAATGTGAAGTTATATTACTTATTTAATGGCAAAAGTTGCCATATTAGTATTTTAAGGCTCTTTAGTCAATAAATGAAAAATAATAGCAATAATTTAACTAATCACATATTTTTGTTGACTTTTTTTTTTGAATGTTAAGTGTTACCTCATGTATAAAGTTCAAGAAGTAAATGTAATTTCTCAATGTACAGCAAGAAAATGAAAACACGATCAAACCTTATGAGTTTTTTTTTTGTAATTATCCCAAAAACATTATTTTTTATTGAATATTCATGAGAAATTTTTTATTTTTTATTTTTGCATATTAGGTGCATAATAATTGAAAAAAAAGTTTTTAAAAATAAATTGAATAATATTTTACGTGTAGGAAATAAAAGTTTTTATAACAACCTATAATATTATTTAAGAACAAAGAAAAATTGAATAATAATTTAAATATCATATCCAATATTTTTTTTTATTGCATTCCAATAAAATGAAAACTTAAAATAATAGAAAAGGGCCAAAGAGATAAGGCTTAAGTGTCTGGCCCAACAAAAAAAAGGCAGACATA
>Ga0307511_10004361_pt1 | contig 14428 bp, 18 predicted proteins | sample 13_EM_MG_FD_200266 | JGI IMG/M metagenome (GOLD analysis project Ga0307511, IMG submission 200266) | Populus trichocarpa ectomycorrhiza microbial communities from riparian zone in the Pacific Northwest, United States - 13_EM | ecosystem: Host-associated > Plants > Roots > Unclassified | place... | reverse complement strand
CTCAGCCACAAATAAGTGCCCAAAAAGGGGCGAAAGTGATGGGCGTAACGCGAGGAAAGTGTGCGAAAAAGTGCAAAAAGTAAAAAGTGATCTGAATGTTTGCTGATGAAGGAGGGTCTCTCGACCGGGACATCGTCCGGTACGAAGTTGCGGGCAGGGTAACTGGTGAGGGGGGCCGCATGCTCGATGTTGTTCCGGAGGTACTCCCAGACTTTCTCTTGGAGAGGAACCTTCTTGTGGATGAGATAATTACGGACCTCTCGATGTGAGAACGGTAGATGATGGGGAGGTTTGGGTAAGTTTCCTTAATCAGGGGATCAAACATGCCATCTGGGGATCGTATGGAATAATCCTCAGATGGACTCGCGCGTATACCCTGGAAGAACCCACCGGTAAAAGCAACGTCGGCACAACCTTCAGCGGCCCGCCGGAGACCGTTCTTGAGAATTCAGGCGTCGGGGGCGGCATTGGCCACGGCGATCAACCTCAGGCCTGGGTTCGCGGTACCTTGTGGATGTCGTCGTTCTTCGTCGTCCTAAAGGCGGCCGGGCTCGGGTTCGAAACGCATCTAGGAATGGGGGTCAGGCACACTGCGTGGTGAAAACAAGCGAAATACGTACCAAGCACATCGATGTCTAGAGCAGCCAAGAACCTGATGAGAGCATGGCGCGTCTATCGGAGTGCCATGAGTTTATTGTCGAGTGAAGTGATCAGGAAGAAAAAAAACTATCGGGGAGGATGGGCGTACCTCCGCGAGGTGCTGACGAGATGGAGTCGATCTTGACTTTCTTGTCTCGTAGTTTCTTGACAATGCGATCTCAGGTGCCTTCTTGAACGGCGTTTCGGTATTCCTCGAGACCGCCGATGAGGCGGATCCTCCCTCCAGCATTTGGGGGCAGCAGAACCAGCCTTTTCGTCGATCTTTCGTTGGAGAACTCTTTACTGGAGAGTGCCGGTGTCAGGTTTATCGGCGCCAGTGATGTTTGGCGTCTCTGCACCAGAGGGGAGATGGGAACCAGTGATATGAATGCGGTACTTTGAGTTGGACGGGTAAAGGACTCAGTGTGGAACGGTTTGAGGTGAACGACGCGAACGGCGGGCGCCAACATCCGGCCAACATTCAAGGGGGAAACAAGCAGTCGAAGACTCAGGGAGCTGCTTCCGCCCCCACTGCTTTTCGTGTCCTCCACTCCCAGGTTCACTTGACTTTGAACGTTTGAACAGGTGAGTAACACCGATACTTCGTTACACGTGGACGCTCAATCTGAAGACGGTCACCTTTGCACAGTCCTCCGTCTAAATGACCTCGAGTTCCTTCAACCCGAGAAGTCCTGGAGACCGATCGTCACTTTCCTCACCAATCACCACCCCGAGCAAGAGACGGCATGCTCAGCTGTGATGGACCGAATGTTGGCCTTCCATTCCCTTCCTCTCGTCCGTTTTCGCTCACCTCCCCGCGCTGCCGTGGATCACGGTGTCGACTCCAGTGTTACGGAATCAACCACGCGTCGATGCTACTTCAAAACTCGATATCAAGGTCTGGAAGGTGCGAAGGTGACTGGAGAAGTAAGAAGCGCCGACTAGCCGCCTCAACGTTTATAGCCGTTGGATAAGGCTTCTCCCTCCCCCCCGTGAGGTTCAGTCCCGTTTGGTTCGTTCTTTGTGGGTTATTGTTTGACGAGAGCCGTAGGTGTAGAACGGATACTCTCCGGAAGAGGGAAACGGATTCCCAAAGGCCGTGCACGGAAATTCGTAACCGTCGCCCCCATTTTCGTGCTCCTGGTTCACAATCGTTTAGGTCGACTTCGACTGCCTCGGACGGGGTCATTGACAGTTTCGGTGGTCATTTCGGCAGATGTGCGCCTGAATCATTTCCAGTCACTTTCCCTTCGCGTACGATTCTCACCTCTCCACTAGACGAAGCCATGTCGTAATTGCATATGCCACACACGTCAGACCACGGAACCTCAGATTAAGAACCCGTCTTCAGCTGCGACAATGTCAGACGAAGAGGGTCAAGGGTGATTATCTGGACGCGGACTAGAGAGTCCTTTCGATGATGGGTCAAGGATCACCTCTCTGTGAAGAGGGTGATACTGCATTCTGTGAGGACTGGCCGTCGGAAGAAATGTGGGCCTAACAGTCGAGGAAGAGATGACAGCGATCGGGGCGGGACCGGCGTCGTGGATCGCAGCGAGGATCCTCTCGCGTTACCGTGGTCAGTGACGGCAGTGAACCTCGAGCTGGACCTGTCTGAAGATGCAATCAATCGGATCTCTCCAGGGGAACACTGCCTACTATACTGGTCCCAAGCAGATCCCGCACGAGGTCTGGCGGTGGGGGACGATCGATGGGAACCGTGCGTTCACGGTCGCCGAAGTGCTTCCTCCGGAAATGCTGACCGCCTGCCCTACAGCTTTTGGCATTCTATTGGGATAACCCACGTGCAGAAGGTGGCCAATGTCAATCAAGGTGTCTTTGCTTCCTTTCCTACCTCGTATTTTCCGTCGGCTCCATCGTGATCAGTGAATTGACCGGCGGGATTCAGCTGGCACTGAACTTCCAGTACTACCCCGTTTGCAACGGAGCAGCCGCCACCAGTTTCAGGTTAGCTCTCGCTCCCGCACTCCACCATCCTCTCGAGTTCTAACCATTTTATAGGGCTCAAGCGCGTGGTACGTTCGCTTCCAGATCCCCCCCCCCCGGATCTTATGACAGTCGTTTCCTTCCGACAGCGGTCACAAGTAGCCCGTTCGAGCCTCCGCCCACAGCAATCCGGATTATTCTGCATGGCCTCGTTTGGCATCGGATCGTGTCATTCGGTATCGGGTGGGTGTTCGAGCCTTCCCCGGTTACTTTCGCAGATCGAGGAGCTCACTGGGAAGAGAAAGGATAACGATTCACTAGAATGTATCACCCGCAACCATACACAATAGGAACGCTGTCCTACACGTATTCCGCACAATTCAATAGGTCCGAGTTTTTGAAAGTCAACTCCTTCACGACGCCAACATCTCTGACCATGATGAGAGACAGACCAGCCAAAAAGTGACCGCTGCCCCTCCGTACATCCCCTGTGAAATTCAACAGACCTTCCTGGACTTGACATCGACGACCCATTCGAGACTGTGGCGATATCTTCCAGGGATCTAATGAAAGTACTGGTTCCCCCTTGACTGTCGCGTGCGAATAACTCCCCGATCGCGATGGGGTTATTTGGTGAGAGAAATGGAGGTGTCGCCCCGGACTGTCTACTCGAGAGGAGAACCCGGTTTCCGAGTGGAAGATGACACCGTGAACCTTCCCCATCCCCAACTCGTAGAGAAGGCGGTTCTGCGCCCCCTCGTGAGATCCCCCACCGTTTGCTTCGTGCTCTATTGGTCGTGGTTTTGCAGGAGCAACGGGGAACCGGAATTTGATTGCCTCGACGGAAGTGGTCTCAACGGCCTTGCCCAGAAATTCGTGACCATCGCCCTCCGTCTTCGTGCTCCCGATTCACAACCTTTGCATCGGCCTCGACGATCTCGGATGTGGCTATCAAAGATTTGGATGGCCATCTTAGTGGGGTGTGCTCGGGTTGTTTCCAGCCGCTTCGTCTTTCGTGTGCGGTTCCGGCCTCTGTATTGGGCGGGGCTGCGCCGGGATCGCGCCCACACCGGAATTCGCCGGATCTCAGATGGGGAACCCGCTGTCCAGAGGAAGGTCAAGGGTTATTGCCTGGACATGGGTGAGGTGCTCTTCGGTGACCGACAAAGAGTTACCTATTCACAAAGAGGATGGCAATACCTTCCATGATGATGGAATGCTTGGGGGATCCTGGGGTTGGAGGAGCAGAGGAAGAAATGATGGTGATTTGGGTCGGACTTGTGCTGTGGGTCACTGTTCTCCTACATTAGCATGGTCAGAGGCGATGACGAATGTCGAACTGAACGCATTCGAGGGCACGGCGTCTCGGTCTCTCCATACTTGGAATTGGGGAGTACTGCCCGTGATACTGATTTTCAGAGGATCCTCGTGAAGTCCAGAGCGAGTGGTGGCGGGATGGCTAACCCAAATCCTGGTCGCTCTACGGTATCTGTTGCTTGATGCGCACCTCGTCAGACTTGATTAGAATGGTCGGTGGGGGCTTTTCACGGTTATTCTCACTGAGCAGGGAGAGGGAACCCTCTGGGAAGGGGAATATAATAGTTACAGAAACTGACACCAAGGTTATCAATGACGAACTCGTTAGGGGTGAGAAGGAAAATGGGAAACAAATACAATGAAGTCCCGCTCAGAAATATACTACCCACGAAGGGAGTGTGTCCTACCTAGATATTGCATGTACTTCAACAATCTGGTTCCTTGAAGGTCAACTTCCTCACAGTACCATCATCTCCGACCATGACGAGCGAGACCCCAGCCCAAAAATATCCACCATTGCCCTTCCTTATATTTACTGGTGGGAGCCAGCAAATCTTCCTTAACCCTGTGTCAATGACCCATTCACAGTTTGCATCAAGGGCATACAGTGGAGTTGCCCGGGGTTCAGACAGAGGCTCAGGTTTCCCCTTGATTATCTTGTGCGAATAATGCCCAGAAGGTGATGCAATCACATCATGAGGAATTTGAACATGCCACTCTGGTCCATCAACTTTGAGGTAAAACCTGGTTTCTGAATCAAATGTGAGATCATAAACCTCTCCCATCTCCAACCTGTCATGCTGTAGAGGCAAGCTTGCAAGTGTGATTCCATCCTTTGCATCTGTTACATGAAGCTCATGTTGAGGTGAGCCATAAACTGTGATGATCCGAGTGCATTCTGGTGACCACCGACGTAACAACACATCCCCCTCACCTGCTTCTGCATACTCAGGAAGTGGGGTGCTTGACTGCCATGCCTGTATGACTGCTGAGACACTGAACTCCATAACTAATCCATGACTGGGTGATGCATGAACAGGGGGAGATTGATTTATGGGCAATGAAATGGGCAGTAAGGTGCCATCATCAGGATGGACTTCCTGCAGGGTCTCCAACTCAAGTAGAGTAAGGTGTCTTGTTGGGTGAATGCAGATTATGTGTTTTTCACCCAGTGCGTAGATATGGGATGGGTACTTGTTCTTGTGGGCCTCAGCACTTGCCAGAATGTCAGGGGAGAAAATGTGGATGGAATCTTTGGTCTGCACCACAAGATTTCTGTCCAATGATAGAGCCACAGATATTGCTGCATCCAGGAGTGGGGGGTTGTTGGTCCAATGGTAAGCTTCAGCATCAAATAACTGCACTCCACTGGGTGGAGTAATGCATATAATCTCCTTGTCCATGAGCACAGGACTCAACAGTTGCCCATTATGTGTTGGTGACTGGTTATTGGATGGTTCTGGTTCCCAGAATTCTAATCCATGATGTTGTGTATATCTGACAGTCACAAAGAAGCACTCCTCCTTTCCCACTCCTGAGCTTGGTAGTGAAGTTCCTACCATAAATTTACTTTCATCTTTTAGGTATACCATTCCCCACACATGTCCAGGAATTGAGATGTCCAAGGTGTTACAAGCAATGATATTGTGAACATGAAGAGTTCTCTCAGTCACAACTGTAAGTTCCTGGGGTGACAACCAATAGATGGCTACAACTGGTTGGCTGGTCCTAAAAACTTCACCCTCTACTCCAGTGTGGGTGTTCCAGATTGTGACAGAGCCATCAGATAAGCCACATGCAACCTGTTCCCCTGTTGCAGAAACTGCAATATCATTGATCTTTGATTGCATGGTGAAAGTATGAATATGCCCGCCTGTTTCTATGTCCCACATAGTCACAGAGATGGAATGCATGAAAAACAGAATAGCATCATCCACTGAATTTTGGATCTTCGTGACTGTCTCTGAAGTATGCAAAGATGATTGAAGCACACCTGTGGCTCTATCATAGGTATTTATGATGCCTCCACATGCAGCAATGATCCACTGGGCAGAAGTTGCAATGCAGGTAGGATGGTTTTGTCTGATATTTATAGTCCTTAAGAGTGGCCCCCAAGTGTCAGGGGCTCCTGAGAAGGCAGTCACATGGGACAATTGGTTATCCGTGATACTATGAAGGTATGATTTGTGCAGCCAAGATGAGGCTGGTGAGAGGGGCAGAGCAGTGTGGTATATGTGTTGTGCACTTTGTTGGATAGGGTGGAAGAAATACATTGTGAACCGAAGGCAGTCTGTTGCAAGATTGCACAGAGTGGTGGTCTCCAGGATCACACCACTGTTCTGGCTGGCAGTGGCCTTGTGCTTGGCAATTGAAATCAATAGACAGCCCTCCATGTCAGAATATCACTCACTTTGTCTAGCCAACTTAGTAGGTTATTCATTGAATGGATCACTTCTCCTAGGTTATTCTCAAGACTCATAACCTCAATCCACAGAGGGGCAATTTTAAGCACATTGGTAGCTGAATTGATAACCTGGTTGGTGTGGTCACCAGATAAACTAGAGAGGGCGAGGTGCCTAGCCCAATGGCTACATGCATACCGCATGGCACTGCCTAGCTTATCCTCCAGCTGCTGTGAGAGGTCAAGTACTTCTTGATTCATTGTAAAGGGTGGCAAGGAGCAAGGGTTCTTCTTTAATCCCTCCATCAACTCCAAACATTTGAGAACCATCTGATTGTGGTAGGTTGCTGGATTGATGTAGAATCTGGGATCTGTGCATCGTGCACTATCTTGTAGGAAATCTGGGAATGACTTGTGAAAGATATAGATTTTCTTAGACTCATCATTGGGAATGAGGAGTACTGAGTGGAGATGACGTAGATTGTTTGATATGAGGGATGTGGGAACACCAAGGACCACTGAAAGGTCCTTTCTTGACAGTGGCTTGAATGCAAGTATAATTGCTCCCAAGATATATCTCATGGTGGCAAACACCTTTACCTCAGAGACATGTGAGAATGCATGCAATAAGATTTGGGAGTACAGGGCATCAAGACCAGCCCTGCCTTCATGTGTTGTGTCATTCCCAGAGCAAATTACAAGCTGTAGACGTTCATTTGGCTCATGGTGGTATGACCCAATGAACCTGACCAAGGTTGAAGCACAAAGAAACAGCCCAGATGACTTTTTTGTAAGGGCTGTAATTTCATGATCACTGGGCCAAGGATCTGGAAGTTCAAGATCACTTCTCTCCTTGGCAATTGTAGTCAACTTTTGTGTCAAGTACAGCTGGATATCACCGTTGACACTAGATGATTCCACTTGATGGAGCAGGATGACCTCAGTAAATGGTCTCAGGAGGGGGAGGCGGAAGCCACTGCGAATCCATGGTTCAGGTCTGCCAGTGATGAAAAACTTGACAAGTGGTAACTGGTTGATGAATCGGCCCAGGACAGAGAGGATTGCTGAAGCAGGCTGGTCGTCAATGCACTCATCTAATGCATCAATAACAATGACACATGAGATTTTTGCTCCAGAGAGTGGATTGACAAGGAGATTCTCAAACTGAGAAATCAGGGAGGTATGGGCCAGGGTAGAGTCCTGCTTGAGAGCAGTGATAATGTGGCTTTGGAAGTCAGGGTAATGGGATGCAAGCTGGTATGCAAGTGTGGGAAAGATGTTTTTGAGCTCCTTTCGGTTGAGGTAATCCTGGGAACAGAAAAAGCTGGCACCAAGGAACCCTTCATAAGCAACCATTTCTGAGAATGATTGAGCTATGGTTGATTTCCCAGTGCCTGCCAATCCATTCAGCCAGAGCACATTCTGGTCCTGAGGGCTCTTCATCCAGAGTGTGATGTCTTGGAGGACAGATTCCCGAGTCCCAGGAAGGCATTTGTCATGATGACCAGCCTGATACCCAGCATTAAGCACAGGCTCCAACTTGGCCAGGATTTCAAGGTCTGCAAATTCCTATTGGAAGTTCAAGTCATCAGCACAGATTATATCCATATGGTGAACTCCCTTACTAGGGTATTTCCAGTATGACCAAGGGTGTTCAGTGTTTTACCACGGACATTCCTGGATTTATCACGGATGTTGTTGGTAATATCACCAACACCCATCCTTTCATCCACCCCTTGTTGTACCGAGACCTAGCTGGATGTTATTAAATGGTGTGTGAAGACTGGCAGCTCATACCTGGTAATCTGTGATGGCATTAGCCAACTCTTGGACAAACCCTGTTAAGATTTTGGTGTTATCAACACTGCGTAAGAACCTAAGAAGGACATCTTGTTTGGAGAGAGGTTCAAGCTTTGAAACAACTCCCACAAGCTTCCTAAGAGAGGGATTAGCAAACGGATGTATGTATTTATGCAAGCACAGACCTCAAAAGCTCCGTTCTCCTCTCTTTCTCCGCGTAATCATTCTCACTGGCAGCAGAGGCGAGCACACCAGATAGTGATTGCACCTTCTGTGCTATCTCCTTCACACCCTCCACATTGTCCGATGATTGCTGGAGCGAGAAACGGGGAAATGAGGAGGTGCTCAGGTCATGAACAAGAAACACCTACATCATAGTCCCTTATCAAGACGGACATGGCGCCAGCGACCGCCTTCAGTGGAAGGAATAGATCGGAGGATCCCTTGGCGATCTCCACGGACGTGCTGGCTGCGTCGTATGCCGTTTGCCAGTCCGTGCTTCGCTGGGTATTGTAGAATGCGGAGGCAACAGTGAGGGCGATGGTGGCCGACGAGGTTGCGAGCGCCCTAACATCCCCTGGAGGTGGGGGCGTGAATTTCTGTGCCAGCTCTGCTGGAGATGTGGGAGTCGAAACAGTCGGTAACTTCGATTTGCGGAGGCGGCTCATGACAGGGGTGGATGGCTAAATCGACCCAACGATTGGTTTTTAGGATGAGCGATGTCTTCGAACCAAGTGTGGCTTGTTTACGTTTGTTTGCCCCCCTCAAGATAGAGCGATCATGCAACACACGGTCTCGCTTTTTGTATTGGAGAGACAGATTTATCCGAGTATCTTTGCGGGATGTATTTCTAGTACTTAGTTCTGGGACCCCCTGCCTTCACGCCCTACGAGGGCGCTCTCGTTGTTCGTTGTGCGGGCATCATACCACAGCTCAGCTGCATTGGTAAAGCGTGCAAGCTTTATTAGTCGAAACTTCGGATGCACGAACGCCGGAGTTCGGGGGATAGCGTTGACAGGAAGGTACGTTTGGCGATCCCCTGAATCGCACAAACCGGATTGTTCTGCACCCGTTTGGCAGGACCATAGATCGGAGCGAAGGTCTCCCGGCGGAGGCGCGTTCGCCCGTTAGCTTGCGAGGGAACGAAGGAGAGCCCCACCCACTATCAGTCGTCGTCAAGTGATGGAGAAAGAATGCAAAAATGCTCGCTTCCATTGGGGCACGAAAGACCCAATTATTTCCTCTTGAATCCTCACCGTTCCGCGCCGGGCGCCCTACCTCCTGAGCTCCTCCCTCTGCGTTTGGAGCTAGACTTCAGCCTAGGGCCGCATGTTGCTCGGCGTAGGGCAGGCCCCCAAATCGTTAGGGTATCTACCTGCTCGTCGCCCACGGCCCCCTGATGACCAGGGACCAGCCTGCCCTGACCCTTAGTGTCGAGTGATGTGTGAATGCGTCGTCCTGAGCGACGAGGTAAGTAACTGTTGGATGGATCGTGTGGTATTGCCCTGAAGGATGAGCCTGGATAAAGGAGATCATTGAAGCAAATGTGAAGAAACAATCGGGAAAGAACCTCATTAGTTAGCACGTAAATTCCCTTTCCGTCTTTCTGCTGAGACTCCTTCTGAATATACTGGATCACCCTTCAGGAGAAGCTTACGATTCGCTCAACGGATATACCCCGCTGCCAACGGTGTGCCGATCACGTTCTTCCCGGTGAAGGAGGCCAGCGTTGACCGTTGCTTAACCAGGACTTGCCGTGTGATCCTATTTAGCACGCTTTGAGGAGCGCTCCTGGACTTCCACCAGTATCTCTGAGGTTTATGGGCCGCTGAACGCGGTGTCACACAGAAAGGGTAGGCCGGCAGTACCACGCTACTTTTCCCGCCCAATGTCCTTGTGGTCGGCCATACCAACCTCCCTTTCACTGCCGGTAATTGATATAGTAGAAGGGTTTGGCCACGGTAGGGACAGGTTCGGCCCGGTGGGCACCAAAGGAAGGACGGACAGCAATCTCCCCTAGTCCACAAAACTCCATTGGATGGCAGACATTTTCGATTCATGGGGACGCTCAATTCAAGTATTCGTCTAGCTCTGGTTGTGAACACATGTTATCAATGTATTAGGGGAAGACCTAACCAGTCGTTCTATTCGAGCGCGGAAAACTATGCGCAGTGATCGATGAGAGTAAATGCAGTATGGGCCCCTCCCCCATAGGTCATCCCTGCCACTTGGCAAAGCGAAGGAGCTCTGACGCAATGACGATCAAGTAGGAGCTGAAGATGAAGAAAGAGAACAACTCCACCGATCCTCGTCCCTGATATTCAAGTGATGAGTCCTCCCCAATGGAATAATAGCAGAACCGACACGTAGAGGTGCTGTTCGGGCTTCGAGGTATCTACTAAGGCCGGCGCAAGGTGGTCTACCCAAACACTACACGTCTGACCCCCGACGGGCTGCCAAACACAGTAAGCCCATCGGGCCCGCTCCGACACCTGATCCCACGAAATGATGTGGTGATCACACCCCAGCCCACCGGGGCACCATCAGGACCCAGTACATGTGTATGGTCACACAAACAGTGGAGTACGGAGTTTGGAGAACAAGAGGGCGACGACGAACGCCCCAACAGAGTAGATACCGCTACGATGTTCACGGATGAAGATCGTTCTGTTTTGTACCCACAACGGTGTCAACTGAACTCGAATAATATTGGGGAGCCTGACGCCCAAAACCCAGGATATCTGCCAGCGAAAGGAATTAGAGCGTGAAAGACCACACCTGACGGAGAATCGACGGCGGTATCAGGAAAATGTCAGAATTTTTTTATCCCCCATTGGCCGTGTGCCCGTGCAACCAACCCCATAACCCCCCTAAAGGTACCAGGGAGGACCCCAAGGGTTGATAATTTACTCAATGGGCTTTTGAATATACGAAATTTGTTATTACTGGCGCTAAGATACTCTACGGGATACACGTATGGGTATCTAATACCCATTCGCGACTTCCTCGTCCGGGCTTTCTCCAGGGTCAGAAACCCCATCTCCTTCGTCCCCGGTGTCGGATCCTCTGTTTCTGGGTCGTCGACTTCAACCAAGTCGCTCGGGAAGACAGCCTGGCCATTTCGCAGGCCACTCCGATACCTCAGCTCGTATACCGAGCCAGCGAACCACAGAAACTCCATGCGTTGGGTGTTCTGGCTGCCCATCCCAGGGTGGCTGGTTGATACTAAGGCACGGTACACTCCTATGACTTGCGTGTACCAATATGGGTGTAGACCAGGCGTATTTTCAGAGGAAAGAACCATCACAAAATTGTGATTTCGTGGGTCGAACGTTGATGGTCACGGTGTTCCGATCACTTTTTTTTTGTATCTCAATTTTTATCCCGCAACAGTACTATGGAAGACAAGGTGCGGCCGGTTAGTAAAGCTATAAAGTGGATACGGGTACCGGAGGGAAAGAAAAGACAAGAATGAATGAATGAATAAGGTAGGAGTCTGGACGGAGGAAATAAGACTGGAGATCTGCGATCGTGTAGGACGGTCGGATCACGAGGGAGGGGAAGATGAGGTCGAGGTGGAACGGCGTGCCGAGTTTGGTGAATGCCCTGGAGCACTTAAGGAAGACGGCGAGGGCTGGTATGGAGTGTTTGGTTTCACCCAACACAGCTCGGGTCCAGCTCGGGTCTATCATATCCGGGATTGTGGAGGTTAGGATGTGGCGGTGCGAGGCGTAGCGACAGTACTCGCGGAGAATATAGAGACGTGTCATGTGGACGGGGGCCCCCGCACCCGAGCACGGGCACCAGGGAGACTCGGGAGGCACTCGCTTCACGTAGTACTCCTGTAAGGTCCCGGCCCGGCCCATCACCGCGCCGCGTGACGGTCCAGACCGGGTAGAATAATATTTCACTCGACATATGTTTTATGTTTTCTTTTACCTATGTTTTCTTTTACCTATGATTTCATGGATAACGAGTATTTAGTATATAAGGACTGCTACTTTTGTACTACCTACTCTAAGCTACCCAACAGAGCTCCGTACTCTTTCTGTCTCGAAGACTCTGTGAGTGCGAGCGAACCCCCTCGACGCCACTCGATACTGCGGCCGAAACCGTAGTGATCGAGCCCTCAGGCCCGCCGCCTCACAACTCCCCAGTGTAGCCATGTCCAGTGAGGATTTGTGTAATCCGCCCGTAGATCTCACGATCCACCGAGCGGAAGAAGGGGATAGGGGTTCGGGTAATGGGGGAGTAGTCCAGAAATTAGGCAATTGTGGGGAAGAGGATGGAGGGGCGTTGGGCACCGGCCTTGGCAGCCGAGTCCGCTTTCTCATTCCCGATGACCCCTGCATGACCGGGAAACCATTCAAGCGAGATTTGGACTTGGTGGAAGCCAGAAAGGATCTGTGAGACTCTACGAATAAATAGAAAGGAAGCAAGTTGCGAAGGGTGACCTTCAGTGGAGGTAATCAAACGAAGGGCAGAGGCCGGGTCAGAGAAAAAGGAAATAGAGGTTACATCACCGGACGGGACCATCTCAAGGCTCGTTTGGCCAAATGAGCCAGGGCAAACATTTCGGCATCAAAGACAGATGAATGTTGACCGATGCCGACGGAGATTGAGTCGTGAACGGAACTGCCACGATACGCTACCACCCCATATCCAGACCGCTTTCTCCCCTCACCATATCTCTTTCGCGACCCATCACAGAAGAATGGAGGTCAGTTGCAGAAGAGTGGAGGAGACGACGGTTGATAGAGGCGATGATGACGTGTCGAGAATCGGGGTCGGAGGTGGGTTCAATGTGAATGGAAAAGAGGGATGAGGAAAGGAGGGGGTTAACAAAATGAGGGGCGCAGAAGTCAGAATAGGGGAAGCAGCGTTCCACGTGTGGGGATGATTGAGAGGAAAGGGATTCAATGGTGGAGAAATGAGATGGGTGAGTATGAGGTAAAACTTCTAGGGGAGGAAAGGGAACATAGTCGGAGGGGGGGGTAGCCGCCTCTCCAAGAGTCAGGGAGACGTTGAGAAACAAGTGAAGGGAGGGATTTTTGAAAGGCGGATTGCCACTCCACTGGACAGGCGCTCCAGGGTGAGGCGGACAGGTGGGATATGGGAGAGGGCCTGGATAGCGAGGACCGGGGAGGACCGAAAGCCACCAGAGATCAGCCGGAGAGCTTTGTTCTCCGTGACCTCCAGTGCGTTGATAAGAGCTCGTTGACGATTTTCAGTGCTCTGCCACACCACAGAGGCGTATGTCATTACCGGGACCACACATGTCTTGTAGAGGATCCGTAGGTGGGGCTGTGAGAGCCCACGAACAGTGTTGGAGGGGCAGCGAAGGCCGTTGACGATAGACCTCGCTCGGTGTTCCGATCACGTCGAATGTCGTATGTTGTGTAGCTGACCGATGGGTCTCAACTGAGTTGTCAAACATGTACAAACACATGCATCAGTGAACGTCCAAGTTACTTATTTGATCAAAAAAAGCGAGAAAAAGTGCGAAAAAGCAGAAAAAAGTACAATAAGTGGACAATAAGGGACAACAAAAAAGCCAGGCCTGCCTGGTCAGGATAAGTAGTAAAAAAAGTATGGAAATAGGCGACGAAAAACAGTCAGCCTCGATTGGGCAAACGGTTGGTTTTCGCGGGTCCAGAAGAGATGGATTATAACATGTAGGGTATCTACCTTTGGACTAACCTATATATATGGTGTGGGAATGGGCTACAGTCGATATGGCCAATTCCCTCAAGTCAGCATCAGGCACCTCGCTGGCAACACAAGACTGGGAGGTGCAGTGCAAACGCTCCACTATCCTGGCGTCGGATAAAGTGGAAATAGTTTTCGAAGTCACTACCTACCTACTCTATGTATGTAGGGAGGGAAAAGAGAATACTGGGCTCGCTAGGTCCCGTTTTTTTGGGGGGGGTGCGCCACACGGGTCCAATTTTGGCGCCCGGGACCCGTCGCGTTAACTGGTCAAAAATGCGTGCTGTACAAGCTCAACACAACGGAATTAGGTTCTCGGACAGGGTGGAAATGAAAGTTATGTGTACCACCTATCTACAATTGGTACGGGGAATGCGCTATGTGGACCTCACCCACCCCCCACATGCCTAGCTCTAGCAGGTTTGCTCGGAGGTTGACTGGCCTCACCAGCTCTTTGTCGGCCCCGGTCTCGGTTGAACCGGCTGCCTCTTGACCCACTATCACTCCCGTGATTCTTAGGTCAGACTGGATGTTTCACCAGTGGAGATCAACCCTGTGCAATCACCACAGCGCTTGCAGTATTAATGAGTAATAAGTCAACAAAAAAAGTAGAAA
>Ga0307511_10004359_pt1 | contig 14430 bp, 12 predicted proteins | sample 13_EM_MG_FD_200266 | JGI IMG/M metagenome (GOLD analysis project Ga0307511, IMG submission 200266) | Populus trichocarpa ectomycorrhiza microbial communities from riparian zone in the Pacific Northwest, United States - 13_EM | ecosystem: Host-associated > Plants > Roots > Unclassified | place... | reverse complement strand
ATAGGAATATTCATGTATATATATAGTGGTAAAGACCACCGATAATTCAATCAATCATTCTACCACAAGTCTATGAAACCCATTCTTCCCCTCATATCTTAACACCTTTGGCACTACACGAGATAAGCAACTTTATTGGGAAGTAGCTATTGTCTTCGTGAGATTATACTCAGCCGTGTTAAGATAATGTGGATAATAGAGATATGATTGTATAGATGGGGATCGAGTGTCTTGATTGTCTTCTCTATCGGTGGTCTATACCACCATCTATATACATGAATCTATCCCACATGTGATCTTCGGGTTATGGCGGTTCATGCCTTGATCATAATACATACATCATATCCCAACATATGCTTCTCGGCCACATAATATAAGCTCCTCGGCCACATAATATAAGCTTCCTCGGCCATAACATATATATCCCAACATAATATATGTTTCTCGGATAAGGTCGGTAGAGTGTATTTCTTACAAGCAGCACCCGGGATCTATCTGGAAGCTACGATTGTCCTAACCAGATTGCTTTTCCAATGAGATTATATTATCTGGCCCCCCACTCCAATATCGGCCGGACCCCTCGACCCGTCACTGCAGACTTTACGTTACCTTCCTCCCCCTCCATCCCGCTTCAACAGTCCCCAACCCCCTCCCCACCGCCTTCAAGGCCTAAGGGGCCCCAACCCCCTCTCACCTCCACCCCTCTGTTAGGGGCGAACTGGCGATCAAGGCAATATCTGTCAGAACATGCGTACATATTTGATGTCCAGTGATCAAGATCACCAACTTAGGCGTACGTACGGATGTGGTTTTTGCTTCGAACATTGCTCAAATCTATGTACAGGGGGGGTTCTTACATATAGGGAAGTAGGGTTTACATCAAGCAGGTAACTAGCGCCATGTCGGTGATGCCGATTTAGGGAGGTACTTTAAGCATGTCCAAAGCTTCGACTACAGTCATATCTCCTACGAAGCCTTGTACGCCACCGGCCAGTCAACTTATCACAAAGAGAGCTTTCCCTAAGTACCACCCACAATTTCAGGTGACACCCTCCCGGTCTGCATCTCAGTCGTAATCACCCTCCCGCACCCCCTGAAATCCCCAAAATAGTATTCCCATGTCCACACAGCTCCCAAGATGTTAAACACAGGTATGGGAGGATCTCTGCACGAGGCAAGGACTTAGACTTGCCCTCAAACTATGGGCATGTGGATTCAATTGCCAGCGGTGATATTTGTGCCTTGTATACAAGGACACAAGGCAATAGAAACAAGCCGTATAAAGCTATCACTGCAAGTGATACATATTGCTTGAAATAAGGGTATCACAATCGCTTCTCGGATCCCTGGTCTGCAGCAAATTTTGTTGTACAATGTGTGATATTATTTACAGTTCCTAGGGGTAATTATCAACAAAAACCCTTTTCGATTTGAAGAACAGGCACGGGATTCCATTACCCTATACAATACATGATTTGCCATATAATCTTCGCAGCTCGCAGCTGGTCAAAATGATCAGCATCGAATCTAGTTTGCCTCTCTCTAGTGTCTCTAGCGCCACTAGCGCCTCCGGAGGCAAACTGCCATGCACTATGTCCATCATCTCGACCTATGCCGCCCTGACGCCGGACCCCGCGTGTCCCTACTCTGTGGCGCCATTCCACCTGACTCATCCATTATTGAATTGCCACACATTACCCTGAACCATGGCCACTGCGACTTGATCAGACTTTTCCGCTAATTCTTGTATATTTGCTATTTTTTCCGGCAACCTTTTGCCTACACTTTCTGTAATATATATTGTAGCTTATATGGGGTTTTTATCGAATGTTTTGAAACATATATAACCTTGTTACAAAAGATCAAAGTTCCAAAATGTAGGGCGTCAAGAGCCTTAATCGCTCGATTTTATCTCATAGGGGACCCAGCTTGCTGTCTCAATATCCCTCTTGCTACGTATTTACAATTTCAAATATATATTACCCCTATTGTTGGCAACCAAAGCACATTTGTCTTGAACTAGTGAAGAGCTTTGCCTCCAAGCGTCAACTTGAAACCTGCTTGCACATCATCCTGAGATTTGCACCTTCCTGGGTGGTCAAGGCTCTCTTAACGATTTCGAATCCATGAGTGGGTGAAACTACCAGCTCAGTAGTAATTTTCACCTCCCTTGAGTTTGGGGAGCTGGGAGACCGTATAAAGCTCCGAGAAAAGTGGCTTCCGATGGAGGAATATGGTTTAGATTGAGGAAGGAGGTGATAGGTTTCCCAGACTATTATCACCTTTGTTCTCGTGTCTTTACAGTTGTATCTAGTCGTAGCGAGATCCGGCGCCATATCCGGTGCCACCACGAAGGGGGACTTATCTCCACCGTCTTGGAAGCTATATGCTGGAATAAATGACTTTAATCATAGAAAAGACCACCTGGCCCCCTGATCATTTGTTGGGGACTAGTCTCGGCATCCTCTGCAATGGTAATGGTGGAGTGAGGAACTCTATATCGTTGTTTGGTATTTAATCTCAATTGTACCCAAGCTGTGCAAATTAATGGAAAAAACAAGACGATTGTTTGGTTGGTGTTAACTGGGGCAAACCAAGCTAGTGGTGGATTTAAGTGGTCTTATACTATTAAACTGGTCCCTCGAATGCGCGGTAACCTCCTGTTGTTAATATCTGGTACTGATACCACAAGTAGTGTGACTCTGACAAATGTTTCAATGCTTCATTTGCGCACACACAATTGGGGAATCTACCCCCCATACGAACCCATCTACCACAGGGGCGGGGGGATCCTTTGGACTGTTCTTCGTTCTCAACGAAAGTTCTGCCATAGCCAGAAACTAACCAAAACGATGTTAAACTAGAGCTCATGGATATTGGAAGCACAGCAAAAGTCCCCTTCATGGACAACTACATAATAATACTCATCCTCAGAAGTAGCGGTAATTTTTTACGCAAAACCGACACTTTTGGGGCACTGAGCTCAGCTAGTTTGGATCAGGTTAGCACTGTGGCTTAGTCTCCCAAAATGTGATAGCCAAGTTTACTGTCCCTCGAAAGTAGAAGTACAGCATTCGGTCACGTGTTAAGACTAGGTCATGTGTGCTGTTTTCGCTTATCTTACGTGCTATAATAAGCAATCAAACGGTAAATAAACTAGCATAGTATATAGTAGGTAGGTACCTCCCGATGGACCCTTGGGTAAGGCTCGGTCTCGGCACCCGACCCTCGTGCTTTGGATTTATTAGCTCGCTGTATGACGCTAGAACAATACCACTGTAACCCCTGAAAACAGTCGCAGACTCCTTCGGAAACTACATTTATTGGATCCCATTTATTGCACTTTCAAAGGGGGTGCCATCAAATCACAATGAGCTAGCCCTGTTGCCGGATCCTTCATCCACCAGAGGCATGCCGATTGGGTAGATATATTGACAGGATTAACATGACTGCGGGTACACAGGCAGGGATTATCGATGCTCCCCAACACCACAAGGCGTGTGACAGCATTAGCTAGCGAGAATAAGGACCACATCCACATATCTGGCAGTGATCGACCATCCACCGACAACACCGATTTGGTCCATTTGACAATACCGGTACCTCGCGAAACACAGCCACATCTCACTTTTATGGTTATCATTGGCACTACCCGCATCACTTGGCGTGGTGCAGCCTCGCATACTTTAAATTTAAATTTAGCGGCTACTTCGCTAGTGATCTCATCCTTCCAAAGCGGATGATATATTGTTTTGCTCCGGTCAGTACCGATATACTGTGTTGAAAACTCGGTTGGGGGGGGGCGCAAACGTCTATGTTTGGAAATGGAAGACGCAAGAATAAGACCATGCCCATATACCTTGGGGTAGGTAGGAAGCGGAGGAGGGGAACTAGGATATTTACTTACATCTGGAAGTATATTAGGAATGACTGCGTGCACAACAAACAGGTCTTTTAAATAACAGCTACTCTTGTTGAGTAGGGAGGTTACTAGCAGAAAATTAGAATCCCTAGCTTCTCCGCCAGTGAGTTACCCCCCAGACTTCGGTATGTAACCCTACAAATTCTGCCGCCATCCCCTCAAGATCGCCAAAGCCCTCGATTACCACTTTGGAGAGGCTGCTCCATGCAGTGCGAGCTTATCAGGCCTGTGGCACTATCCACCAAAGTCTTTTATCGGGGTATGGATGCCACGGGTAATTAGTAATCGTGTCGGACCGAGATGGGAAGTTCGCGTGATTGTTCTGGACCTCCTGATGGGTACATAGCTGACAATGGCGATAGCGTACCATCCTTCTACAGAGGGTAAAGACTGTGGAAATCACCTTGCGCTACCTAATCACTACGGGAAAGTTGGAATGGGATTTATTGTTGCCTGCTCCGACAAAATAACGTATTTGACGGGGATCCGGCGCACTACTGGGATCTGGCGCACTTCCGGGATGCATGTATTTAATTGTTAAAAAATCGAATTATAATGCAAATAGGCTCAAATTAAAACCATAGTTTTATTGTATTCACAGAAGTCATCTGCAAGGGCCGCCCTAGGGTGAGCATTGCTATATGAGGTGGTGAAAAATGGAAGGTAGGAATTGGAGTATGTATGGACTAGCAATTGATGTGACGGAATTGTGGCCTCAAAGGACTTGTGGGACTCAATATACGTTGTACGTGATGTATAATACATGTGGACTCAGTATCAGGACAAACCGCCTACCATGTGGAGGGATGTAGTGAACTACATAGCGGATTATGTTAAGAAATACATATCCTACGGGATATCGGGATCAAGGAGCCTCTCTGTGGGGTATACATATAGTCATATGGTCTGATAAAACTTACTACATGTAAGGAAACTAGTTAGAGACATGGAGGGGCCATGGGGGCACTTGTACAAGGTTACGTAATTGAGGGTAACCAATCCATTTCTCCCGATATCCAGTGGGTCAGCTTCCTTAATCCGAGGCATAGGGCTACCATGTTGTTAGAACAACAGTCATAGTGTGTAATGAAGCCTCCTACAAAGCCTTGGTACCATTGACAAGCCTACAACATGCATTGAGTTAAAATACCCACTAAAATGTGTAAAAATTGGCACATTTGAACTAGCTCAGGCTAGAAGGTAGGCAAGATGCCCAGGCTCTTGAGTAAGGTACTTTACAATGAATAAACGTGTTTCTGATAAGAGCACAACCTTTTCCTTCATATTACACAAGTTTACTCTGTGTGATATCAGCACAAGCGCACTAATTATCCTCAACTGCACCATGTCGCACAGGGCCAACCAAACCTTCATAACATATAAGACTTACTTACCAATAGTAAGCATATGTGTTTGAACCTAAGCTCGCATATAAACCTAATATAAAGATTGCTTGATCCCTATATCCCTCAGAATATGTAGTTTTTGACATAATCCGCTATGTAGTTCACTACATCTCTCCACATGGAAGGCAGTTTGCCCTGATACTGAGTCCACATGTATTATACATCACGAACAACGTATATTGAGTCCCACAAGTCCTTTGAGGCCACAATTCCGTCACATCAATTGCTAGTCCATACATACTACAATTCCTACCTTCCATTTTTCACCACCTCATATAGCAATGCTCACCCTAGGGCGACCCTTGCAGATGACTTCTGTGAATACAATAAAACTATGGTTTTAATTTGAGCCTATTTGCATTATAATTCGATTTTTTAACAATTAAATACATGCATCTCGGTAATGCGCCGGATCCCGGTCAAATACGTCAAGTTCATTTCGGCTACTTTGGCTTAAACCTCTTACACATTCGACTCGACGTGGTAGAGATAGTGGCAGGCTTTTTGACAGAAATACTGCAAGCCAATAATCGAAAGAGTGATTAGCGATGGAGTTTGCGGAAAGGGGGTGGCGGTTAAGTGAAAAGCTAGGGACACTGCGAATATTAATGGCAGCAGCTAGGATGGTGGTCATACGACGGCTACAGGATTCCCAAACAATTTGCGGCAGGGAATGGGTATTCCCAGGGCTACAAAAAGCGACAAGCGACTACAATACCACAACCTAGGCTCGAAGCTCTCCCATTTCATCATTGATCCTTTTCAAATTATTGACAAACTCCCAAATAGCCTAGCATACAAGATCGGTCTTCTAATTATGATATCCCTCCAGTGATTTCTGTCGCTTGCCTCGAGCTCTGGGACTGTGCTGTGGGTATTTTTAACCACCGCCACTTACGAAAGATTCGTGCCTCAGAGCGCAATGGATGGGGCCAAGATTTAGAAGGTCGTAGCAAGGACAGGAGAGGGGCAATCCTGTAAGAGATTAGGTGGGAACGGCGTGCTCAGGATGGCTCTTGGGAGCCAGAGGAGGGATTTCCGAGTAGGATACATCACAGTTTGTGGGGCGTCGTTCGGAACCAAGAAGAGCTGGAAAGGATTGAGCATAAATGAAGATTTTTGTGTTTTCTCCGCTAGGAGTTTTTTTTAGTACATTTGACTTTACAGTTCTCACACCGCCGAGAAACAGAGATGCTTGTGGCATAGCTTGCAACATGTTAACACTTTTGACCAATTGGATATCCCAGGGTATTGAAGAATATTCGGAAGTATTTCTAGCCTTCGGAAGAGACAAGTACCAGTTGGTTTATCCATACTGTAGTAAATTTGCCTATCTTGACAAGTCATTACAATCTCTTTCGCTTGATGGTGGTTGGGCTATTGCGCAAGTGAAATTCAGGGGCATATCCAGCAACTCTTTGCTGCTAATTGGGCGCTACCGCAAGGCAACAGCCAGTTGCCGGTAGGGCACCCAGCGCCAATCAACTACAAGCCAGCAATTCCTTTTTGGGTTGCCCTAACTAGCTATGCTACTAGTTTGTGAATTATCTAAGTTTTAGTTTGTCCCACTCAGATGGGGAATCTAGTTCAGGGTAATGCTGACTTCTCAAGCGAAACGAGTAGAATAATACTACTTGTAGGGGAATTGCAGAATGTAACTATAATGATTGCTGAATAAAGGAGGTGGTACTTGTCTCTCCCTGGAAGCTGGAAATAATTCCGGAACCATGCCCAAGCCCCTTCGGTTCCCTGAGTTATTGTCCAATACTGTTGCAGGTTAAACCAGAAGCATCTCCGTTTCTTACGCGGTGGGGGGGCGGTATGAGGGTACAACAAGTCATGTGCCGCCGGTGCTAGGTGGAAAGTAGATCCGAGTTTGGAACAAACTTGAAAGGAATAACAAGGGAGGTTAAATCTGAAGTGACCGCAAAATAAATCTATGAGTGATGGTGGTCGGAGATGAGGTTTCAGAAGAGAGAACATGTCCATGGCCCGACAATATACTATATCTTAACTAACAGGGGTATTCTAGAGGATTTGTATTCCTCATACCTTGAAGACTACCTATTTCCAACCAAAGACGATTCTTGAATACGAGTCATGCCAGGAAGGAGGAAAGAAACAAAGGCTACTTCATCCGATTGATAATTTGTGAAATAATCGAAAATACTCCCCCACTGGCAAAAGGAAATCTCGAGTAGTTAAGTTATCCCACTGAACCCGGTGGCATGTGGTTTTGCACAGGGAGGTAAGCAACCAGGTATTATTTGCGTCATGTCGCCGGTTTTATGATGACAGCACGTCGTCCAGGCATCAACTTTTTATTTTTTATTTTTTCAAAACACATTACTCAAATCGGCTGGTTTGAGGGGGCACCTATATATATATGTGCAAATATAGCAACAGTGAACAAAGCGGAAATGGCGGAATGAAATAACAATGAAATCACACTGAGCCGGACAATGACGGAATGAAATAGAAACCGATGACGAATGACGGAAATGAAATAGTGATACAGCTCGCAAAGCGAGAGGCACCCCCCACTCTCTACTCCTGCCGCCTCTTCCTGCTGCTCAGTTCTATGTGTATGCTCTCTCAAAGACCTCGACTGCGCCCTCCGCCTCCTCTTCCCCCTCCCGTTAGTCTAAATTCGGGCATCGAGATCTTGCTAGGAGCTGAGCGGTCCCGGGGGATTCTGGCAAGCCGGCGTGCGGGCCAATATCCAGGCATTAAACCCAGGGCTTTGTTGCTTCAGTTGCTGGGACTATTGGGAGCTTCCCGGTACAGGCGTGCCTGGAGGCGTTGAGCATGTTCAGTTTGCCTAGTTCTTTCGTGGAGGTTGATTAGGCAACGGATTGTGCTTTGTGTGCTTGGGTGACTGACACCGAGGGACTTCTCTCTCCTAGCCAGTACGCGCCCATACAACTCCAGTGCTTTGTGATACCGTCCTTGGTTATCGAATACTGATGCCATACTAGAAACTGAGGCGAGGGTGTGTGGGTGGTCTACTCCCAATACCTTCTCCCTCCCAGCTAATGCACGCCCATACCACTCCAGCGCTTTGTCGTACTGTCCTTGGTGGTTGAATACTGATGCCATACCATGGACTGTAGTGAGGGTGCTTGGGTGGTCTACTCCCTCTGACTTCGATCTCCCAGCCAATGCTCGCTGATACCACTCCAGCGCCTTGTCATACTGTCTTTGGTGGTTGAATACCGACGCCATACCATGGACAGTAGTGAGGGTGCATGGGTGGTCACATCCCAATGCCTTTTCTGCCCCAGCCAACGCTCGCCCATACCACTCCAGTGCTTTGTCATACTGTCCTTGGTGGTTGAATACTGATGCCATACCATAAACTGTGGCGAGCGTATGTGGGTGGTCTATTCCCAATGCCTGCTCCCTTCCACTCAATGCTCGTCCGTACCACTCCAGCGCTTTATCGAATTGTCCTTGGTTCATGTATAAACATGCAATATTATGGACCGTGGTGAGGGTGCCTGGGTGGTCGACTCCCATTGCCTTTTCCTCCCCAGCCAATGCTCGTCCATACCACTCTAGCGCTTTGTCATATTGTCCCTGGTTCATAAATACAAACGCCATATTATGAACTGTAGCGAGTGCTTCTGGGTGGTCTACCCCCATTGCCTTCTCCTCCCCAGCCAATGCTCGACCATACCACTCCAGTGCTTTGTCATACTGCCCTTGATTGTTGAATCCTACTGCTATCGCATGGACTGTGGCAAGAGTGTCTGGATGGTTAATTCCCAGTGCCTTCTCCCTCCCTTCCAATGCTCGCCCATACCACTCCATTGCCTTACCAGTCCTCCCATGCCACATATATACGTCACCTAGCTTATACGCTCCATCTTGTGTTTTCATGTTATCCACTGCTAAGAATCGTACCGTGTGTTTCGTCACTGCGTCGGCATGTAGCATAATTTGCTGCTCAAATATCCAGTCCTCCGTGCCTCGTTCGAATTGTTTGGTGTTGTGAACTCCTGTTACAAGTATTTGGAAGGCCTCTCTTGCTCTTTCGACTTCCTTTTGCGGCTCAGACTTTAGCCGAAGCCTCGCCCAAGAATGTACTAGAGGGTGGATGCTGAAACTATCATTACGGCTACCTCGCTTCACTAGGGAGTATGAAAATAAGGTCCTAATTGATTCGGCTAAGATAAAATCTATATTGACTGTTAGCATGCGCAACGCCTTCAAAATTATACCCAATATGCTCATACCATCTGTTTCCAGCTTAAGGCCACGCCGTAGCAGCTGTTCTTGGATATCCTCATGGTCAAAAAATCCACAGACCAATAGCAGGTCCGCTGCCTTTGGATTTTTCTCCTGAATTGCCTGAAATGATATCTCCCATGTAGCGAACACCGATCGGTCATGCTTTTTCTGTGTCCATCTTTGGTTCAGGAGGTAATTTGCATTGGTTTGGTATTCTTTTAGATATCGACTCAATGAATACTCGGATATATGGATAAATGCTCCAGCCTGACTCAAGGCAAGTGGGAGGTAACCCAGCTCTTGTGCTATAGTACTCGCAGCACTTTGCTCTAGATATACAATGTCAGCTTAGGCGCTTATCATAAATGAACAGCAATAGGTCTTACCGATAGGTTCCAGAGCCTCGAAATTAGGAATCAAACATGTCCTGAGTAGCAGCTGTATTGCCTCCATCGAGTGCATTTGCTGCACTTCAAGCCCCCTTCGGCCTTGCTGTATACTCTCACGCCGCCTGCTTGTAATAATTACCGTCCCATGATTGCATAATGGAAGATAGTCCTCGATATCAACCGAGTCGAGATCATCGAGGTTGTCAAATACAAGAAGCCAATTTGTATTTTCGGTTGCTGAAAACCATCGCTTCACTGCATCCACAACATGTTGCCCGTCTGACTCTGATGTGACTGCAAAGTACCCCATGGAATCCAGTCTTCCGGCCATTCCCAACAACTGGCCTACATTTGCAATGTCTTTTGACTTCGATTTCCGTACATGATGCTCAACAAGCTGCTGCATGATCTGAGTGAATCCGAGAATTGTTGTCTGAACACTAGCAGTATTGACCCAAAATACCGAGGAGTAGTCCCTGTAGTGCTGATAGACATATTCTAATGTGAGTTGTGTTTTCCCCATTCCTCCGGTTCCATAAAGTACAATGATATTCAGTAGACCGCCGCCGTTTCCAATCTCTTGTTTTATTTTCTCGAGAAGGTATTTTCTCCCAACAAAGTCTGGATTTTTCCGAACGTTCAGACAAAGTGGAATATCGAACAAGAGTTTCAGGGTAAGTTGGGAGGAATTAGCCGGAAGGTATAAGGAGCTTTCCGATGTTGGAAGAACTCGAAAAAGCCCATTGTTCAGACATGTCAACATTTTCAATAGCTCCTCTAGCTTTGCATTATCCGAGAAAACCCAGCGTAATTTGAGATAGAGAGGTAAGGACTGTTGCACTCGGTCTATTGCCTTGGTCATGGATATGATCTCTTCTTCAAGTCCAGGAAGAATATCTTTGTTTTCCAGAACTTGTGGATTTTCTAAAAGATGCAAGTCGTCATTAGTCGGGCCGGAAACTGGTATTTGAGCGGTACTTGTGCTTGGAGACTTTGACCGGAACCTAACTGGTATGGATATAGACAACCGATCTCGAAATTTCGCCTTTCGGTTTCCAGGCTCCACAGCAATCGACTCTTTCTTTACCACAACTCCATATTTGGCTTGCAACTTATCAACACTGGCAAATACTGCAACTATTCTTGCCAAACTTGCAGTCACATATCTGTATCTGTAGTCCTCAGGCTCAAGCTGTTGCTGGTTGGTGCCACTCCCGAACCCCCAGGCTTGCTCCCATCCCTTGAGAAGAAGTCCCTGAGTGCGTAACTCATGTAGGATTGCATCGTAGGTTGATCCAACATCACTCATATCATCGAAAATCTTATAGCAGTCCATAGCGACCTTAGCTAACTGTCCGGTTAGACCGACAACTCCGATGGTGAGGCCGGTTGGCTCCATGATGCTCCAGAATTCTAAGGGTATTTAATGTTATCATATAATTGTGTTCATGCAAAGTCAAAATATAGTCCATACCCTGAGTGTCCGTATTGTATTTATGCGGAACTTCTTTGGCGTTGATAACAACTTCGATAGAAATGAGCCGAGGTGAGGCGGAGCAGATACGGCTGAACGTTGTACAACCTCAAGAGTAGGACTAACACCTTGGCAAAAGTTATAAGTAAGTAGGCGGTGACCGAAAAATTCCCTGCTTTGTGCCGATGTGGGACGGCTAACACTATGAACTAAATTTTACAAGACCGGACTGGCGCAACCAAGTAGAGACTCTATGCCCGGAGTATCGGCGACTACTCAGCCCGTCTTGTTGGGTCTACAGAAAATCTTCAAGTTCATTTAGCGATTGCAAAGTACCGCTTCATACATATCAACTTCGAGACTTTCTCCAGCTCCCAGTGCAATGCCCCTTCTTCCAAAAATTTTATTCAGTTTGGGTTTATTTGTGATTAATTATCAAAACTCGCAGTTTTGGTGCTAACATGTGTCGCGCTAATCATATCTTTTTGATCTAATTCTCATATACTCATAGAAACTGCTGCAACTACATAGATGCGGGGCATGCCAAGTCGATAGTTTGTGTACCTAGTAGGTGTCAATACAGATACAACGATGCTTCACCCCTATGCATGGGACGGCGAGACGGCGAGATGGCGGTGAGGCCGCACGCTGAGTTGGAGTAGGCTTGGCACATGACTTCGTTCCGTACTTCCGTATTTTCAGTTTCCGATGACTTTAGCAATACCTATCAGTATATCTACCAAACATCACAATATGTAGTCTTCAGCCCTCTTCTTTGACACCAATCGACCATATCTCTTACCTAGTAGGCATCTATGTCATTCCTGGCATCATCTATTCGTAGTTCAATCATTGCATACCTTGGAGCGAACTGTTTTAAATTAGTCTGGGCTGGGGTGCTTGCAGAACAAGTCGTCTGTAGAGTTCCTCCAATAACACTATAGTGAAATGAAATATGCTAACTATTTCTGATTTCTACGCTGAAGGGATTACCAGGTTTTCCAACCTGTAGACCGGACCGGGTGCGTGGAGCGTACAATTCGGTGAGATCAGGATCGCGAACACCCCCGCGGAGAGATCCGCACGATTACCATCTACAGCGAGGAACCAGAGAACCAAAAGTACTCAGTATGCAAGCATCATCCGGATATTTCGATAGTTATAACTACTGGTATACTTACAACCTGTACATCCCGGTCGTGATTATACATTCGTCAACTGTCCATTTTTATATTATTCTGTTATTACCTCATGCTATTTACAGCAACGTTTTCACAAAAGACCAAGCCACATCCGTGCTACATCAATGAGGCAGTCATGCATATACTAGCTAGTAGGGTTCTTTACCGAGCATATGGCACTAGACTATCTAAAGGTGGTAGTACAAGCTGGTTTAAGCCTTCTTCCCACTACATGAGCCCTGATCCATGTTCAATTCCTTGAATTTACTGCTTGTAATTTCTGGGTCGGCATCCTAGTGTAATATTTGTTTCTCCATTGCCGATATCTAAGGCTGAAAGAATTCTGCCTAAATTACTTTGTTCAACACTACCACCACCTGATCCTTAATTCGTACCTTCCCACACTAATGTTCAGAAGCACACCGAGCGATAAGATACATGCCACCCTGTTTCAGCATGGCGCCATAGATGTTGTGTACTTACGCATAGTGGCTATTACAGTACTGGGAGGGATCTCCGTCACCGTAAGCCGTGCCTTGAAGTTATCTAACCGTAGCATGTGGTTGAATAGCCAGGCTATCATAACCCCGGTCTCATTGGGCAGGGTAGGGAGTCGGATGATACCTGTGGGAGCGGGTGTACGCGGCGAAGTCTAGGGGACTACTAACCCATTCTAATATTATTGGGTATGAGTTGGTTTGAATGGACACAGTGGCGGAGCAGGTATCCGATAAGAAATGGATCATTTTAGAAAATTATATCACTTTGAGGTCCTCGTTATTTAGATGATATCACCCTTGGAGTGCCTTACCGACGGAGTCAGCGATAATACTGCTAAGGTTATTGGTGCACTTTTCAGTGAATATCATAGTTTGTCTTGCCTGGGTATACAAGTATGGCTAGGAGTTCCAGCAGGAAAATACAAACCCCAAATACGCATGTTTCTCAGTGGGGGTCGGTAAGGTCTAGAGGCCCGCGCTGAATGGAAGAGGGTGGACAATGTGGGTATTCATAGGTTTAAAAATTGAATTAACGTATCCATGATTTGTGCTCGGAAACCTTCTGTGAACTGTGCAGTCGGGAGCTCGAGGAGTTTCTAACTAGTAAGTATGGGGTGGGTTTTCACATAATTAAGTGAAATACCATGCAATATGCTCCGTCCTCGCTGTTTGTGGGACGTTCGTCGTGTAGTCTTTGGAACTGGACATTGAATTCAGAGAGCGCAGGGGATGCCTAAAATACAATATACACATATACTAGTGAAGGTAAAGGGTACACAATTGAATATTAAAAACAAAGGGAACTTTGGAGAATTGAGCTATGAGCCTCAGGAAAGAGTGGTGGATTTTGAGATTTTCATATAACCATTAGGCCATGAGATCATTTTAAGGATTTGCACAGGAGTACTGAATATGTAAAAAAAAAAAATATAAAAGACATGAGATCATTGTGCAATAATGTTTATATCAATATGCTAAGTAGGGGCCAGGTAACTTGAGGTGGCCAGGCTGCAAATTCCCCCGAGTTCTTAACGTCAAGTGGAACCTCCTGTGTAGGATTCGGTACAACCTCCGGGGGGGTATCTGGTGCACCAACATATACAAGCAGATAACGTAGTCTATTGAATTAGAAGCCTCCCGAACCGGTGGCGTGTGCAGTTACATATAATCTCGGCTTCTGTTTTCGTTACCGGCATTCCACCTCTAGCATGCAGCTGACATATTACTTAAGAGTTCTGGGATTCCAAGTTCCCACCATTCTTAAGTAATGTACACGCAGTGGCAATCCCACCCACGCCAGATAACAGTGGTCTTGGCACTCATTG
>Ga0307511_10004358_pt1 | contig 14435 bp, 11 predicted proteins | sample 13_EM_MG_FD_200266 | JGI IMG/M metagenome (GOLD analysis project Ga0307511, IMG submission 200266) | Populus trichocarpa ectomycorrhiza microbial communities from riparian zone in the Pacific Northwest, United States - 13_EM | ecosystem: Host-associated > Plants > Roots > Unclassified | place... | reverse complement strand
ATAAAAAGTGTTATGCTTTTATTCTTACTACACGTTATCCTAATCAAAAGTAATGAATGAGCAAATATTGGGTATAACATAAATTATATGAAGACATTTGAGTAATCAAAAGATGATTCATCATCCTAAATGAATTAAAGAAAATGTTTCATTTGTTCTCAAATAGTATTAATTGCAAAATCATTGACCAAAATTGAATGAAATTTAAAAAAAAAATTATTCAAAAAATCAATTACTATAGTGTTGAAAACAAAAATAATTTAACAAAATAAATATATTTCATGCTATAATATATAAATCAGAACATTCTTGATAAAAAAAATAATTACACTGAAAAACTAGTTATTGAAAAATTAAATCAAATTATTTATGACTTTTTTTAATATTTAAAAAATCATAACAGATTAACAGATATTATATAAATCAATCAATCAATTATTGAATTAATAATAAATAATTTAATTTATTATTAATTTATTTAATTCTATTTTATTTATAATTATAATTTATATTTGAGTCAATTTATTAAAAAAAACCTAATAAATCACACATAAAAGTAATTAGTCAAAACTTAAAATAAAATAATTATAAATAAGTTTTAGAAATTAAAAATTAGAATATAGTTAATACAAGAAATTATAATTCTAAACCTAAAAATAATTAAGTAAGAATTTAATTGAATAAATTTTCAAAATTATTCTAAAATAATATATATGATATTATTTAAAAAACAAATTACTATTATTTCAAGTTATTTTCTCAAACTGAAATTTAGCTTTGATACATCTGAATAACCTAGTTGCGTGGTCTTGATTTTAAGCTGTAACAGTTTCAATACGACTGCTATGCCCTTTCGAGCAATTTTTTTTTTTTTTTGTATAAATAAATAACCCTGTCTCCCTGTTCACATTTCATGCAGCAAGGCGATGGGAACATAAATAAACAAAATAATGTCTTGTTTCTTCCATGTACAACTTCCATCAAAATTGAACCAAAAGATTTCAGGGCAAGTCTTTTATTATGATAATGCCTCCAACTCTGTCTTCTCTGGAGCTTCTTTCAAAAAGTCAAGGGATGTTTGCACAGTCTGCTTGCAATGACCTGAAAAAGGAATTTCAGTTACTTTTTCGTCACCTGTCACCTGATCTGTGCAATATGCTTGCAGATAAATAAATCAAAATAGAAATGTCCGCAGAACCTTTTGCCTTGTTCTTTTTATTGGATGATAAGACACAGGATTTCCACTGCTCATATGCAGCATTCCCCATTCTTTTGTGCTTCTTGTGGCTAGAAACCTGAGAAATTTCATGCCAATTGCGTATAAAGGTAAGTGAACTTTCAAATTATTTTGGTCAAAAGATGTATTCCCCAAAGTATATTCAAACTAGTTTCTCCAGAAAATAAAATAAACTGTATTAGCTGAATTAGTCAAAGCATGCAGAGGCTGCTCAACCACCTTTTACAAATTGAGATATAGGTTAAAAGGCTCATTACAAATCTTAATTGGAAAGAATTTTAAGGTTTGAAAATGGTGTTAAACAAAATTCCTTGCGATTGTATGGTCTTAGAAACTAATTTGGTGGGTCTGGACGGAGTCAAACTCAGTTGGATCTTTCTCAACCATATTGTCTAAAAATGAATTAAACATAAAGGGCTGCAATGATACCTCTGTTCCATCATCAGATGAAAAATTACCATCCTCAATTTTTCTTTTCTCAGGAAGCACATCCAGAAGTTCTGCATGCAATCAATGAAAAGATATGGATAAAACTTATAACATTAAATTAAGTAATGATTCCACGGTTCTATTTAGAATATTATTATGCCCATTCTAATGACAACCCAGCAACAGTTATGGCAACAAAAAGAAGTATAAATTGTGACTGAAGTGTACAAATCAATCAGCTAGTACCTCGGTTCCCCTTCACCTCCCTAGGATCTTTCTTTTCCTTTGAGATCCCAAAAACATCAAAGCAGAGATCCTTCATGGACGCAAATACCTACATGTTAAACTAATACAAGTAAATCAAAACTGATGGAAAAGTAAAAACAAGAAAGCACAGTTTTCACCACCAAAGAAATGCGCTCGGATGGAAATTAGGACTCTTACAGAATTGAATTCAGATTCCGATGTGCCACTAACTTCAATCAACTTAAGCTTGTCTACTTTGAGCTATCAAGTTAGAATCATCGACTCATAAGTAAATTGACATGAACAGCATAGTTATCGAAACGCAAGAAAATAAATGTTTGCTTACCTTGTGTTTTTTCGCACACATGTAGAATGCAACTGCGGTGAACACAGGTCTAGTGAAGTCGGCATTTGCTCGCCTTGAAGCAGGCAATGATGCAATAAACCGGTCCTTATACCTAAACAATCAACAACTCTAAATCAGATCAGACATCCACAAATCCATTTGTGAGTCAAGGTAGCGCAATAATGTCATTATTAACAAAAACTATTTTAGGATCAACGAACATAAATCGAAGACCATGATAACCAATCACATAAAGCATTTCCAAAGATAAATTGAAGATTCCCTTCTGAATTTGCTTGCCAGTCATTTTTACAAACACGTAGCGAGCACCAAACTACAAAGGAAAATCCTACATGGACTCCATTTAGTTGATGAGTAAAATGTAGTGAAAAATACAGAAAATGAAAAGGGAACTTACAGTGATAAACCTTTTTTGACGAAAGGAATGAGCCTAATACAACCAAATTGAATCCCCAATTCTCTAATATCCAGCTTTGTCCTACACCACCCAACAACAACCAACCAAACACCAACAGTTCCATTAATACTACAACAGTACGTTTCACATCGAATCATCAGCATTAAGATAAAATTACTCACTTGACACCGAGAGTGTTTTGCAACGAATTGAAGGATCTATTGTAGGCCTTCTCAGACATTCCACTCAATCTGATAGCAGCTTGTCTATCAAAAATCACTTGAAAACTATATACATATATATAAACATATAACCCATTAGAAATTATTTTATAAGTTTTCGTTTCAAAAAGAAAAAGAAAAAGAAAAAGAAAAAGAAAAAGAAAGGGGGGAAACCTGGTTGCGGCGATTTCTAAGCAGATAATAGCCTTACAAACCTCTCCCTACAAAAAAACAAAAAAATAGCCATTTGGGATGTTTTTTTAAAAAGAAATTATGTGAGAAACAAAGGCATAATAATACTTACGACTCCAATGACAGAGGAATCGAACTGAACATCGCAAAGACGACGGAGCTCCGCTGCTTTCCGAATGATATGCTTGGTTTCCCAGAGACCAAGTTTCTTTGCAATTTCGGACAGATCCATCTATTTGCTTTGAGCGAGGAAAAAAAGGGTTTTTTTTTCCCTTTTCTTTGGCATTTGCGGAGTGATATAAGTGGGCGGGGAACTGAAACCCACCATTTTGGCGGCAACAATTTTATTTTCCTTTTTGAACGCTCTTTCCGCTGAAACTTCCCGCCAATGTTTTGGGCACCGAAATTAAGTTGAGTTGGGTCTGTGCCCTTTTTTATGTATCCGTATTATTTTGGATGTGTTAATGCATTTTATTTTAGAAAATATTAAATTAATAATTTTCAGTTTTTTATTGGTTTTAATGCGTTAATTTCAAAAATAAAAATAAATCTAAAATAAATTATTTTAATATATTTTTAAAAAAATATAAAAATATATCTTACATCACAATACCTACAAATAAATTATCATCCTTCGTACATCCACAACATACTTTATTGTATTTTTTTTATCCCCTCTTAAAATGCATAAGCAACATGATAAATTTGTGTAAATTATCTCCCACTTATATTCAAAATATTAATACCTGATGCTATTTAGGATATTATACTAAATGTGATTTGTACCATACAAATCATTATTAGTTAGTGTGTTTTTAGGATGTGGGTGTTTTATCAAAGCATTAGACATAATTTATTATAAATTGCTATAATGAAATTAGTTTTTTTGTTATTAGATTGAAAAAACGAAATCTTGGAAGTGAGGGTATTTTGATCTTTTTCACTAACTCGTTGGTCATTATAAGATTGTTGGGGGCTATGTTAGTCTTTTCTAATTTTTATATAGTATAATTATACTTTTACCCTCAAGATCAACAAAATTTAGAGTTGTTAACCAATAGTTTTTTCGACTTTTCTTTTACAATCTTATAGTTCTGCATTAATTTTTTTAATATTGGTTTTGTGATTATATTTGATTTATTTTCTATGGGTTTATCCTAGTTTTATGAATAGAAGTTTTTTTAAAATTGTTTTGTTTATGTTTGATTTTATAAGATTAGTCTAATTTATCTATATTTTTTTATATACAAATGAACTTTAATTTTTAAAATAAAAAATATTTATTTTTAAATAATATTTCTTATATATCCGGCCTTGTGTGATATTTTTCTAGGGTATGAATTTATTCAATCAATTCCATTTGTATTTCTATTTATATTATCTTATATTGATTTAAATAAATAAGTTCAGTAAACACAATCAAGTAAATATCTCATTTTATGTGATTGAATATATTGATCTACATTCATCTCTTAATTTTTTTTCAATTTCTCTTTTGATTATTGTTAACTATTTTTTTGTTTATTTACATAGATAGTTATCAATTATTTAATTAGATACTTGCATAGCCTGCATACTCGATATTTTTTTGAAAAAAAATATTTATAACCCGCAGTGAAGCATGGATTAAATAACTAGTGTATATATATAGTGTTGAATTATATGTCTATTATTTATTAAATGGCTTATATCATAGATTTTAAAAAGAATACATCAAAAACTTAATTTATTACATCATTGACCATAGGTGCTTAATCGTTTTTTTTTTTTTTTTGGGGGCCACCATCCCCATTAGAAAAAACGTGCTAGATGGGATGTTAGTATGCCACTTGTTAGAGAAGCTCTTGGAGCCAAAGCCACCAAGTAGGAAAAGAATTGTCACTAACAACTTTTGACCTTGATTGAAGAGGAGATTGCAGCCGTACTTGACATGGCATGACATGAGGCAGCGAGCAAACACATGGATTTCGCTCTCTTATGCAACACGAGGATCAATAAAGATGAGGCTTCGATTCTGAAAACACGAGGATCTTTTCATTTTTTTTAATTGAAAAGATGAGATAAAGATATACAATTTTTATTTCAATTAGCTGTTTAAATCATAATGTTATTGATAATATTTTATTTGACCATCAAATTAATAATTAGAGCATTTTCAACCGGGCAGCTAAAAAATAGGCAAAATAAAAAAGTTATACTTTTAGCTTTTATGTTTACTTTTAAGCATTCCAATTGATCAGCCAAATGAATAGATAAAATAGTTTTTTAAGACAAGAAGTGTCATTTTTATATTTCTCTGTAGCAAAAGGCAAAAGTAAATGAAAGTACTGGCCAATATTTTTTTCATTTGGTTTATATGGCCAAAGTCTTATTTTGTATCCGTTGGCCAATGTTTATTTTTTTCTTTTAAAAGCATAACAGAAGGAAGAAAATTTACCTGCAAATTTCAAAACCTTGCATTGTGCATCACCCTTCTCTCTAATTTAAAAAAATAAGAATCAATTGTTCTCCGGTTAATTAATAACATCGATTGTGTTAATTAGCTGAAATCAAAAGGTATGCTTGCTTAAAGACTTTTTCTATTTTTTCTTTTGCATCTCTTGATTCTTAAGACCTTTTGTTGTTAATTTGTTATTTGTGATGATTTTTATTTCTTTGTTATTTTATGTTTTTGATATGGGTTAAGGAAGATAATTTTTATTTATATTGTTATCTTTGACAAAATTGAAAGGAAGTAATGATGGTAGTTGATATTGATAAAAATATGGAATGACATATCTTAAATTTATTTTTGATTGTCTGTTTTAATTTGAGGTCAATTATATTTTGTTTCGTTGAAAATGCAACTAAACCAGTATATCAATCCTCTTTTCGTTCCCAAAAATGGTCAAATTGTAATGGTTGTATGATTAGATTAATGTTAGAATATGTAAAAGGCAATTCTTATATTAATTCACATGTATGGAAACTACAAAATTGCTAGACATTGAATGTGAGCTTCCTTTACACCCTCTTATAAGGTTTTAACTTGAGTTTTTTTTTTTTTAATGTAGATGGATTCAAATTTTTGAAGCTCTTTTACCAACTTTCTTATGAGCGAGTCAGAAGATATTTTCTCTCAACCAAGTGATTCTAATCAATTATTTGATGACTTAACATACTTGAATTTAAATGTCCATACAATAAAAAAATCACAAAGAAGTAAAACTTCTCACCAGATGAATATTGTTTACTTGTCTCTGCATGGTTAAATACAAGTAAGGATCTAATTATAGGTGTTGAACAACAAACAAAACAATTATGGGCTTGAGTACATGCTTGCTTTGTAGAGAATGAAGGAAACTTGAATAATTATTCCCAAATAAGCATCACAAGTAGATGGCAAGAAATAAATAGAGAAGTCGATAAATTTGTTGGATTTGTTACTCAAATTGAAAATCGTCAGCAAAGTGGTATAACCGAAGAATCAAGGGTAATTTTAATATTCATTTCCATGTTAAAATAATGTTAAATTATTTGACACATATTTTAACATTATTGAATTTCTTTAATTTTTTACCAGATTAATGATGTTTGGCAAATGTATATTTCTTGCGTTGGCAAACAATTTCAACTAGAACATTGTTGGGTTATCTTAAGAAAAGAACTCAAATGACAATTTGAGCGTGCAAGTCAACATCAAAGGTCAAACAAGAAATAAAAAAGTCATGTCAATGCAAGTTCGGCTTCATCAACTCCATCTACCCCTGATTCTGTTAGTTTAGGAGAAGATAGTAAACCATTAATTTATCAAGATAGACCAATCGGTCAGAAAGCTGCAAAGGAACGACTTAAACGTAGACAAGGAAAAGATAAAGTTGGGGAGGTAACTGTAACAAATCTCTTACAACAATTCAGGGATACTCTAGTTGAAATTGAGGATCAGAAGAAACAAGACAAGAAAATTATGTTAGAGCAACAAGCCATAATGATTCAACAAAGTCAAGAGAAACAAGAATTGGACAAGATTGAGAAAGAAGAACAAATTATAAAAATGAATATTTCTAATTTGGATACAATTTCTGCAGCGTATTTTCAAAATAGAAAGTAGAAATTATGCAAAAGAGGGGTTTTAATTTTTAATTAACTTGATTGATTTATTGTTTAATGTAATGTATTTTTAATTAGATATGTAGAAAATTCTTGGTTATTTTAAATATATTGTTATAAAATTGATATCAATTCATAATACTTTTTTGAAGTTCCTCTAACACTTAACAACAATAAGTAGGATTAATTAACTTAAAAGATAACAACCCTTGTCATAACCCAATTCTGGGTTATTCCCCAAAATTCACTTTTTTTTAAAATAAAAATAAAAAAAAATCAAATAAAGGCTGACAACGTGGAGAAAGTAGGCCGGGAAATCAAGCTGCAATTTTTGGAGGAAATTCAAGACCTAATTGTACCCCATTATGCCCAAAAATGGAGAAAAAAATGCAAATTCAAGGTTAAATTAAATGATTATTGGACGAATTTGCATAAAAATTAAGTCCAATGACATAATTAAATTTTTAATAGGCCAATTTGATTTAATCATGGGCCAAATTAAATTTTAATTATATTTAAGAATTAATTTGGGTCCAATTGAAGGATTTAATTAAGTGCAAGGACTTAATTATACTTTAAATGGGTCAAATTAATTTTATTTGGGGCTTAATTGGTGAAAAATTAAGTTTGGGAGCCTAATTTGGGCTTAATTGAGAAGATTGGAATTTTAAGAGACCAAATTTAATTTTTACCAAGTTAATTGATTGAAATTAGGGGCCAAATTGCAAGAAAATTAAAGTTTTGGGGTCAATTATGGGCTAAATTGAAGAAATTCGCAGCCAAGGACCAATTTGTAAAAAGCGCTGGACTATAGGTGATGCGAACCTCGTGATCATGTGGTCACGCAAACCACAATCAAGATTGAGATCTAATCCTGGAAAGCCGAAATAGGTCTGATAGGAGTGTGACACAATGGAAACCTGCCACAAGGCACCAACACTATTGGATTGAGTAGAATGACGCCACGAAGCCAGTTAATCTTTGATAAGTCAGATTCAGTTCGTTCAAGAACTGAAGAATGCAAGAATCACTCTCACACGTTAAAACTGAAAAATTCAGAAGTAATTATCATCAAAGCTGCCGAAATTTTGGCTTACATGAGTTTAAATAGTTCTTGAAAATTAACCCTAATGGACCCCTTATGTGGACTTATATGAGGTCCACTCAAAACTGACCCAAAACTCTAAACTGAAAAGCCCATAACTTAAATCCAAACAAGCCTTGGATCCTAACTGAAAACAAAGTATTAAGTAAGCCTAAACAAGCCTTGGGCTGTAGCTAACAAAATAAAATAATAAAAATAACTAATTTGTCATTAAATACCACCAGCCCTTCTTTCATATAAAATCTAAAGTGAGTTAGGATTACAAATTTCAGCAAGTATTCAACTCATCAATAACAAGTTTTTCTTTACTTCACACTGCTTCTTGCAACCATTTCAATGTTAGACTGTACAACGATTCTGCAACTTCTTTACTGGGATGTATCAAGTAGCCTTGTGGACTTGTTTCAACTCCACTATTGTAAATGGCTGCCTGTTTGTTCAATTGTTTCTCACAATTACGTATTTATTGTTGATGAATTTATGTGCAGTTTTGTGTTGGTGTAGGAGGCACAATAACATTTTACTCCTGCAAACTTGTCTGGCAACAAAAAGAGAAGGTGTTGTAAAATCGAGTATGTGTTTTTGTTTTTTACAATAACATAACTACATGCCTGTTTGTTGGTGTTGGAATAAAACTTTGGGTGTTGTTTATTGTTCTTGTTTGCAATACTGTGAACATATGTTGTTTTCATTTATGTTAATTAACCACAACCATTACTGGGTTTGTATGCTGAAATGAAAAGAAAACTATTAGTTGCTGGATTAATTAGCCATATGCATTTCTCGGTCATCTGCATTTGTGGCTTTGCAATACTGTAAACTTTGATGATTGTTCTTATTAACTGTCTCTCAATTCTGATTCTGATGTTGCCTACTGTTTGTTTCATTGTAATTCTTTGGGCTTTTATGCTATCAAATGCTCTAATCACTGGTGCAGGTTTATAAACATAGAATATATAAATAGGAAATATTTCGGGCAGGGAAAGTTTAAGGCATTTAGCTACTGTCAAAGATTATTTATATATATTGGATGCTCTAAGTTCATTTTTGAAAATGAAAGTCTCAACCTTTTCATTTCTTTTTTAATCGTCGTTGTTGATTGTTTGAATACTTGTATGTTGACTATATTTCCATTAAATTAGGCGTCAAATTCACTGCATGTTATAACTCATTATTTTTTCTTCCAAATATTCATCGAACTAGGAATGGAAGGTCCTGAAAGTATGGATAAAGCAGCATGGACTAAAGAAATATTGCATGTCTTTTGTGACCTTTGCATCAAGGCTATCGACATGGGAATGAAACCAAATACTCATTTCGACAAAGCTGGTTAGAAATATTTGTTGGCATCCTTCAAAGAACAAACTGATCATGCATTCACCAAGGCACAATTGAAGAACAAATGGGATGGCAGCAAAAAGGATTGGAGGATATGGAATAAGCTCATTTCTGAAACTGGTGTGGGTTGGAGTACTAAATTAGGAACAATTTCTGCTAGTGATGACTGGTGGAAATAAAAAATTTCAGGTTGTTTGTCACGATCCTTAATCTTTAATTTGTTTAAATCTTAGTTCAGTTATTAATAAATTAGGCAAAGTTGCATGAAATAATTTTATTTCTTTTGTGTAGGAAATAAGAGGAGCAAAAAAGTTTAGGCACTTCGGTATCGAACCGTCGTTGTGTATGAAGTACGACAGAATGTTCACAAACATTATTGCTACCAGCAATTATGCGTGGGCACCATCGTCTGGAGTCTTACCTGATCATGATGTCGGTGTTGATGGCAATCAACATGCCAAGGTTGATCAGCCCGATTTGGAAGAAGAAAGCGGTGATTCTGAAGAGGACGGAATTTCAAATTTTACCGGTGATGTTTGCAACATGGTTAGAGGGGTTAATATGTCTACCAGAAGCAACAACCGCAGTAGTGGGAAGAGGAAAGAAAGAGAACATTTTAAGGTTCAAGCTGGGGAAAAAAAAGGAATTCCAGCATGTCAAACAATAGTGATTCAACATCTATCAGTATAGATCAGGAAGGGTGTAATATTCCTGAGGTTATGACAGAGCTTCACTCAATTGAAGGAGTTCATATCGGTGATGATTTTCATGGGTTTGCTACTGAGTTTTTAGGTTTGAGAAGGAATAGAGAAATGTGGTCAACTATGGGTAATATTGAAAACAAGATGAAATGATTGCAGAGATGTATACACAGCGTAAAGGACCTTAGACCGAGAGGTATATATTGATCCCAAATGCTTGCTTTCATATATTTGTTGGTAATATTATTATTTAAATTGTTATTTAACATGTTTTTAAATTTCTTGTCATTTATATAAATTTGCAGTTTAATAAAGTTGCAGATTTCTCAAGATGATATGGAGTAATAAATTAATTTATGTTGGTTCGGGACCCTCTATAAATTAAACAATTGACATTGTAAGGAGATGACGTCTGCAATCAATTAGGTTATGGAGCATTAATATTTATTATGTTCATGTTATGGATTGTATTTTAATGTAGTTAAAAGTTGTAGTGTTATTTGAGAATTGCTGAGTCTTATTAGTTGCGATATGAGATAATACGATTTACTATTAATGACATCAGTTGATGATGTGGATAGTGCTTTTAGTTTTTAAATAATAAATATGTTGGTTGATGATGCAAATCAAGTGTATTGTTTCATTTGACAGAACAAATTTCACTTATAAATTTCACTGCTCCGGAAATCCAATTATAATAAATTGTGTCCTTTCAATAACAAAGCAAAATTTAAATTAGATAGGAAAGGGATTAATGGGAAGGAAAATGAAAGAATATGCAAAAGGTTAAACATATTAAACAAACTATCAATCACTCATCACAGGATGTACTAACAAGTCACATGTAAACTGGTGTAAAATGGTGTAAATTGCACAATTGGTTCACATGCAAACTGGTGTAAATTGCAGGGTTGAGAAACACTTTTTACATTGTGACAAAAAATATTGGAGCAATACTTTTCACATGGTACGGTCTCAAAGAAATTTTCACATGGGTTTTAGCCTTGCAGAAGAAAAAATATACGGGGAACAATCACCGTAAAGATGCCAATTTGATGGCAATTTGCACAAGAAAAAACAAGTAAAAAAATATACAATATAAATGATATGTACTGTTGATGGCAATGCACAAGAAAATACAAGTGCGAGCTCATACAAAAGAGACGAAGTAGAAGAGTGGGCAAAAAACAAGTTAAAAAACAGAAGGAGATCGCATGACATAGAACCGCCCAAAACAGAGGAAAAAAAGCGAAACAGAGGAAAAAGAGAAGGAAACACAGGCCAAAAACAGGGGCACCATCGCATAGCTTCCTCGTCACCGCCACGATAACCACCCGAACCAGAAGGGTGGAAACAAGATGAAGGACAAACCAGAATTTGATCTGGAAAACAGAGTGTAAGGTTACGCGACCATACAGAAACGTAAGAGAGAGGAACAACAGTGGCAAGCACAGGCAAAAAACAGGGGCACCACCGCATGGCTTCCTCGTCATTGCCACGAAAACCGTCTTGCGTCACTGTCCATAACAGCAACACCACCATAAGAGCGGAGAAAACCGTCGGAAACAGAAATACAAAGTAGCAGAGACAGAGAGAAAGAAGAAGAGCAAAAACAATTGACAGATAAGAAGGGCCACTTTCCATCGGCCAAGCAGCTCCCTCCTTTCACCATCAGCCTCTGCCGTTGCGACTGTCAGCTAGACATCACCACCGTGCAGGGTAGCTTCCTCTTCCTCTCCCCCTTCTCCTTCCTTTTCTTCGTTTTCATCTGCAAATTTTGCAGTCGATCTCCACTATTCATGTAGCATGTGAACAGTGGAGACCAACTGGAAATTATGCAGCGGCGGACCGGGTTCAAAACAAACCGATATGTTTTGGACCGGGTCCGACCCAATAAACAAAAACGAATCGAAAAAAATTATCGTTAAAAATACTATCCAAAAAAATACTTTAAAAAAATCGAAAAAATAGTGTTTAACAGTATTCATTTGTTTATCTATTTAGCAGTACATATATGGACGATGCGCGTTTTAATGCAATATTCAATGAAGATCTGGATGATGATTATGATAACATAATAGAGCGTGTTGTTGATCACATTATCTATCGTGGTGATTATGACAATGATGGCTCAGGCGGGGATGTTGATGATGGGGCAAATGATGACAATGACGGCGACGATGATAGTGATGAGGATGATGAATCATTTTGGAGGCGAGAATTTGATATGAAAAAGTTAGTTGTGTGCACAACTGGGGCAATAATCATGTTATATTAATTATATGCATAAAAAACTGTGTATGGTTTCGTACAACACAGGCATGTTGTTGGTTAACCGAAGTTTTACGAGGACATTGGAAATGATGTGTGAACATGTTTAGAATGGACACAACAACTTTGTTGAGCTTGTGTAGTGATTTAGAAAGAATGTATGGGTTAAAACCTTCAAGAAGGATGAGTGTGATTGAAAAAGTGGTTATATTTCTATATACAATAGCACTAGGAGCATCGAATAGGGAGGTTCAAGAGCGATTTCAACATTCGGATGAAACTGTAAGTAGATTCATCAAAGAAGTCTTAGCAACAATATTTTTGTTTGCAGTAGATGTTATAAAACCATAGGACCCGAATTTTACAAGCACTCCACGAGAAATTGCAATGAATCCAAGATATATGCCTAATTTCAAGGTCAGACAAATGTTTGTTAATGTTGGCAATGTGAAATTTAGATAATTTTTTGCATGTTAGTAATTAATGAGTATATATTATCAATGGTTTTCATCCAAGATATATGCAACAATTTTTTGCGGTTTGTATCGTGTTCCTAAACGGTTACCAAACATACAAAACTGTTTTTTGTTTAATCTCAATTTCAACCACAGTTTTAACCAAACAACCACAAACCAAACCAACCTCAACTAAAAGTGCTTTTTATCAAACAACTTTTTTCAAATCACAACCACAAAAGCTACCACAATACCAAACACACGAAATTAGGTTTTCAAAGGAAAAAAAAGCTTTTATACTTGGATTTGGTTGATGATTCAAATATACCAGTTTGGTTAGATTCGTTGTGGTTGGTTTCATGAACCAACTCCAAACCAAACTGATTTTTTTATAAGTTTTTCAATTGGTTTTCTCAATTTTGTTTTCTCGCCCCTAGCTTTTTAAAAATCCTCTTCAGTTCACTTGGACAAAAAGGCATAAGATATTCTAGTTGTTGGTAAAATGTTTAGTTTTATTCCACCATTTTCCTAGATGTGCAAACCAATGACCCATGCTCTTAGCATGGCATGTAACAAAAATATATCATAAATTAAGAATTAAAAATATAACAATATATATTAATTTACAATTAATATTTTGCACGCAAATAAAAAAAATATAACAGGCTCTCTCTATATTTCAATAACTAGGCTTTATATATATATAAGTAAATTAGGAAGGGATGCATAATAAAGGAGGAATGAGTTTCTCAAATAATAAACAATTGGCTAAAAGGTTTATGTTATTATTTCTAAAATTTAAACACAATATGAAAATAATAATCTGTTTATATTTAATAAAAGTATTAATGAATTCAGAACTAAAAAATTAAACTTATGTTATATTTAGGTCCAGTTTAGCATTGTGATCTAACCATGTTTTAAAAAAAAGAATCATTTTTTTTAGCTTTAAAATAATGTTTTTTTGATATTTTTAGATCGTTTTGATATGTTAATGATGCGAGCCTTGTGATCACGTGGTCACGCAACCAGCACGCAAAGACACCAATTCCCGGAAAGCCAAGTAAATCAGGTTTGATAGGAGTGTGACACAAAGATAACTTGTACCTAAGCACCAGCACTATTGGAAACGAAAAACCCCCACCCAACGAATATTGATTCTCGAACGAGAAGTATAAGGATGACGCCACGAAGACAGTTGTTATTTGATAAGTCGTTTTTCAGTTCTTTAGAGAACCATGGAAGAGAGATTATCTCACCAACACACACACACACACACACAAAGTGCGGCAAACAAGAAGTTTTATTAATCTGAATTGTCTAACTTACATGTCTGGTTATGCATTTATTTATACTCACTCTAGACTTAAATAAACCCTAATAGACC
>Ga0307511_10004357_pt1 | contig 14438 bp, 15 predicted proteins | sample 13_EM_MG_FD_200266 | JGI IMG/M metagenome (GOLD analysis project Ga0307511, IMG submission 200266) | Populus trichocarpa ectomycorrhiza microbial communities from riparian zone in the Pacific Northwest, United States - 13_EM | ecosystem: Host-associated > Plants > Roots > Unclassified | place... | reverse complement strand
GTACAAGCCATCATCGAGATCTTGTAATGTGTCGGCGCATGCGACCATATGAATTTGTGTATCTGCTTGTTAATGGGGCCCCTGTACAACCACTGGTACAACGGGTTGAAAAGCAGTCTATCGACATAGTCAGACACGACTATAAAAAAAATGGCGTTGTCTGCACGTACTCTGAACACCCATATGCATACTTTTGCCACCGGTTCAGCTCGTCATCGACCGTCAGCGACACACCCTCCTTGAAGCCACCCTTGGAATAGGTTGCCCACCGAATCACGTACCCCTTGAGCTGCAAACGCAAGGCCATATCGAAATCCTCTGACACATTGGACTCGGACCAGATCTTGATGTTGTCATTGTCATGCGGATCTGCAAACGCAGCGTCCTGAAGGGCCGACCACCGCATAAAAGCGTTGTGTCCGACAAAGGGGGCTACTTCGCCGTTGGCACAGGTCATGGAGATGCACTTGTTGATTCGGCGGGTAAAGTAGGCGACACCGTTTTCAAAGTAGTGGTGTGCGACTTGCATGACGTCTGGAGTGGGGTAGGTGAGCTTGTTGTTGGTAAACGAGGATAGAGCACCCACCACTTTCGTGTTGTAACACTGCCAGTTCCTGGCTTTCTGGCTCTGCAAATTCTCGCGCTCCATCACGCAAGCAATCCTCGGGGACAATGGTATCAGAGTCGACAAGCAAAATCAAAGCACCAATGCGCATCGCCCGGGCGTTGGCAGCCCATGGACGATAGTGACCCCCGGATTCCTGGTAAACTGTGACGGACGGTTTAGAGAGTCGGACGGTGGGAAGAAGTGCGACGACGCACCTTCGTCCATGGCCAGTTGCAACGCCCTCTCTTCGAGATCGTCGATCTGGACGATCGCATCCTTTCCGGGCCTTTCTCCGTTAACGATAGGGACAGACGCACGCCTCCAGGGTGTTCCTGGTGTTCCTGACCTTACGGGTGTCTGTGCACCACTAACGCCCCCGGCGACGGAAGGACCGACATACGGCAAGATGACGGCCTGGTCGTCCCCTAGTCGACCCTCGTACTGGAGTCCATATGTACCGGGTGTAGGTCCGGTACCCGTTTCGAAATTAGAGGTGGAGACGGAGGCGCGAGCGTTGTGGACAGGTACGTGTCCAGATGAGGAGTGCGAGGAGGTTGTTTCGGATTGGAGCTGTTCGAGGATGCGTTCAAGGCGGAGAGAGAGATCGAGGGCGTAGTTCATGTTGGACGCCTTCTTGAAACGACCGGCGCGATTGAATCCTGAGGCGAGGGACTTAGCGGGGTGCGTCCGGGTCATGCTGGGACATACCTTTGGGGTTTGACTTGGGGTGATGCGACTGTCCGGGCCGTGCCACCCAGGCGATGTTGTGGGTTGCATAGTAGGTGATCCGTGCTGCTGCCTCGTCAGGGGGAAGGAGTCGGAGACCATCGTCGTTGACAAAGATGGAGGATGTTCCGCCCTGGCGAGCATATGTCTGCATGGCCTTTTTGAGGGACTCGAAGGACGGACGAAGGACGTTGTCGAGAGACTCCTTGTAAACAGGCATCTGGATGGTGATGTGGGGGAGGGCAGCATCGATTTCCTTATTTGGTTGTGGTGGTATGGCGGAGTAGTAGCGCGAGTTTCGGAAGTATTGTGCGATAGGACCGATTGCCATCGAGACGTTCTGGAATATCTGGAGTGTAAAGAACTAGGGAGGCGGTGTAGATAGTGGTTGTACGTGAGAGAGCCGTGGAGACGTACCAGCGACACAGAGAAGAGAAAAGGGACGAGAATAAGGAGTGCGAAATGGGTATAGCTTCCATCGAGCCTCCATTCCTGCAGGAGTATCTTGATGCCGTTCCCCATGAAGACTATTGTGTGTCAGCAGCGAGAAGGGAAGGGACGACGGACACAGACCGACTGCGAGACCAGCTGCGAGGCCATTGTAGGCAGGCGCAAAGAGCATTGTAGGGCGAGGAGCAGCGTTGACGGCCTTCTCGACGTCGACAACGGATATGGGAATTTTGCGCCCGAGCCACGTGCGCTTGTATGACACCTCTGGTGGCTGTGTCGCGGGGGATGGGCTTGCTTTCTCGGAGAGTGGCACACTTCCCGCAAGGTGTGCGTGCGAATGGCCGGACAGCGACTCTGGCACAGAGGGAGGCACAGAGGAGGGCGCAGAGGGAGAGGACTGCGGGGTGGCCTGGGGGGGACGGTTTCTCCAGAGGAGGCGAATGAGACGGTCTTCGAAGTCACGTGCAATGGGGACGATGGTGTCGAGGGAATCCGACCACACCACGAGGACGCGCTCGTCACGCTGGGGGGATGTCGAGCGAGTGCGCTGGATGGACGAGAACGAGTACTCACGATGAAGGCGGCATTCTGCTCCTTTTCTGCCTGAGGAAGGAGGACCATGGTGTCTAGCACCTGTATGCGGGTATCTGCGTCGACATAGATGCAGTCTGTCTTTTCGTCGGCCGGGCATTCCGCGAGTGCCGCATGCACGGCAGCACTGCGAATTTTGACGGCTACGAGGGGGTTGAGTGCAGCGACGGCGAGCTCGAATGGCTCGAGACCGGCGACCTCGTAGGGGAAGACACGAAAGGTGCCGTCGTGAGTGCGCAGACACACGCCAGCGGGGAGGGCCGCCTCGTTTGGACGAAACCAAGCATCGGACTGGGTCTGCTTGAATATCCAGTGGAGGGTAGCGTCGTATCTGTCGTAGTCCATTGGGCGACGAGGGAGGACAGACAGAGAGACTCGACGAGCATATATGGATGCCCGATTTGGGCATGACCGGGATCTCAGATCGTGTCCAAATGGGGCAAGATCATATCAGGGTGAGAATCGCACGAGGAATCCGTGCTCGACTCAAAATCCGGCTGGCGTTGTCTCTGCTCCCGTCTGCGACCATGTCAAGGCGACCCAGCGCAGAGGCCCACTCCAGCGAGGAGGACACGACCGCCTCCAGCCTCTCGCCCCCGCGCCCCTTCTTCCTCGCAGGCTCGTCCGACCACGGCCACAGCGGAGACCACTCCGACTCGGACTCGTCCAACAACAACTCTCCACGCACCTCCGTCGTCGGGCCCAGGAAACAGAGAAACCATCACCGTCGACGCTCTGCCCTCGGCGCGTCGCACTTTTCTGCCGACTCAGAGGATGGCCATGGCTCGCGACCACCCCCCTCCGCATTCGCGTTCCCATTCCAGGCCTACCCCGGGAACCCAGACCCAATTCCCGGTCGCACCTCTCGTCGCAGCAGCATCGACTCCGTCCGCATGGTGTCCCGCTCAGCAGCAACGAACACCGGCCCACGCTTCCCCCGTCGACCAGAGCCAGACACCCTGCCTCAGCCGAAACCCCCATTCCACTCCAAGAACTCACCTTATCGCTCGTCCACGGGATCGCTGTCCAGCTCAGCCATTTATCGCTTATCTGCCGCCGCGGCCATGGCAGATGGAACAGGCGCACAGATACCCCGGGCCAGCTCAGCAACCACCATATTCCGAGGCCCCTTCCTCTCCCCCGCCTCCCGACCAGCCAGCATATGGACCCCACCAAACCTACCGTTTAGTCTGGGATCTCGCACCGGCTCTGCCAGCAATCTGCCACTCCCACCCTTTCCCGTTCAGAAAAAGACGATCCCCAGCACCCGTCTGAAGGAGAAGCTCGCCCTGCAGGACAAACCATGGCTTGCTCAGAAGAAGTCATCCCTCGACAAATGGATCACATTCGGTGCCATCCTCATTGGCCTCGCTATTGCGGCATTCATCGCATTCAGGGGATACACCACAGTCAGGATGCTCACCCCAAACCAGCTCTGTCTCGTTCTCGACGAAGCGTTTAACGGTGGAGATCTGGACTCGGGCACGTGGTCCGTCGATGTCGAACTGGGTGGATACGGGTGAGTACAATGCGCATATAGGAGAAGGCGATGCGATAGTAACACTCCAATAGGACCGGCGAGTTCGAAATGACCACCAACTCACCCAATAATGTATACATCTCCAACGGACAGCTGTACATCATGCCCACCCTGACGAGCGACTCCATCGGCGGTGGATATAGCGCGGTCATGGATGGAGCAACATACACCCTCGATGGATGCACAGCATCAGGCGGTGCGTCTGTGGTCTCCGTTGTTCAAGTGGTATGTACTCACGCAGCGCAGGAGCGACAGACATGGGGGCGTGGGTCAAACCATCCCTTGCAGACCTCATCCTCCAAAAAAGGCAACAGGACACTGGGGGCGGCGGCGGTGACGGGGGGACTGGCAACGGCGGTGGCACGGGCAACGGAGGCGGCAATGGCAATGGTGGAGGCACAGGCAATGGCGGAAATGGAACGACAGGCGGAAACTCGACTAACGGTGGTAACTCCACTTTTGGGGGCAACTCTACTTCATCGAATTCAACTTCTTCGGGAAACAGCACCAACTCTGGTCCCATCGCGAACCCATGCACCGCCGTATCTTCATCTCTCGCTGGGTCAGTCATCAACCCGGTCATGAGTGGCCGGATAAATACACGGGGAAAGAAGAACATCAAGTACGGAAAAGTCGAAGTCAAGGCTAAACTTCCCCAGGGTGACTGGCTGTGGCCCGCTATCTGGATGTTGCCCGAAAGCAACTCGACAGCGAATGGTACACAGGCAGAGGGCACCGGTGTGTATGGCCCGTGGCCGGTCAGTGGCGAGATCGATGTGAGTGGCGTGCCCTACCCGACATGCAGTGAAGCTAATACTGCGCCTAGCTCTTGGAGGCCAGGGGGAACTCGCCGAGTTACCCTGCCCAGGGATCCAACTATGTTAGGTCGAGCTTGAACTATGGACCTTTTGCATCGGGCACAACGCCCATCGCCACGAGTGGGTCCCTCTTTTTTTTTTTTTTACCCTCATGTCCTTGACAAACACAATGTGCATACAGCCTCGGGAAGTACAACCGCCAACCTAATGAACAGTATATACGGCTGGATCTCCTCTAAACGCACCTCCTATGCCTCTTCCTTCCACGTCTATGCAATGGAATGGACCGACTCGTGGATGCGCTTCTATACCGACAACAGACTCCAAGCCATGATCGACATCAGCTCCATATCCTCCAAGGGTACAGATTCCTACTTTTGGGACGTGGGCAAGTTCCCGAGCGTCGCCATGAACATGTCCTCGGGCAAGTATATCGTCGTAGAGGACCCGTGGTCGACCACATATGGGGGCAGCGCGGCCGCACCATTTGATCAATGTGCGTCTGATTTTTCGTCGCGTGTGGTTGTTGATACTGAGACGGAGCGCGCTCGCGTGCGACAGCTTTTTACCTTGTCATTGATCTCGCGGCTGGAGGCACGAACGGGTGGTTCCCGGACAACGTCGGCTCGAAGCCATGGCTGGACGGCTCTGCACGTGAGCGTTAAAGTCGTTTGGCGTTGTGATGCTGATATGTGCGCGTTAGATGCCATGCGGGATTTCGCATCCGCACAGGATACGTGGAGTGCAACGTGGCCGTCCAGTGCAGATGATAGGGCCTTCAGGATGTAAGTTTATTCTTTTGTTTTCCACCCTAGCACGTTGACTGGTGGTGTTCATAGCGACTACGTCAAGATGTGGCAACTGTGCTGAGCACGCTTGTCCGCTCTCCTATTTCAACCTATAGTTTTTTTCATCCCTGGGGTACAGAGAACGAGAAGAGAAGAATGTCTGTTGTCTGTTGTCTCTACTCCGGACTTGTTACCGATACTCTACGAATTGGACTGCCTGCTCCCGTCGGCACATTTTTTTGTCGCTCGTTTTGCGTCCACGACTGTTTTAATCCACCTTGCAATTACTCCTCGAAACACGCATTCTCCCGTTTATCTTCATCACGAACCTGCTTTATTTTAAAAGCTTCACGCCCCTGTCACTTATTCACGATCACTGGTACACTTAACAAAGACTTCATACCTACACATTTTGCAATGCAGTCAATTGTCATACATACGTACATAGGTGTACCCTTCCCTCCCGGACTAGACACTTGGACTCCGCCGAACTATCGAACTGTCTCTAGGCTACCTGGTGATGATAGTACCGTACGTACGGGCACCATTGGCTCCCGATAGCAAATGCAGTGGTATGTAAACCCACATTGTTGGTCGTCAATGATGTGGATTCAAATCGTGGTTTATTTTGTCCATGTGGGTTGTCTTATTACTGATGGTCGTCGCGCGTCATCAAATCAGGATGACAAGGTACGTTGCTTTACTCCACTTCGGTCCTGAAGTTGCCGAATTCAAGATAATGACCGACCCGGTTGGCCTTGTCCTTCGGTCCTGCCACACTGGGAACAATTTCTCCGCGTACACACAAATGAAATGTCTACCATCGACGCCAAAGGACATCAACGTGTGACGATCCAGACCCCAGCCAATGAGGTGCTGAGCTAGAAGAACTCATGTATGTACCATAATTTTGGGTTAGCACTCCGATTAGTTTCTAGCTTACTTACTTTGGGTAGCATCGTATCGTGAACGAGGTCAGTGTGTTAGGTAAGGAAAAGCGCGTCGTCATCAGACGTCCGCACCAACGCCAACCGAAGCACGTTAACTCGCAACGGTTTTAGAGGGCCGTTTCTGTACGTACCGTGTGAGTGCTTGTATCTTATCATGGAGCACGTGCGGCCCCTATGCAATGTCGAGGGACGAGGATTACATCGAGGGTCTGGGTTGTCCTTACTCGATTCATACATATGCCCCATGAACCAGATCGACGACGACCAGGTCACCAAGATGTACAGGCGTAGTAGACCCACCTAAAAGGTTGCTTTTTTAATAACAGATAACATACCTGGTGATGTTCTAGCAGGTTGTTAATTTTGAGAGATCCTACTTGCACCACCTAAAAAAAAAAGGCGAGCCCCTGATCCGAGCGAACATGACCACACTTCAGTGGCACGTTTGGTGGACATGGGTTGAAGTATCCACACGTATGCACTGACTGGTGACTTGTCAAGGGGCGAACACACAATAAATACTTTCTGGGGTAACGCTCCCAAACCTCGACAACGGCGTGGGACAAAAGTTCGACGTTCATTTGGGCATAGATCGACGGGTCCTCCTCTGTGTGCACGTGGATTTGAGAGGCACATAATACACAGCGTACTGTGGCGATCTACAGCACGTCAATGTATAGACAACAGACTAGTAGTGTGGTATGCTAAATTTACCCTTTTAAATCATATTTGTGGCTTCACGAGGAGTACTTCGCCTACCCATGAAATTCGTTGTTCGAGTATGTATGATATGAGTGACTCGGTGGCATTTCCGTAAGAGAGATGAGCTTGGCATCAAAGATATGGAATGGGAAACGGCAGACTGATTCGGAGCTTGATTATCATCAGGTGCCAGCCAGATAACACCTATGGGAACGTTAGGACAACACTTTGCACCCTCGGGCAGATATGTCCGCCCATTTATCCAAACCACTGATCATCGAGGGATACCGGGAATCTCCTATCGTCAACTATTAATCGCAAAGCAGATGGTGGGTGCGGGGCATAGGAAGTTGTATCCTCTGCACCGCACAGCTATCAAAGAACGACCGTCATGAAGTAAGCATTCACATTGGCTGGCTGTGTGTAGTCAGTGATGTAACGACAGTCGTCAATCCAAATGCTCACCTGTATAATGTCCCTTAGTCGCCTTTAATTTCTTAACATCTATTAAGGGTGCACGTGTGCCTGGCTTGTGTAGTAGCTGATCTGAGTCTTTTTCGCGCGATATCCGGTTCGACTGACAGTCCGACAAGCAACGTGTCCACTCGACGTTGCAGTAAGGTGTTTTTTTCTTGAAGTTCTGTCAGGTCGGAGTTCTATTATATAGGGTGCACGTGCGGACGCCGATCAAGCTTTCAAGCGCCATTATGATTGACACTAGGATGAGTTCGACCCAAACAACAATAATGCGTTGATCCCTTGCCTGAAGGTATGTACTCATGATCTACTGTAGCTACTACCACTTCACATGAGCCATCGACTTACCGCACTCATGATTCGCATAGCAGACGCCCACAACTAGCGCGCTTCGTTTGTCCATCAAATCTTATCAACAGCCATGATCAGTGCCGTGTCACTATTACCCCATTCTTTACCATGAACACATCATGATGCCATACTATTGGCATCATTGGTAAGGTGTGGTTTCATAGGCATGCACGTTGTCCTGTTCGTTGTGCCTGCCCTCCTTACTCTGATCTTTCAATTTAGGGAGATCACTCCACGCTCAGAAGAGCCATTAACATGAAATGAAGGCCCGTGAATTCTACATATATCACTTGTTAACTACGCCGGTTATGCCGCGGGTGCCTTCCTTCGTGACCATATCACATGTCGTTCTTCGTTGGAGAGGTACTAAGTTACCTGCGAGGTACAGTTCAACATGCACGGCGCCATGTTTATTCCTTAGCAACAGTGGAGTTTATCTCAGATCTACGGTTCCTGATGGTTTGCTGTAGACCACTTGGAAAGCATCCCAACATAGCTGCACGTATTGGTGGATATGGTCTCCTCCAGGCGATGACGAACAGGAGTATTAAGGGCGAGTATGACTTGCGCTCATGTAGTCACTTTCCTTTTTCGGTAGCGCACATATTCACCGCCGCGCAGCCACCGGGAGGTTCTTCGTCCTTTCGTTGAATCTCCCAGCGACCGCCTCCAGTTAGACTGCGTCTGCTGTGAGGCGAACCACAAGGTGAGTCTTTCCTGTACGGTTGGTTCGAGCAAGGTGTCGGTAAAACAGTCGTTCCACGGATTTTCGGGTAGGTCTGGTTATATGCCTTGCTGATACTCACGCAGTCCGAATATAGCCACCCCAACGTGCGAGCGCTTGTCACGTTTTTTGTTGTCCCGTTAGCACTCTGCCTGTAAAGATTAGGCGCAACTCTTCACAGATCTTTTCCCACGTCCACCAGTCTTGCCCCCAGGAGAGGTGTTCATCGTACTAGCATCCTACCAGCGGTTCTAACAGCTCCCAGGTTGTCGGACAGGGCGTTTGTATCATCTTAAAATTTGGTAAGTACTCAACTGAGCCAATCCCAAGCGGCCCTTGCTCTCTACGTAACGTAGACCCAGTACAGATAACAAACTCTCGTGATTCAGGTTAGTGGCTTTTCCCAACTGATTCGGATACAGCTGACATCGACAGGTTTATTTACACGTACTTTTCAGGTGGGTCTGGTCGGGAAGAATTATCGTAGCGATTCTCTATATCGTCATCAGACTGGACCATCAGGAAAAAGCATCCCTGAATCCCTTCAAGAGCAAGATGCTATATATTTCAGTAGTGCAGTGCAGTGCCATCATAGTCGGATTAGGAGCAAAATAGCCCCTCTTCTTTGCGAATCCGAATCTATCTGTCGAACGCCACGCCCACAGCAATGAAAGAACACCTCGTTCTGGGATCCACCCACCTTCCTTCGGCCCCGCTTAGCCAGTACACTTATTGGAAGAACGGTACGTACTGGAATATAATTGTCTAGTACCGAAGCACCTTTCTTACAGACGCACCTCATGCTACATAGGATGACGTGGCTTGAACTGGCACCCATCTCAGGTGTTCTGGTATTACGCTCCCAGCAACTTACTGCCTGCATATGTCGTAGTGCTGCGTAGAGAGGTACGGAAATTAACTAGTTCGGTACAAGTCACATTTATTCCGTTCCTCACCCGTTGTGTGGACATCACCGATGCCGCACTATCGACATTCAACCTAGCAATCCATCTACAGTCTTTAATTGGACCCGTTCGTAGATTACTAACGCGAACATCTGTCCTGACATTTGGCATCAAGTACGCACTCGGGGAAGTGCTGGCTGCCGGCACCGACCTTGCTTGGTCCAGCTTGCGAGCTATTGGGATTCAATGCATATATCCTCCCCCCCCTAATACAGGAGGTCGCAGCATCAAACCACCACCATGACCTACACAGATGACAAAGGGTTGTATATAGTCAAGGCCCTTTACATACAGGAACCAATCAACTACGGGGCCTGCAGTCTGTCACGGTGAAGGTCTTCGGATACGGTGCAATCGTATTGTGTTGTCTAGTACGCACTTGTTTCCCTAAGTAGTCATTGGGCGGTGCACTTAGCCCATGCATACGTAGTTTATCGCTCACACAGCTGGAAGACCAGACGTTGGGGTTGGTCACAAGTTGGTTTCGTATTCAACAGACATACGAGCTGTCTGACATTCGGAAAGCAACAATGTTTTGGCCGGATTCGATAATACATTCGTGACTGATATCCAGATTCTGCGGAGCATGGCGAACTGGTTACAGACCACGTACGCCCTGTTATATCTCAGCATGGAACCCGTCTTGATGTTACTTCAGTTACAGGTAGAACGCCAAGCCGAGCGGTCTTCTGTACTTTCACCAAATCTCTGACAACAGTATCATCGGGGCGCCATTGAGGAACTTACATATGTTATGTGGAGAGGATACCTTCAAGAACGTTGTTCTCGTCGCCACGATGTAGGGCGAGGTATTGGAAGGTGCTGCCATTCAGCGCGAACAAGAATTACAGCAAAATTTGTAGCAAGGGACGATCAGGCTGGGCTCAACCACTCACCGATTCCACCTTTCCGAGGAATCTGCATGGCGGGTTATAAAAAGATTTTCTGAACCCAACCGGGCGTATGCCCTCCCCTTCAAATTCAGCAGGGGATGGTGGATGAAAGAAATAATCCGTCAGAGGGCTTCAGTGCGGAGAGCCGTTCTTCGTTCCATTACTCGGGCATAAAGGGCTTCGTATAGGCCCGAAAGGCAGCAAAAACAGTCAAGATTAAAGTCCCTCACCTTCACGGCGCCACCATCTCTCAAGGTCACCCTCGTCGTGTTTGATCTCATCCAGCTCCTCCCGTAGTTCCGAAGTCACAACGGACGGGCCAGTTTGTCCAAATGCTAGTATCAACATCTCCGCTGGAACCCTTGGTGAACTCGGCTATCGAACTACCCTGGGAAGTGTAATTGTCACCCTAAAGCTTGCTCAGAGTGTCGCGCAGCTAGCTCGCATTCGTCGTCTAAAGGGAGCCAGCACTCTGCCCTTCAGCATTGCTCAGACTAATCGTTTCCATTTATTTTGATCAGAGGTAGTAACAAATTCTTTACCGTAGGCCATGAAAGGAACACACCATACACTTCTTCAGGTCGTAGAAAACGCCGCCCTACTGATTTATGAGATAACCGAACGCGCTCAGCAGGTGAAATGAACACAGCGATTAGCGATTTCGTAAAGTAAGCCGTCCTTTGTACATCCAAACTGGACAGGAGGAATAACCAGATCCGCTGCTGCCAGGGATTTTGATGCTTGAGAACGAAAGGATGGCGTGCACCCGAAGATACGATATCCTCCAAGATGCCAACTTCCGTACTTTTGTGTGGATTCCATGAGACGCGCATGTGATGCGCTTCGGGTGTGTAACCAACTACCAGTAGTTCCAGGCTAACAAGCCTCACAGAATTCCTGGGTGTGTGCTCTAGAGGCGACATCTCATGCACTTCAAATAAGCAAACTTCCGATCGGACCTTATAGGGAGCTTCGGGGGCTCTGGGACGCTGCCAGCTGCCGTGATGCGGTCACGGTGCATATAAGCGGACCTTGCCGGTGTGAGCATGCGCGATGCATCGATGATCATCTGGTCCTCGATCTGGAACCATGTGTCGGTCTGCCAGGCGGGGTTGGCGAAGAAAGAGGACTTTGGGGCAATGGAATAGACGGATTCGTGCGCGGGGAGGTCGTGTGTGCGACCGAGGACGACGGGATGAGGGTAGCTTGTTGGATCCGCCGATGAGCTGATTGGAGGCGCGCGTACCCATCATACACAGTAAGCCGAGTGATGCGATGGAGACCATTTGTCGACGTGGCAACTGAGTTCGGAATCGATGATAACCTGTGTAGGGAGAGGTGACATGACGACAGACAGTATGGGGCCATCAAAGCATTGGGGCCACATCCTCGGATACAGTGTATTGCATTACTTCTACTGTCTCCAAAAGAGGACCTTGAGACGAGGAAAGAGAGCGAGCGGGACGACATTGGTGAGCAGGTGCGAAGAAGTCTTGGCCGCGGATTTATCATCTTCCGTCAACAATTTTCCGATCACCGCTGACTCGGCTACCAATGTTTTCGCGAGTTTCCATGCCTGCTCAGCCATTCCGAAACGCATGACCTAAGGGTATAAGCGGGTCAGATGGTTCGAGCACTCTGTAATGTGAAGGATGTAGGGCAAGATATCCTTATTAAGATCTGTTGTGCAACGAACACAAGTGAGGACCAGGCGAGTTCCTCGTCGTCCGGTAAGACTGCTTACTTCAGGAAGCGCACGTTAGCAGCGAGCATCATTGACTGTAAGGGCTTGGCGTCCAACTTGTCTTTGGGGGCGCATTCAGCCAGAGTATCAAATGGCTTGTTGAGATCCTGGAGGCAAGATTTATCCAAAAGGGATGTTTGTCAGAGCGCATCAAGCACCACATTCCAAGTTGTTTGGTCTGGTTGCGTCTGTTCAGGAGTAGAAACGAATGAGCCACGGGCTGCGGTAGGTTGTAGAAGCAGGCGATTGAACGAATATATACGAATGGTAGCGTCGATAGAAGAGTGGCACGATCATGAACGAAGGAGCATATGGTACACGGCGGGAAAGAGGAAGCGAGGGATTGTCCAGACAGGTAGGAACCCTGCTGGACGTGTGCCATGCAGGCAACGTCAAATACGGACATAGCTCTGCGGAAGTTGTCCTCCGCTAGAGGTTGTTCCCTCTGTTTCGAATTCGCTGCCTCCAACGCTGCATCGTCTGGATTACGTGCATGCAGTCTCCGTCGGCGTGTGCGTCCCACGAGAGCACAGAACATCATCTGTACCTGCCAGTGGTTGCGATCTGCGACTTGTGTGATTATTTGCTATTCGTGGGACACCCTTTGCAGCCAATGCGTCTTCAACGGTAGCCTCGAAGGGTTGATTTGACAGCTGACCCTCGGTATCGAGAGGCTCTAGTTTCCCTTGCTGTTGCTCCTGTTCTGCTACCGGAACAAATTCATGCCGTGCACGGAGATGTATCTGGACTTTCTGCAAGACGCCTGTGCCAGTTTCCTATTCATGATCGCGTCGACCGGGTGGAAGGGGAAACGAATGGCGACGAGCGAGGGAGCGCGAAGGCCGCGAGGGTGGTTTGCGCGGCTTGATGGATGATGGTGGGGTGCCTTTTCTGACACCGTCCTTGGCGAGTTCATAGCTAGTGGATGTGGTTGCTTGTGTAATTGCGCGTCCTGCGCCTTGTACGCATGTTAGCGTACAAAGGATATAGATAGGGAGCACTGACCGTGTATCCGGTGTAGAATTTTACTCCACCAGGACCAGCTCCATCATCCATGACAAGTACTGCCCCATGATAGACCTGCGCCTGCACCCCATGAAGCGGTTGAACCAAATGACCGGTGCTGGAAGACAGTACGAAGTGTGCCTGACTGGTACTGAACGAGCGCGACTGCACGGGAGTGTGCAGGAAGAGATGATTTGCAACTTTTGGGAGTACCGCTGTTGTCGTCGAACGAGGCAGCCTGCATCGCAAAGATGTACTCCAACGAAGTGCGGAGCTTCACATTCGGGTAGATCTCTTCAAGTAAGGCTGCTTCATCGCGATCGAGGGCACGAGGCCCAGTAGTCGGGATATCTTCATCAACGTCCTCGACCGCTACATGCCGCGATGGATTGCCGGGCTGAAGATGATTGTAATTACCATACAGAATGGACTGGAAGTGTGGTACTTACCATGGTGGCCTCAACGATGCAAACAGTGGGAGATGGGCAACGCACAAAGGCTGCTAAGTATTCAAAGCAACATGCTTGACATGCTTCGCAGGCTTTGCATATTGGTTAGCGATGTAAATGAGTGCTACAAATGCGAAGTACACGAGGAGCCTCGATGCCATCAGATTAAAAATGCATTAATGAGTCTTGACTGCAAATTTCCCACTCTACGCCTCGGGGCGCTCATGGGTGATAGCAGAGTAATGAGGGAACGATGAGATGTACGTAGGTACAGGGGGGGTGGTACGTAGGGGTTGGGCGAAGCCCTGAGGGCTTCCGGCCCGAAACGAGCCCGCAGGGGAAAAGCTGAGCTGCGAGGGTGGGCTGGGACACCGAGCAGCTCAGCTGGAACCAATCCACCGGAGGTGAGCGGGACGCGTCGAGCGGGAGACGGGAGGGTGAGCGGAGGGGGGGCTCGCACGAAGACCTGAGAGAGGGTGTGGTGCGGTGGGTGCGAAAGAAAGGCTGAGCCCGTCGAACAGAGGGAGGCCGCAGACTTAGGAAACAAAGGCGCAACGCTTCGCTTACCTACTATCATGTGACCACTTGTGCATAATGGACATCCCATGCATAATGATAGGTAGCGCTCCACCTCCCCAATTTCTTGACACCGGAATAA
>Ga0307511_10004356_pt1 | contig 14438 bp, 10 predicted proteins | sample 13_EM_MG_FD_200266 | JGI IMG/M metagenome (GOLD analysis project Ga0307511, IMG submission 200266) | Populus trichocarpa ectomycorrhiza microbial communities from riparian zone in the Pacific Northwest, United States - 13_EM | ecosystem: Host-associated > Plants > Roots > Unclassified | place... | reverse complement strand
ACTCCAATCCGAAGACCTCACAAATCACAGTCTTCTGCGGGCCCCAGGAAGGCCCTTCAATCATACAACAAAAATTAAAGTGGCTGGAACTACGAGATTTGTTCTATAATAATATTAATAATTACTCCATGAATAATTATTAATTAATCTAACATGAGAAATTTTTAAAAAAACTTTTCTCATTAATATTCAATAAGATATTTATTTCTTGTTTTTTTTCATATAATTTTTTAGATTTATTATTCTTATATTTATTAATACAAGTGCTTAAAAATCACTGACTCCTAGTTTTATTTTATTTTTTTATTGAAATTTGAATTCACAGTGATAATAATTTTTATTTAAAAAATAATGCTTGTAATAAAAAAACATTTCATCAAAATAAAATAAAAATGCATGAATAAGGAAAATGAGTTTGTTTTGGAAAAAAAACGCATTTTTTTCATTTATATTCAAGTCATTAGAATTTTTATGAATATTTTTTAGTCACCGTTGGTTTTTTATTTAATTAAATATATTAATAATAATAATAAAAAAGACTTGATATTGTCAAAATAAAAACAAAATCACATGGACGAGAAAAGACAGTTTTGACTAAAAAAATAAAATTGTAAAAAAGAGAGTTACAAATTCCACAGCTTGCCACTACGGTGGTGGTGTCTCTTTCAAAGCCATAATGACTCCCAGGAAAAAATCGATGGCATCTTCTTACCTCATCTCTTTAGAATTTAGCTTCAATCAGTGTTGAAAAAGGGGGAGGGGGTTTACCTGGAAAAAACATGTTCACAAGTCGACTCAAAGAAATCGAGTGACCCATGATATTACATCTGGTATGCCCACCACCACCACCACCATCATCATCATCAACTGGATGGCCATAATCATCCTATCATTTTATCAAGCTTTTGGCATATGCAACATGTAATGCAGTGCGAGTAGTGCAGCTACTTTGATATAAAGGAATAACTTTAGAAAAGCAGAAAGAATTCTCCACAAAAACATTTTATTTCTTTTTACCGTTTGCAGAGCATCGTATAATTAAATAGAAACTTGGCCCAGAGTCACAAAGTCATGAATTGGGTGAGAAGATCATTACTAGCTGCTAAGAAATGTGAAGCACGGTCACAGCTTTACAAAGTAAGCAAGCTCAGCAACCCCACCAAAAGACATAATCACCGCCTTAATTATTCTAACCACAGAGAGATGATAAATGAAGAGTTTGTTAAAACCTAAGAAAAACTACGCTGTCAATGTTAACTAACCTCTCTCCCATGTATGGACACCCACAACCTTCCCTCTGGATTTACCATGGTCCTGCTGAGAAGGCCATGAAAAGAGATCCTAGTTTTTTCCAAAAATGATGGTCAAGTCCTTCTAGTAGTTTCCTGTGGCCTTTCTCTTGTTATGACACTATATGGGGCACCACAAGGGGTATAAAAAACCAAAATAAGTTGTACTTGACACCCCCTGCAGGTCTTAGTTTCCAAGTCTTTCTGTGTGTGTGTATCTGGATTCTGGCCTTATTATCACCAGATTCTCCCATGCCACTATGCCTTTGTTTCATTTAATATTTCTCATCTTGGTCCTCTTGACATCGAGCTTTGGCTCTTATTCTTGGTGCCCACATAACTATGCTCCACAAAATAATAGAAAATTTGAGCAGAAAACTGATCGTTTCTGGGAGTTCCAAGAGCAATCGAAAACATGGGTTGAAGTGGAACTGCCATATGGCCTTGTCTCTTGTGTTAATGACAACTGCACTAAAGTTGGTTCAATTCATCCGGTTACAAGAGATGCAGAAGAGCAGTTAGAAAGACAAAATGATGTTACCAAGAAAACTGAGAGTCTGAAAAGGAAGGATGGGGATGGAGGAAAAGAACAGAATTCTGAGATTGTTCTGCCATTGAGGAAGAGGATTTCTTTGACCAAAATGTCTGAGTCATCCATTTGGGTAACTGGTGAAAGTGGGTCTATCTATGAGAGGTTCTGGAATGGAGTCCAGTGGGTGATAGCACCCCATGATCTACCAGTATTGGTTGGTCATGCAATCTGTATCTTTATTGTCAATCAAAGTATTCTTGCTCTATCAGAATCAGGAATCCTATTTCAGGTACTAGTCTTTTTTTCAGCTCATAAAAGTTGCTGTCTTGTCTATATGATCATGGAAGAAACCATATATAATATGAGGCATCTTTGCAGTTATCTATCTTAATCAAAAAAAGCTCGTGGTTTCAATTACTTCTAAGATCATCTATATTTTGCTCCTTTATTTTATATCTACCTATCCTGTTTCTACAAGTTTTAGTTTGGCGAGGCAGAAATGTTTGCTAATTACTACTATCAGACCTGCAAACCTTGATTGCATAGTAGTTGCAAGAGCCTTTTGTCTTCCAGTAGTACTGGATTCAATCAGGAAAGTTATACATACTTTTTTTCTAGCTACCATCAAATCTGCAATCTGTGTCATACAAGCACTTGTAATCAGTGTAACCATGTCAAAACTCAAGTCAAACATTCAGGCATGGCACTCTTGCATAAACTGGGCTGGCTCTATGTTAATTAGCTCTAACACATGTTTTGTCTTTGAAGTTGCTTGTGCAATGGTCCCATGATTTTCTTCATGCATGAGCAATTTTCTCGTATTAGTTAATACTGTTCAATCGAAACCAAAACTAGTTCTTCCACTTCAGGACATATGTGCTAACAATCAGGGAGTGCTCTGAATTTGATGGTCAAGCGTGCTTTGACTTTGATGCCTGCTTGATAAAAATGGATTTGCTGATCACTATAACTGTCAAATGCACTACTGTTTCATGTGTTGGATCATTTTTTCTCCTTTCCAGATGAGACTCAGTGAGCGCTCACAGCCAATTTGGACAGAGTTCACACCTACCCTCGATGAAAGCACAAATAAAGAAGCAGGACAAAGTTCATCGATCCCAATAAAGTCAGGCGTCATTTCACATGATGGGTTGTGAGTGCATCACTTCAGTCTCAAGACCTTCTATTCAGTGAATTATACATACCAAGAGTCTGAAACAGCGTAATCACGTTACTTTACTGCAGCAAATGTAGTAATTAACTCCTTGCTTTCACTGCATTATTTGCCAGGACAATTTATTTCTGCACAAAGAATGGCTCGTTATTAGAACTTAGTGAGGCAGAACCTCCAAGGTAAAACTAGAATTTCTAAAACTAAAAGCTGTCTTAACTACAACTAGTTTTATTGTTTTTGAATTTTAATCTCTGCTTACAGAGTAGATTCTGATGGGGAGACTCTAATATTAACGAAGTTTATGCTGTAAACATAGAACAGATGGGAAAATCACGGGCGACCACCTGGTGCAGATGTTGCAGCAATTGCTGCTGTTGCTACTATTAGACCAGAAGTAGTATATACCGTAAGGTTAGATCTATCTCAAATCAACAACTCAAATTAAAAGAAATCAATAATAACCTTTTTGGACGGGCTAACACAAAGTATATCTAATTGAGAAGTGTACCGGCAAACATCAAATTAAATGTGAAGTTGCCAGTAGTTATAATCAGATATTCTGTGTAGGACAATGTCCCAACCAAGCCATGCTTTGTGGCTAAGCTGTCTCATTGGTTCTAGGCTATTATCTTCTTTGCCATTTGAAAAGGAAAAAAATGTGTGCTGCAAAGCAGTTCTACAGGTGATCTCTACGAATACGATAGGAGGTCAAAACCATCATGGAAGAAGCATATATGGACAGAAGGGAAAGTAGAAGATGCTTCTCTGATGCCATCGATGGGATGCACACTACATGGCTTGAGTGGAGACTACTCCATCTCTCTTTTTCTTTTAACCAAGGTACCATATTTGTAAATATAATGCGCACAAACACACAGACAACAGAAAGTGATAAAAAAAAAAAGGTAAACCAAATAGGGGGAACAATGTGCACAGCAGAAGTATTATGAAAATCTTCTTGTTTCCAAGGAAGCTAAACGATTGCCTGGCCTCTACTCACAATGTATTCTGTATTTCCAGGGTGGTAAATTGGTAGAGAGACGATTGAACCAAAGGAAGTGGAAATGGATAGTCCATGGAAGTCCCAAAGATCATCAGTTGACATCTATCACACCAGGTCTACAAGATGAGACAAATGAAAAATTCTTGTCATTATTTTTCACCACATCCTCTGGATCGGTTTTTGAGTATCGAATATCAAAACAGTCAGGTGAGTGAAGCAGTTACTATAAACTGTTTTCAATCTCAAAATGGTGAGGCTTTTCGCTATTCTTCTTCTTCTTCTTATGCTTTCTAATGAGATTCCTTTATAGACTCAATGAAGGACAGTCACATAACAAAGACAACCCAAGTATGGTTTTTCTGGTTTTCACTCGTATATATCCAATTCACTACTCTGAGACTCGCATATGGAAAACCAAGGAAAATGCATCCTCTGGGAAGCCATCAGAGAATGCTGTTCCATTGAGTTGAGATCAAGTAACCAGTTTATATATTTTAAATCCCTAATCCTAATTCTGGAAGTAGGCTTTGTCTCCCCCTGAGAACAGTTAAGGCAAAGGACTGGAAAATTCCAAATTACCTATTCAGGGAAGGGAAAGGGCAACTTTTGAAACTCCTAGGGAATTCCATGTGTCATGACTGGCTGGTGAAAAACAGGAATAACATATAATTCCTCTGGTTGCACATTAAGATTCTCATGGAATTGAAATTCATTCTTCGTTCAAAGCTCTTGGTATATTTGAAAAGTTGGCACAATAGAGAAATGCATCTAGCTAGCAATAAAACCAATAGAAGTAGTATTGAAAATAGGTTGTTCTTCTGCACTGCTTCTTCAATGAGATTAATAGCTTTCACAATGCCTAGTAAAGAAATTTTGGAAGAACAAAAATCACAGATGTTTTGTTTTTAGAACCATTTCTTAAAGAAATTATGGCAGATTGTGGATTTTTAAATAATTCAATAAGCTGAAAGCCATGGTTTTTGACTGATTTGCACCTTTGTGTGCCATTGAACATGTTTGCTGTTTGTAGCTAAATCATTGTTAAGTCAGACCTAACTTTTTCTCTTGAAGCCAGGCACTGATCAGGGAAACCAAATTCCTGAAGCATGGTCGAGTCATATGCATCCCCCGCATGCAAAAGTTGCAAGTGGAATTTCTGGGTTACAAGTCCAAGTTGGCAGAATAGTTTTCGCACTGCATGATGGTAGACTTGCAGAATTGCATCTACCTGGACTAGGTGGAGAAAATACAGGGCCGAATCATCAAGTCAATCTCCAAAAAAAGATATCAATTAAATATGTATGGTCAATATTAGATGCCCCAGAGACTGAAGGGTGGAATGCTGAGTATTGCAGAGAAGAACGTGGACCGATGAACTGTCTTGAAGGCATTAAAGATGAGCCAAATGATCACGGAATTACAAGATCAATGGCAAGAAGGCGAAAGGGAAGCCAAGCACAACAAGATTACCTATTTGCAGGTGCTAATGGACCAAAGAAAGTTTCGAAAGAAAATAGATTCCCAGATAATTGGATCAACACTAACTTTCGTCTGCGAATGATGCATGGAGGCAAATCATTTTTCCTTATTACTGATGGTGGTTTGACTTTTGAATATATTTATGCTGAAAATTTATGGCTTTGGCTAAGGCATGACCACCCAACACCAATGAAAGGTGCCCTTGGAAACTACAATGGAAGTCTGTTTTTGGTAGACATTTATGGGAGTCTGCTTATAAGAGAAAGAAGCGGTGAGGGGCTAGCATGGGTGAATTGCACTGCCATGAGGAATCTCGGACATGTTATCGGAGGCCCTCCATGGGATGGGATTCCAGGTAAAGCTCTGAAAGTTACAGAAGAAGATGCAATCTTCTTAGTGAGCAAAAATGGAAGACTACTGCAGTTCACAGTAAGTAGCAGGAATCAAATAAACCAGATTATTTCTATTGGTATACAACTCCAATGTGTACAAAAGATTAAAAGCATCAGAGAATTTATTTTCCTACTTCTGATTCACTTAATCTTTCATTATGTCATTGCATCATCACCATCCATACAAGTATTTCATGTGATCTGGCAACCAAGAAACATTACTGATTAATAGAAACAAATATTCTGAAATGTTACTTTAAACTCCTACAGAAGGCTAGAAAGCCACAGCAGAAAAGGTACTTCTGTGATTTTCCCAGACTTGTAAAGCAGCTCATTGCTGATCATTTAATCAAGTTTCTGTGCAGGTTGCCCTGAGGAAATTCAAATGGAAAGATTGTCAAAACCCTCCAAATACCAAAGTTGCAAGTATTGTTGATCAGGAGCTGTTCCGGGACAACATAGTGTTTGTCATCGGAAGGAATGGAAAGCTATACCAGTATAACAAAGTGACTGAATTGTGGCATGAGCATTATCAGTCGCAACATTTGATTTTATCAAGATTGCCTGGAACTGCTATGAGGGCATCATCACAATCACTTACAGGCTCACTATTTATGCTTTCAGAAGATGGTGGACTGGTTGAATATCATTGGAATACCGGTGTTGGATGGAATTGGATTGAACATGGAACACCTAATAAAGGTGTAACCCTGATCACTTCCCCTAGCCCATGCTTTGAAGGTAATCAACTTTTTCTTATTGGTTCAGATGGAAAAGTGTACGTTAGGTATATGGACAAAATGACATGGAGATGGAAAAACTGTGGCTTCCCATATGTGGGAAAATTAATGAACGAAGATCAAACACAAGAGGGTGGAAATGATGATAATGAAGAAGTTTGCATGGATAAAGATTTTGCAGCTAGCTTGGAGAATGTTGCAGAGAAGTATAGTGATTATAATAGAAACTGTGACCCGAAGGTTGGTATAAGAATCTTTTCCCTTTTTTTTATATATAAATTCATATACTAACTGGATGCTGGACAGCATTAGAAATCAATGATGAGTGTTTTAAACATTCACAGGTGGCACCAACAAGGCCAATCCCATTTTCTGATGATTCAGTTATCTTCGAGCTCAAGGATAGAAGAGTAAGGAACACTTGTTCATTTACTGTCTCTGATTTCTAATAATGAACATAAGTAAACTTGAGATGTAGGGTTTATCCTAATTCACAAAGAAAGAGCTGCAAGTTTCACGTAAACAGACCAAGAAAATGGAGTTGGACTAAAACTTGAAAACTACATGAACATTTTCATAGAAGCTAAACACATTATACATGTCAGCAAATGTTTTCTAGGAAACAGTCTAACACTCTTGACAACAAACTTATTAGAAATTTTATTCAGGAAGTTAAAAGTTGAGCTATTGATTACTTTCTATGTGCAATTTATGCATAATTTTTCAATTAAGAACCGAATCGGCCTCGGATTTCTTTAACTATAATCTCAAAAAGGAAAGGATTGTTCTTTCATTCCTTTTCTAAAATCTGAAACATTTTTCCAAGCTAACATAAACTTGTGGCAGATATAAAAATGAGAATGGTGCTCACGTTAATACTTGTGGCAGTTGGCAGAGATGCGAAGAGTGGAGGGCACACATTGGGTATGGTCACGCACTATTGGCACTCCAACAACCTTATGCATGGCCAATTATTGGACGGCTGTGGCTTCTTGAGGAAAACATACAACATACAGAAGAACATGTCAGAAACATACATGTATAGATCAGCTACTACAAGTACACGAATTTTGTACATTTAACAAAGAAGAGAGAGTAGGAAATATCGGACCTTCTTTTCGCTTGCTGTGGGAGAGCAGGAAGCTGGAATTAGAGTAGAGAATCATCAGGAGCAGAATTTCTAATATGACTGTTTGTACAGTGGAGGAATTCAGAGGAAAGCTGAGAACATGCTCATCAACCCCTAATTATAATATCATTGAAATGACATGGTATCCTATAGATGTGGTAATTTGCTGATAATTTTACTCGACTGACAGGCAAACAAGCAAGCAAGGTACGTTGGGGGCTTTCTTCCTCTTGGTACACGTACCTCCACTAAAATTCATCATAAAGTGGAGATTAATAATATGATATCACAACGAAGTAGTTCATTTCTGCTCGGGGAAATATTTGTTTGGTTGAGCTTATGATGACACCATCGTCAATACCTTCATAGAAGCTCCAGTCCATTCGTTGCGTGAACAAGGGGATTTATCAAAGCATACACGAGCGTGTTGTAAATCTCATCTTACTAAAAACTAAAAATATATTTTATTTTTTTGCTTTTTTTTTTATAGATCCCATAAAAAAAAACTCAACCACCCCTCGAGCCATCAACTGTATACCATAATTTTGTTGGAGAAAAACGATAGGGATAGCCATCTTCCTAAAAACTAAAAATGCTATGTTTTGTTTTTTTGCTTTTTTATAGATCCCATACAAAAACACACAACCACACCACACCGTAATAGCCATCAAGCAATACAGCTGTTTACCATAATTTTGTTGGAGAAGTTACAGCAAGGATGGCTTCCGAGTATCACTGTGTACAGAATTGCAGAATGCTAATGTTTGAGCATACAAGAATATTGGAATTCCTTGCCAGGTAAGCACCACTTGCTCTGGAACCCAAATCAGTAACCAAATTCGGCCATGTAGCACTGGAAAAACCTTTGGACTCCAAAGCCAAATAAACTAACTGAAAAGGCCTCGCTTGAGCAACGTTCTTAATGGAACTTAAAAGCCTCGCAAAAATCTCAGAACTGAATATATCTTAAGCACCCAAATAAACCAGATTACTAAACTTAAAGGTTAGTACAAAATCAGAGTCAAATACACAGTGATTACTAAACTTAGAAATTAGTGTAAATCCATTCAACAAAAGGGGAGAAACTGGAGGGATTCCCAACAAACAGATGATCAATTCATAAACCCAATGAAGACAAGAATCAACCACGATCTTCCATGATAACTAGGTAGAAAATGCCTCAAAGCAAAATCATACACCTTCATAACAGAAATCTCAACCCATTAGTATCTCCTCCTAGGACTCCTTGAGCGATGTGTTCGTCCAGGTCTGCAAAAATTTGAAAGATAACAAGTTATACTCCCAGCTAACACAACTAAAGAAAGATCTAACTCAGATTTGAAGCAACTCATACATGGTCAAAGAGGACAGCGTCATGCATCAGGAAGATACTATCACTTATCTAGAATTTGATTGGGAGTCATATAATAGTAATGGACAGCACATCTCCCCAAGGAGATGAAACAACATCGCACACAGGCATGTACTATCTCAATTAAACTGTTCAAAAAGTAAAACGAGTAAAGAGCATGAAGAAGCAAGGTGAAGCTTATAAGCCCCTTAAAAACACCTGGACTATTTTATAAGAAAATCCACGTCAAAACCAACACTTCCCTTTTCAATTCACCCAAGTCTGAGCTTAATGCCATGTAGTTAGAAGCAGTGTGAATTTCACTGTATTATCTAAAACCACTCTATAAAAGTTTTATCCAGCTGAAGAGCACTACATATTCTTTCACCAAATATAAACAGCACCTTGAATTTGACTAGGATTGAGGGTAGTCTGGTCATACAACAATTCCTAGAAATATGTCATTAATAGCCAGAGTTTTTCCTTGACAGACGACAGGCAGGTTGAGACAATTTAAAACTCCCACTGAAGAAATTTACAGAGTTAGAAGACCCAAGTTATTAAAATGTTTTTCAAACTTCTATAGTAACTTTGATCATTACGGAGGAGACTTCTATGTAATTACACTGACATCCTCTCTATGTAATAATATATGACATCAAATAATTTTTCACCTTATGAAAGTAATGCATAGAGACAAACCTCATATTCTTTCTCTTTAAGGCCCAATTGCTGGGACCATTGCTGAAGGCCCAATCAACATTGATAACCTGTTCAAGCAATGTTCCCCCGTTCATTGAAGCTATTGCATTCTCTGCTTGCTCAAAATTCTCATATTCTATCAGCGCATAGCCCTTGCAAAACAAAAGGTATTATGCATTAACTTAATGAAAGAATACTTGCTTCATAATTTTCAACAAAAACAACAGGCCAATGTTATTGTTAATTGTCATGACCACAATAAAGGGCATGAAATCACATTCATGATCAAGAAATAAAGCTTTGCGAGGGCCAAGGACTGCAAAATGATATTGTACATTAGTGCTGAATTTGGCCACCTCAAAACCCAATTGAATCAATACCATGCTATACAATTAACAGAATTACATGTGGCTCCATAGATGTCAAATGTTATGATTTCTTGTTTTGTGTGGAATGAGTAAATAAACATTAGCTGCTTTCAAAATTTTGGAACTGAAAAGTTGCCAAATTTCCTTCACAACAAAGGTTATGCAATCATGCTTTGTGTACATATGCATAACCACCAGAGCAACCAGTACCAACAAAAATCCTATATATCAATACTCTCTCTCCTGGGTGAGCACATATCTGTAATACCATCCACACACATGAGTTAACATGACTGAAAACAGTTAAAGACAGTCAAGCATTATCAAAACCACTACGGTTTCAGTTCCTCACAAAAAAAAAAAGAAGCCCAGCACTATACACAACCTTTCGAGCAAGTTGCAAATAAAGCAGGTGGAAATATAAAAATAGTACACAATTTAAGTGGAGTCAAGGGTAGATCATTTTCGACAATCAAGGATCAATGATACAGTCATGCAGCATGTAACACCATTTCAGAATGAAAACTAAATAAATCTGAGTTGCCACAGCTAACATCTCAGCATCCATTAACTTGCAAATTGAATAGAGATGATTTTTTTTAGAAGATGCCTATAATCATAACAATTAAAGATTCAACCCACAGTTTATACTTTAAGAAAAGTGAGATTGCTGTGTGCTATTTTGAATCACTAGATTTGAGTTCCAATTGAAATGTGAAAATTTTTGGAACAAATGCTCCAAACCAAAAATCAGTGAAGCACAGGGACTTGTAATAAGATTGATCTCTGTGTTTTGAATTCCAATCTAACAATGGTTTTCACTGATATGGCCTCCCAACTTAACAAAAGAACCAACCAACTACAAAAAAGATTAAAAAAAAGGAAAGGTTTTGCTTACCTTAACAAAACCGGTGCGGCGATCAAGATTCAAATGCAAATTCTTTATTTCTCCAAACTCACCAAAAGCTTCTTGCAAATGATCATCTTGTGCTTCCTCGTGAACTCCACTCACCAAAATTATCCATCCTTCAACAGCTGCAAATAGATGGAACAATTAACATCCACCACAAGTTTCGGAACAAAAAGATAACTGCTTTTTAAACAAATGATAACAGAGATCAGCTAGCAAGAACAAAACATTATTTGTTCAAGCTATAAGAACCTTTAAAGCACCAGGATCATTCACAAATTGCTTCATGAAATGACTAAGAATAACGGGGTACTGTTTTTTAAATAACAATGGCAACTGATCCAATAGATTTGTACTCTAACCAATAAAATTATTCCAAAACAAACCAACAAGATAGTTTAGTTTTGGAGGATCCCCGCGCAAGTAAACCATTCTAGCACAATGTGGGATTTTTTCCACCTAATGTGGAGCTAGTTTACATGAGCAGTCTCTAGTATTATATAAGACTCGATGCCATATTCCCCTAATTTCAAACAAAAGTTTCACTATTTTATTTTATTTGTTTAATTGCATCACATACACAGAAAAAAACAGCACATTCCATCTTAATTTTTCAATAATAAAAGTGAAAAGAAAATAATTAACCACATCAATTCACAGTTAAGAACCTCATAAATCACAAAACCAATCAAAACCCTAATATTGTTTTATTTTAACTTTCAATTAACTCTAAACCCCTAGAATTCAAACAACAAGCTAAAAGTATCTAGGGTTTAAGTTTCACTCACATCGCTGGGGGCCAGGCCCACCATCAGAACCGAGGGAATCAAATCCACGACCGGAGAATCGGCTCTGTCTCTCAGTATCAACCTCTTCTCTAAATCCACGGCCTTTAGTCTTTTTAGGAGCGGAGAGTGAAGGAGACGCGCTGCCTCCGGTAATAGCCGACTTTAACTTCGGAAGTGGAGCTCGCGGCGAGGACGAGGCGTCGACGTCGACGGCACCGTCTTCGTCCATCAAATCATCGTCCTCTGGCTCAAAATCCACCGCTTCTGCCTCCGTGTTTGCCATTATTATCGATTGGTTTCTCGCTCTAGAAATTGTGGGTGCTTTGTTCTGTTTCCCTCTCTAGAATTTTGGGAATTTTTCAGTGTTGGTTGTTTATGACTGAGTGTTACTTTCTTAAACGGGCTTTGGGTTTGGGCCTTACATGCCGTTTGTTAACGTGTTTAAAACGGTATTTTTCATTAAAAAAAATGAATATTTTTGTGTTTTTTTTCAGAAAATTCATTAAATTATATTAAACTAGAGACACTACGGTATTAATTAAACACATTTGCTAAATCACGGGTTCCGATTTGTTTTCCTACATACCCGACCCGAATGATAAATTTTACATTTTTATTTTCCGGAATTATCCCTCTCCCCGACCGTCTCCTTTGCGCCTCCACAACTGGTTCCAAAGAGAGAAATGGTTTTTTCTCGAATGAGATTAAGCGAAACGGCAACGTTTAGAGGATGGTTGTTTATCTTGATGGGTTCCGTTTCTTTTGTGGGATTTCTATTCGCGGCAGTGATATCGAAGCTTCTTCCATTGTCGGACAATCCTATCATCTCTGCCATTCAAAACGACAGGTGAGTTTTACTTAGCTGCTGCGTTTGGCTTTTTTTCTTTTTCTTTTTCTTTTTCTTAAATCTAAACTGGTCTTAATTTGTTTGATAACAACAGGTATTACTGCTTCTTGGTGCCCTTGACACTTCCTATCCTGGTCAGTGCTGTGTATTTTCATTGGCTTAGCATGAAGATGTTCAAACATGCATAAGACTCTCATCAAGCAATGAAAGCTTGTCTGAATAGGTATCGCATGACATTATTTTAACTTTTCAGCCCTTGTTTTTATTTAGCAGTGGGCAATGAGCTTGCCCTTTGTAATTTCTTGATGTCTTCTCAAACCCTTGTGATGTTTGGTTGGATATTTCTCGTAGAAACCTCTGCGGTGGAGCTTATTGATTTCATAATTACTACTATAATTTAGAGTGCTCTAAAATAAATTTTCGTATAGGTGTGTTTTGATTGTAAACTGGATGAGTTTCGGCGCAAAGTCTTGTGTTTTGAGATAGTAAAGTTAGTTTTTCTGGATAAATGCTGAATCTTCTTCACCTCTGTTTGGGAGAGCTGTCAAAATGGAGAATTACTGAATTATTATTATTTTTTTAATTTTTAGATTGGTTTGATATTAAAAATAAATAAATAAATATTATTTTAATATATTTTTTAACCAATAAAAATATTTAAAAAACAACGACACCATGAACACCCCACTTCAGTACAAACCTCAGACTAATACACAACTGACAAGAAGGTGGGACTGGTACATAAATAATGTATTCCTTTTATTTTTAGTTAAGAATGATGAAGCATTGCATTCTCTTGAAATCTCCTCATGTTTTTTCATAATTTGTGATGTTTGAAGTTACAGGTAACATTGTATTAAGTTTGTGAATTATAAGAATCTGCCCACCACTTCTGGTTTCCGGTTGATCACGGCTTTCTTCTGAAACCCTAGAAAAGAAAGCTAGAAAAAAGGAAGTCCCATTAAGAAGAGAATGTGATGAAATCCAGAATAAGTGGCAAGTTCTCATCCACCTGCAGCAGGGATACCATACAAGTAATTTACTCTGTGACTAGGAGATCAAGGTTTGCCTGGAAGATAAAACAGGAAAATGGTTATGCCAGAATTTGGTGAAGTCAAAACACTAGAAACTTGAGCCATTGTTTGACAACTCTTCACTTCTAGGTTGCACAGAGCTTCATGTATAGTCATGGAGTCAAGACTTGGAAGCCATTTTCAGTAGATACATTTGAAAATAGAGACAAGATATCGAGAGAAGAAGCACAGAGAGAGAGTCTCAGAGAGAGCTCTTTGGAGGCAACAAAATAGAACATTTAATTTTATAGCAGCATGGACTGATCGATTTCCTATAAACAAAAAAGAATTTCGTTTTTTAATTCCCTTAGGGGTGGTGATGTGAGTGTTTGAGCTCTTCCAGATCAGCTCGGTTATTAGTAGCTATATTTTTAATATCAGAACAACATCAAAATAATTTAAAAATATTAAAACAAAAAAAAAACATATTCAATCTTATACGCTGATAATTTGACAGCTCACACACATGCGAGGTTGATTCAAGTCCTCCGAATTGCTAATCACGTTTGTAAAGCAGAGAAAGGAGGACAAGAATTCATGAAGGGCATCATGCTAAAGGGAGAAAAATTATGTCTATCGAGGTTGGATTTGCGTCGGCCACAAGTGTCTTCTTCGAATTTTATCGCTTCCGAGCAAGAAGACATATTCCCTCATGTCTAAC
>Ga0307511_10004355_pt1 | contig 14439 bp, 13 predicted proteins | sample 13_EM_MG_FD_200266 | JGI IMG/M metagenome (GOLD analysis project Ga0307511, IMG submission 200266) | Populus trichocarpa ectomycorrhiza microbial communities from riparian zone in the Pacific Northwest, United States - 13_EM | ecosystem: Host-associated > Plants > Roots > Unclassified | place... | reverse complement strand
CAAATTTCAAGAATAAATGTTTCACGGAAAGTATTTGAACCCAGCGGTCGTCTTCCAATATTAACCAGATTACACTACCTCGGCCTGACTACCCTGTTCATAGTCAGTTCATTCAAAATTAGGCATCGTAACCATATAAAACGATAGACAGTTTACCTATATACAGCACGATCTATATCCCAGCTAGTCGACTAACCAACGTCGTTCCAGCCCCTCCAAAATATGTACATAAAATACTATTCACCACTGGTCAATCCACTTTAATACTCTCTCGCATCCCAATGACACCCAACCGCCCCTCTCTCCTCACCCCTCCTCACCATATCAGGGACATTACATCCCGCAACCGCGCCTCTCAACTCACCCGCCATTGATGGAGGCCCACATGCCAACACCTGTACCCTGCCCCTGATACACCTCTCCTCCCAGAACCCCTTCACTATCTCTCCAACCTGAGGGTGATGATCTTGTAGCCAATCTGTCTCTTGCTCCGCTCTAGCCGATGACACCGAGGACGTCGTTGCCATAGCCTCCTTCTCAGCAGATAGTTTCTGTATCTCAACTTCCTTCTCTATGTCAATACCAGTCACACCAAATACACTCTCCACGGGGCTCGTAGGTGTTGACTCAACCTCTTTCCCCAACTTACTACCTTCCCTAGTGATAAATATCTTAATATTTAAGTCCACTCCGCCAACAAGTGCGTCTCGTTTCAGTTTATTCAACTCCTCCCTTACCCAATCTACATTCCTTTCCCTTCTTACGATCCACACAAAGTCAACGCGCCTTGCAGCGGCCCTCGGCCTCTCCTGCCTCGCGTCTGCGACAATATTCATTGCAATCGGTAAAGTAAAGCTCACACCCGTGCCGCCCGCAATCAATTGCACATTCTCGGCGCCCTCATCGAGTACATTCGAGCTCCCGTACGGGCCGGAGCATACAGTAGGCATAGTATACTCCACCCCTACGTCCTTGCAGTACCTCGCCAAACGTTTCGTCTGTCCATCACAGACACGAATGATGTATAGTTGCTCATAGAATAGCCCAGTCTCCCCGCGGCTTCGGGCGCTGGCGGGCGTGAATGGATGTGACTCAAAGAGAGACATGGTGGGAAATGTGAGGAAGAAGTGCTGGCCCGCGTCGTACTTGACAGTGGCTTTCGGTAGTCGAAGAACAAGCGCATCGATATTGTCTTCTGCGTCATAGTGACGGGAGATGGTGCCCTCAAAGGAGCGAAGCCCGAAGGGCCCTCGCTCAGAGGAAGCCCAGTTCATGTGGATGAAGAAGACTCGGGCATAACGGACGGTTCTGTCGAGGAAGACGATCACGATACCAGCAATCATCCCTAGGTATCTACGTTAGATCCTGCGACACATTTGAGCAGGAGCCGTGAACATGAGCCTACATTCTCTCATTTCGGGCCAGTGCCCCCAGCAAGCACCTAAAAACAGTACAGCTATGACCTCGTGTGTCTTCCTGAAAAACTCATAGCCCGTTCGCTTCCTTACAACCGATAAGCTGTGTAGGAATAGGTAAGTCACAAGCGCTGCTGCACCGATACCCCACTCCAAGTAGCGTTTCTTCCAGGTATTCCTATACTGTGCTGGCTGGGGTTGGTACATAAACCCAAGTTCCACAGACCATAGAAGAGCGTGGACGAAGGTAAAGATGAAAATCCACCGTCCAACCCATTTGTGGAGGAGGTTGAAGTTTTGATACGAGATGCCAGTTATGAGGGAGAAGATATTATCTCGAGACCCAAGCATGAAAACCAGTGGTACTAGGGCAAATGCCAAACAACCTGTCTTGGAAGTATTGTGTTTAGTGAAGGACTTGAGGGAACGCCAATCTTGTGACAATGCAAACACACCTGTTCGGCCTCCCACGAATTCATTGAACCCAATTCTGCGCCCAGGTGGTTTAGTCGGGTTAACCCACTCCTTATATGCAATTCCAATGAAACTAAACAGAATAGCATAAACAACAAGGAGTAAGACCAATAACGCTTGCAGCCTCGTTATGGAAGGGAAGATGCCCATAAGTGACTGAGGCAGGAGATGACGCCTACAGGCTGCGGACCACGCTTGAAATGTTGAGCCTGTGGTTGCGGTAGTCGACCCCTCCTCATCCCTCGTTGCTTGCCTTTGCACTTTATTACCTGTACGCCCGTATCTTGTGATGAATGCAGTGACAAGCAACATAAATGCAATAAGTCCCCATGTTATGAACCTAAATCAAGAATAGGATGGTAAGCAATGACAACTAAGACTGGGTTGTTTTTAAACTTACATCAGAAGAATGTGGCGATTGTGTTGTGTGTAGCAGTTCTCCCAATAATCACAGTTTTCCTCCCCGATACACATTGGGATCTCCAGGCTTCCATAAGGAGCAGGTTTCCCTGGTCTCCAGTATCCAGTTGGCTGAGTAGATACTCCATGACCGTGCTGCCGTTTCTCGAGCAATGAATGTGACATATTAAATATTTGAAATATTTGCTTCTTATGGCTGTGAGGATTATTGTCTTCCACTCCTCACTTCACCACGATTTTGTAATGACAAACCCTGGTAAATCCGCAACACCCTGGAAGTAGCATTTTGTGGAATATCTATCTATTAAATACTCCGCAAAAGAAAACCGGGTTTTCCACTCCATCCATATAGGGAAATATTCCAGGTGTTTGGTCATAACCGACAACCCAGGACCTTGTTGGTGTGCACTATCCAACTGGGAAAGAAACTCGCTCAATCCTGCGCGCAGCCTCTAGATCTTCTGGTGGGGAGAACCAGAAGCGTCGAGTGTAGAAGATTCCTTGTCAAAGGGCGTGCATTCCGCCACCAGAAGCTAGGTCCGAGAGGAGATCGACATAGTGTAGAGCCAGGGCAGGGACAAAGCCGTTGTTGCTTATGTCAACGTTTACCACCCGAAATGGGAAATAATCAAGACCCCTGGCTCGCAATAAGGTTTACCGGGCACTTCTAGCTTCATGCCAGGGATACGGTAACGGTCCGAGAACAGGGGTCGGAAGGCAGAGAACCTACAAGGGCAGACCACTACGAGGGCTTCAACCAGACTACGAGGGCTTGTGCAACCAGACTGAAGGCAGAGTACACTGAACCAGACTAAGTACACTGTAGTAATCTCCAATAATCACACGGTCTAGATATCTTTCTCGATGCCAGCGCCGTTGATAACTATATCACTCCTCATCTACAAGCCACACTTATTTGCCCCCTGTGAGTCAAAGTGACAGCAATTTTCGCTGATATGGAGGAGATGAAATCTGAGGAGTTGCCGCAAATTTCATATACATGCCTTGTCACGCATACTCTAGTGGAAATTTCAAACAAAGGAGAGCGCTAGTAGACGAAATAGAATAATGAAACCAAGCCTGGAGGCCGATCTCTCTCATAACAGCCTACCGGGGAGTAGTCTGGTTGCAATACCTCCTGGTGGAGTAGGATCTTCGAAAGCTTTGTTTCACAAACCACAAATCAGTACTAATCAGACTACGTTAGTCTGGTTACTTATGTACTTACCACATTCGTCCTTAACCGAGTACGTACTAGGTAATAAGCACCGCAGGCAGTTTAAAAAGCTCAAGACAACAACATCACACAATCACAGTTGCAACACCCGGCCCGAGGCTGCAAGACAAGTAAAGTAGCAGCCTGGAACTCTAATAAAATCGTAATTCACTTCTTTATGAGACTGGGCAAAGGTCCGATCAGCCCCCTATAAGTTCACTACAGCTAGTATAGTCGAACTTGTCTAAATACATCAATTCCGTCAGGGCACTCTTGATGCATTTAAGCAAGATTATGCGGTAAGACCGGAAGTGCTGGCCCTAAGGAAAAAACTTCCTCGGCCGGTTGTGATGCATTTTCACCGGATATGCGCTTAGAGGGGATGCATTTAGACAGGCTCGCCTGTATAACTATACTGATCCACATGTACATACATCATATTTTCTAGGTATGTATGGCCTCAGAAATGTCTCTGGTTTTTTGTATTTATTTTAATATCTAATAACCGGCAGTCAGCTTTAGGCTACGACCGGAATGTCTCTGGTAGTGCTCCCAAGCCCAGCCCAATTTCCCTCTCTTCATTGTGTGTTATCACAAGGTTATGGGCTCTTGTATATCGTCAACCGCGACCGCGGGGTAGTATGCCAAGTGCCCAAGTTCTCGCAGATGTCCCAGGCTGTTTAGTTGTTGGTACAGAACTTCCATGGGAAGGTCAATCGGACCATAGCCTCTTGCTGCCTTATAGCTACCTAATTGATGCCTACGTTGGTTATTATAAATTAAGCAGGCCCTAAACCCGTCTTCTTACTTTATGCCAACCAGACAGCTACTTTCTGAGAGTTATCACTGTAGAGTGAAATAATTACCAGCCTACTTTTATTTCCTCGAAGATGCCCCTAGATCAACAAATCTTGCCTAGACCTGGATACATACATCACCCGGGCGAACTGTATGATAAACTGGGCCATATCTTAGATCTCAGCATATCAGAAATCATAGGCAACCCAGATCTGGACCGTAGGCAGCGCATTGATGCTGGAGATATACAAACTCTGTGTTTCGACGAGCTTATCTCAGAGGTAGCAGCTGCCTATACAAACCTACAGTTCCCAGGTATCCCTTTGTTGCCAGAAGCACTGCAGTCTATTCAGGATCGCATATCAGGGACATTGAAGAGCTCTTACAATGAGATAATCCTAGCATGGGTTCAACCGCAGGAGAGCTCATCAAGGCAGCAGAGACCGTCATCACCACCTGGTGATTTCGGCCAAAGTACCATGTCTGAAGATAACCAATGCCCTATCTGCTATGACAATATAGCGGCGAAGGGGTTTACACAGTGTGAGCATAAGGTATGCCCCCCTTGTTTAGAGAAGCTTGTTGCTGCTGCGACCACCATCAGCGGCGTTTCTTGTCCACTGTGTCGTCAAGGGTATCCTAAGGATGTCGGCACAGTTGAAACATCAAAAAGACTTGAGAATCTTCTTCCTCAACAAGGTGCCCACACGTACCATCATGAAATCCCGCCCGGGCCCCGGGGCGGGCAGACCCATCACCAATACGTACCCTACGCATCTTCTTACTACCTGCATGGTAACTCTCGACATCGCTCGCGGCTGGCATCTCCGGCGTGGATACAGGACAGACCTCAGCCTCCCACATGGCCAAGGGGCTCCCGAGAAGTTCACAGCTATCCCCCAGCTGCCCATAGACATTCAGGGTCACCAGACTCGCGGCTAGAGCGCCATACAGTTAGTCAACCCCCAATTGCACATACAATCCCCCGTATCCTACCCTCTACACAGCCACAGCGCCAGCGCCATTTTATGCATAGGCCTTGGGAAAGGAGTTCCGGGCTCGGTGAGGAACTTCCAGACTGGGTACACGAAATGGATCGTGATTTCTCCATGGGACACGGTTTTGACATGGATCATGAGTAGTAATTCACTAACATAGGTACTAATGTTAGGATTCTATAATTGCTATTTTTCGTCGAGTCTTGGTTCTTTCTAGATCTGCGCCGGTTTCTCTGGCCCCAGCATTGCTTCATGCCGGTCCCAGATTTCAGCGCAATAAATAGTCGGTCTATATTTTATTTAAGTCTGCATCAGCAGCTTCAGTATCAAATATTCCACTTGACAAATATGTAAACAAACGATGTACAGCAGTACTGGCTGAGCCCTCTGAGACTGACTCTTACCTAGGTTTATAAAAATTCTTTAGGTACACACATATGCACTATGTCTTCCAACCCTTCTAGCCCTTTCAAGCCTACAATTGAACTTCTAGTCTTGCCATCCAGGCCCTTCGAGAGGTGCTTCCGTGGTATGAGTAACTAAGCATTACCCTGAATTTTGTAAGTCTCTTTTCAAGCAAGCATAATCTGTGCAAAAGATGACTAACATTATTCTGCACTACCCTTGTCAGTCGTTTCATGCCAAGCCCCGTCTGCTGTAGAATTGAATCTGTGTATAAGCAAGGCTTAGGTAGTCAGAATTTGGTAGTCTCCTATCGCACTTTTGGTCTAAGAGTTGGCATCTAAGACCTTCAGCCTTGGGAACAACAGCTGGGATCTGCCGTGGCTACTTACTTAATATATATGTATTTATATTTGTTTATAGGTATTACGTATAAGTGTAATAATGCATCCTGGATAGTCTTATACCCTAGGATATATTTATTTACTCTAAGCGTCTATGTATACGTATGCTCCATGGGTATGGATCCCTCGGCTGTATTTTAAGCGGCTCAGATTTAGTGCGTATGACAGTCAGTAGGAGGCCTAAATGTAAATACACTGACGTATCTTACGTATGCAATCAGCTTAAAACAAAAGCCTGAGTAGTATCTACATAAGCAACTGGGATGCTTCTAAGTGACTGATCGTGGGAGCTAGTTGGGTATTAATATTCCTCACAAAAGGTCTACGTATAGCATGGTAAACCAGAACGCCACAGATCCCATGCTCGGTCACTTATCTGAGGCAATTGGATTGTTTATCCTATTTTATATAAATTTTTATGATCGTGACGGATGCACATGAATGTACCTAGCTCAGTGACTATGTATCTTTTCCCATGGGGCTGTGACATGGCCGCCACGATATTTGCATGGTCTGCCACACCCTTTGCTATCGAGCCGGCCACATACCGCGGCCCGTATGTACTCTGCCGAAGTTGACGCTGGTGGGGACCCGCCTATCGCGCGATCGTGGCCTGCTCATATGCATAAGCGAAATTTGGTTTGCGAACCGAATTTGCTGCTGGGCGCTGCCATAGAATTTGGCCACGTTAACTTTCGTCCCTTGGCACTTTCGTCCCTTGATTTTCTGCGAGACAAAAAAGTCTAGTCTATGATAAAGGTTTCAAACCCATCTGAGACATCTGCAACTTAAATTTTAATGTCCCCGAGATTAATAACCCATTCTCGGTACCATGCCGAGCGCTATTAGTGCTGCGAGTCGGCTAGTTTGTTGGTACTATTGCCAATATGGCTAGATCAGGAACAGGTGAGGGCGGGATAGGAAAGGAGTTACCAGTAGGGGTTTGACTACCGATGATGACCAGGTGGTTGTAATCCCCGTGGTGGCTTCATACATTACCTGGTAGGGGGGCCCAGGGGCCACAGGGAACTCAGCTTCTTCAGTTCACTACACTCGTTCCGACCCAAGATCCCTAAGTACTTATTAGGTCAGGCTCATTCGTTTTCAGGTACTATCGTAGTCTTGGTTATACTATCGACTCAGCATTCCTTCTTAACACGATAATCACGCTGCAGTAAGCGATAAATTATGCCAGCAGTCCTCACAGCCATCGGCACTGATGCCACAAATTCGTTCGAGGACCTGAGCGGGATTTCAGTTTTAGTTCAGAGGAAGCAGAAGTATGCTGGGGGATGCAATGGCTGCACTACTGGTGGGGAGGGATGCACAACGGCGTCATCGTCACCCCCTGTATCACCTTCTTCAAACAGCACAGATATGTCCGATACAGACGACGAGATAGATAACCCATACGATGTTTTGATACAAGTTTGTGAGAACGATCCCGTAGGTTACATGCACCTCATAATTACAGCAAAAAACGGAGCTAACAGATATCTATCCTTAGACGCACATTGCTACAGCATACTCCCGACATCGCACAGCTCGTAATGCCCTCTCCCGAACTACTATCGTTTCTCCAGACTTCCCTGGCCCCACCATCGATCCTCTGCTCACTCGAATCATTGCACACTCCCCATCTCTCACGCAACTAGTTGAAGACGATGCCCTCGACCCACGGCATGGGCTTGTATTCTGGGCCCGCCCCAATAAAGGGGTCAAGCGACTTATTGGGGAGGTACAAAGACGACTTCTAGAAGCACAAACATCAGGAGGTGCTAGTGTACCGGGAAAACAGTTGTGGGCTATGCCACGGGATAACCTGCATATCACTGCATTGGAGGTGACTCACTCAACGACATCCTCCGTCGTTGAATCCTTAATAGGGTCTATTGGTCGATCGTTACTGGAAGAGATGGTGGCATGGCCAAAGGGCAAGGGCGTGCGCTTGGGGAAGCCGCTCCTTAGTTACGATAAGGCTGCGCTAGCAATATCGTTTTTGCCCTTGGAGGGAGGCAAGAATAAGAGCTATACATATCATCATCTAAGGAGGGATCTATGGGGAATACTGGAGGAAGGAGGATTTGATGTTGACAGCCGGTATATTGTTCCGAGCGCACACGTAACTGTTGGGAGGTTCTTTAGGACGGAGAGTACTGGGGGAGTTGAGGAACCAGGGGCAGTGCAGGAGGAAATGAAAAGCTGGATTGGAGTGATTGATAGCATCAATGACTGGTTGCAGAAAGAGGGAGAAAATTACATGCGTGGGGAGAATGGACAGGCAGATCCCTTCTGGGAAATGGACTCACCACTAGTGTTGAGGAAAGGCAGACTGTGGTACGGTGGAGGAGATCCTGTGTTGTAAGCGAGTGATAATGCGGTCTATTTTATCGTCTGGTTTAGTGTCGCATATTATTTTGATAGATTATGAGTTTGCTTTTCCTTTGGGGCTGGGGAATGTAGGGAATTCGGATTGGCGTGGGATTGGGTTTTCATATTTATTATTACATACCATACTGCGCGTAATTAATGGCAAGCTGTTTATAATTTACATACCCTTCCTCTGATACCCTTGGTTTTTGTTGCCTTTGTTATCTGGAATGCTTTTGCTTGTATGAAAATTCTCGCATTCACGTACTTTCTATCTTGATACTTTTATTAGCTCAGGTTGTTTGTTGGGGTTTCACCAGTGCCAAGCCTACATCCGATGTCTCTCGTCATGGATAGAAAGTCAACCGCGTGACCAGGACGTGTATAACCTCAGATAGCTTCACCAGAAATATAGGTCGTCCGATTTGTTTGGTGACTTTGCTTTACCGATCACTTATCTCAAGGCCACTTACAAGTATCGGCAAGTTTCTAAGTATAGGTAATTGGCGATAGTGGTAGGTCGCAGTTACGCAGCCATCTTGTTATTCAATCAGGACGATATTGTATATTGATCATGGCCATGGTGGGTGATGATGTCTCGGAATCATCAGCAAGTCTGTTACCAGCAATCTCATGGTATAATTCCTCTCCCCCTGCACATAGAACTTTGCTAACGCCCTCATAGGCTTCTCGGTTGGATATAGTACGTCCAGCTTGATATATCCCATACATGTACAATAGCTAATAATCCCTACTTCGCCAGCTTCCTCTGCTGGGCATTCTCCTCATACCCCCAGCCAATAATTAACTTTCGGCGGAAATCGGTCACTGGGCTATCACTGGACTATTTTACGATAAATATCTTGGGGCATAGTTGCTATACTGTGTCGTGTTTGGCGTTCTTGTATAGTGAGACCGTGAGGGAGCAGTATAGAAGGAGATGGGGAAGTGGGGTGGGCAATCCGACGGTTAGGCTTAATGATTTAGCGTTTACGGTAGGTGTTGATATAGTCGAGGGGTTATGTCAGAGCCGGAAGAGCCAATGAAACATGATAGAAGAATGGAATAGAACCAAGCTGGGGATAGCATAGAGAAGGCATTGCTGATTCAGCGAGAAGCTCTAGGCACATGCGCTGTTTTGGTCATGTTTTACCATTACCCAGTTCTTCTGGTGGGGATATACTAGGTTACCGTCACAGCGGCTGTCAAAGGGGATGAGGTACTTGATTGTGGGGAGCCTTGCTTCTATAGCCTTGGTTACAGGGCTTGTCGTTCTCTTCCCTAGTAAGGATGCTGGCCCTGGTGAACCTTACGCTGGGGGGTGGGAGTGGCTCGATGTGGTAAATTACCTTCTCATATACAGCCGATTTGAAGATTATCTAATCCACTGCCCCTATGTAGATATATCTTATGGGACACATCAAGCTCTTGATATCAGTCATCAAATATTACCCTCAAGCTCATCTTAACTACGTCAATAAATCTACCCGAGGCTGGTCAATCCATAAATGTCTTATGGACTTTATTGGCTCAATACTCTCGCTTATACAACTATTCATCGATGCATCACTTACTCCCGGGGGACTAGGGAGTGTGGTAGGGAACCCACTGAAGTTCTGGCTGGGGTGGATCAGCGTGGGGTTCGATATTGTCTTTGGGCTGCAACATTGGGTATTTTACCCTGCAGAAAACAGCGATGAGTTTGGCAGAATTGTTAGGAGGGATGACGAAGAGGGGAGGAGACTGCTACCGGATGGGTCTAGGGATGAGAGAGAGCATGGTACGATAAGTTTTGTCCCCTCTGAGGTGGGAATAGTTTAACTGAAGGTTGGGGTCTGATTTGCTTTCATTTAGATCGGTAATTTCTCGGTGAATTTCTCGGCAAATCTCAGTCTATGATAGACCAAATGTTCTTCTGATGGTTAAAGAGGTATAATAATATCATTGGCTAGGCGTTGGGATATTTATTTCTGGAGAGATATTTGGTGTGCCTGTAGGCTAGTTTCATAATATATACTATAGGCTTTTGCTGGTCTTTGTGCCAGAATGTTACCCTATTAGGTAGTTAAATTGGGTTCCAGTTACGTACATACCTCAGTTTTTATTCAACGGCCTCTTCCCAAGGTCATTCAACATCACCAGAAACACTGAGGAGCTATCAAGCGCTCATACTATTTATTTATCAAGATATTATTAAAGCAGATAAACAGGATCCTAGGTATATAGACCTCAACTCCAGTGAAATAGAGCCCTAACGTGAATCCGCCTCCAGAGATCGAAACATACCACACTCAACATCTACCTAGATTTTCTAACTGAGCCTATTAATCATGACGGACCCGAATCACTATAGGTATTTCACACCCTCACTAGATTCTGAACCTGTATTTCTAACGTGGGGGGTAGATATCATGAAGCACGGCGAAGCCCCAGGCCGCCTCCATCAAAAGACGACACCAATCTATCAAAGAGGCACCGAGCGGTACCACCGATCATGATTATGGATACGGCGGAATATGTGTCGGAGTGGTTTGCGAGGATGTCTGTGGGTAGGAATGGGTAAGTGGGTCGAATAGCCCGTGCCTGTATGTGGATGTATATGGGTATGGCTAATCATGGACATTGGTCTATAGTGTATCTATAGTTGATAGTGGGGAAACCTACGAAAATGCACCCAGCCCCGAAAGCTCATCCAATCTCAACGGTGCTTTCAGTGTCAATGATATTAAATGCCCTTTTATGGACAGTGCAGGGAGTTCTGAGCATGCTCCTATGCTTGATATGCTTGAAGTTTCCTACCGTCTCGAGAGTGGATATGGTCTCGGGGGTGCACCTAGATTTGGCGGTGGACTCACCGACAGTGTATTTACCGGAAACCCCGTCAATTATAAAACCGCAAGGGCAGAGCATTCCGCTATCTGGCTACTCGAATCAGCCGTCAACTTTCTCGGAGCTATAGGCCTCTGCCTATTTATTTTCTTGTTTTATGCTATATTCCTGGGGTCCGGTTCGTCTACGCCGATTTATTTTGTGTACGCCTTATTCATCAATGTCATTTTCGTGACGCTTCTTTTACTTTTCACAAGATTTCTGCGAGAGCGGCGGCAGTCGCAACATGCTCCACCTACCTAGGAGGGAGACGAACCAGATGGCGAAGCCGTTGCTGCAGCTGTCGAGGTGGATTATGATGCAGATAGTGAAAGCAGTGGGCCAGAAGGATTCAACCCGGAGCCTGCTTCTGAACATAGTGATACTACTTATCTCATAAACCTCGGCATGGGGGATGACGGGATGGGTAAGGTACAGGAAGATGAAGAAGATTTTGTGGAATACTACCTTACGATGGGCTTTCCGGCAACACCCCAACTCGCCGTTGATTATCCCCTTAATAATATTAATAATAATGGGCTCGAGAACCCCAAGACAAGAGAGTCATTGGATAAGCGGTCAGGTGACAACTCGGCCCCAAGTCCACATACAAAAAGTGGGATACTCCAGATATTCAGCGATTTGATTACAAGATCAATAAGTCTCCCCGAAGTGACAGAGCGGGGAGAGTTACCTACTTTCCAAGATGTCCCACGTTTGCTCTCTGTTCTAAGAAATATGTTCTATAATCCATTTAGGTGGGAGGACAAAATGCTGCCAATCTCGCAACCACGAAAGGAGCTGGAAACGCCTGAACCACCAGTTGCTATGTTTTTGGAGGTCAATAATGACGAGGATTATCTGATCCCCATGAGCTTAAGGGATAGACAATTGCAGCTGCTAAAATGCAAGAAACTTGTGAAGGTTATCACGGAGAGCATTGAAAAATCGCGTGGCAGACCTATAAGTATGTTCGTGGATGGAGATCCTTTTCCCCCATATATTACACCAATGGGTTTCGGAGATAGATCTTTTCGGTTAGGGAGCCGGAGGGATAGAAAGGAGAAGATTGTTGACAAAACTGCGGGACTGGGTACTGCTAAAAAAAGGGGGAAGCCACTGAAGAAGTTTTGGAAAGAATTACAATATGGTCCATCAAACTTACTCGGGGATGATCAAGAACCGTACATTTACTATCAACAACACCCGTGGAACTCAAGGCAGCGTAGAGGGTGTGATGAAGGGCCTACCAATACCCTGCCATCCTGGCACTTGAAGCAAGCTCATCTGGGGCTCGAAAGGTCTAGAGAGGCCTCTTCCGCAAAAGCACCAAGGTGCACCGGTAAGGTCTTACGGGTGATTAAATCACTCAGGGAGCCTGATTTGATGAGACTTCGTACGAAACTAGGTCCTGAATTGTCAAGATGGCCGACGTTACAGGCACTCATCGAAAGGCAAATTGTCTTTGTCACGCCCACCAGATTCAGAATTGGGTCCATCCCTGGGGATTCCAGGGGAGACACATGGTTGCATGATAGAGACTTTATCAATCAGATATATGGTGTTATGGAGAAGGATGTCAAGGCCGCGGGGTATAGGCCTACAGGGGCCAAAAACGTTGGTGGCAATTCCACAATCCAAAACATCGACTCGCTCACACTCCCGGTGCAGGGAAATAATAATACCGATAATGGTATCTATATACATCTTCCCATCTCTTTGCCACGATCTAAAAGGCTCTGGCAAGCGCCACGCAGCAATAGATTCTCCCACGACTCCCAAGGTATACCAGCAGGCATAGGTGGTGCTTCTGCACTGGGTTTGCGTGGAGGGGCGGCTATAGAGGATGAGCTGTCTGAGGACTCGTCCAAAAACTTGATCACAAAGGCAGCTAGAGAGGAGGAGCAAGCCTCCTCTAGGCACCGCTCTGCCAATGAACTCGAACGCCCGGGGCAAACCTATCAAATAGGTAGTGGTGAACTTAGGGCATCCTCCCCACCTCTGCGGAACCCTTTCGATCACTGGGAAGTGGATGAGGAACTAGAAGAATGGGAAGAGTTGGAAGCTCCCCCGGACGTGCCCCTTTGGAAGGCAATGATAGATGTGATATTTTCCATGTGGAAGGGTTTGGGGATTTGCTGTCTTGCAGGGTTAGGCGGCGATGGAGACTATCAGACAGAGTGGCGGTGATGCAAACGTGGGGAGAACGAAGGGGTTGTATTATACATGAACTATCTAAATAACTTTGATAAGCGTTGGAAATGTAGAGCCTAGGGAAGTTGTTCTAATTGATGTTTTCGTTTTTGACACTTATGAAAAATTGATCATTGAGAGTCTGAATTGAACAAAGTCGTATAGTACCTATTTCTAGCTAATGAAGTTTGAGTCCTTGCCCCGGCAGCTGCCCGCGCCGCCCAACGCCTGAACTAGCTAAGCTAGATGGGTTGGGGCCGGGGCAAGAATAACTCAAGAGCCGGCCCCTACTTTAGTTTATCGTGTCAAAACCGAATGGAGCCCGTAGTTATCAAACAGGCCATTAGCTTTACATATTAGCTACAGCTTACCCATCTGATTGTTGGTATGGGCGGTAGCGTGCACAATCAGCCAGGCTCCTGGCCTTAAGGTAGTCTGGTTAGTCTTGATTAAGGGTGGAGGTTCCGTGCTGCCTAGGGCTGCCCATACCTACTACGTAGGCTGTCTAGGCTACGGCCGGGCGATTGCATATATGTATTGGCTAAAATATTTTAAAGTCAAGTAACAACAACCACTCTCATACATATGTACATATGTACGCCCCTCAGGCCAGTTCTAACCTTACGCTTAGACTTCTAGGCTAGCCTTCTACCTAGTCGTGGTCTAGGCCCCTCGCTGCTTAATTATTGTTAAGAAAGTACTATGTACATATGTTCTGACCCATACGTCAATACGGCCCATTTCATCAATGGGCCGCTAAAGATGGTTGGGCCGGCCCACCCATCAATCGCGCTAATGGCGGGCCCATTCATCAATGGGCCCAGCCCACCCATCAATATGATGGCCACAATAATATTTAAATATAATTATCTCATATATAC
>Ga0307511_10004354_pt1 | contig 14441 bp, 11 predicted proteins | sample 13_EM_MG_FD_200266 | JGI IMG/M metagenome (GOLD analysis project Ga0307511, IMG submission 200266) | Populus trichocarpa ectomycorrhiza microbial communities from riparian zone in the Pacific Northwest, United States - 13_EM | ecosystem: Host-associated > Plants > Roots > Unclassified | place... | reverse complement strand
AAATATTTGATCCAATGTATTTGAATCCAAGATCTTCCATGAGCCTATAACCAATTGATCACCGTCCAAAAAAAATATATCATACGGGGATATCATTGGATCGTGTGGTGCATTAACCATGCTGGTCTCTCGAATCAAGAAGGGCATATTTGAAGAGATTTATCATTGACAGGACCCATTTGTGTCTGCTGTCTTTGATCATGAAAACAAAATAATATTTCGGGGCCCAATATTACTTTATCTTTGTTTCCTAGCCGAGTGGCTGTGGGTCTTCATTTATAAGGTGGCCCGGCCTAGTTTTAATTTAACCCTGGAGGCTATTTCTAAATTGAATCAGCTTCTCCGGGCCCAGAAGGTCAGCTATATAAATTTCGATTTTTTGTTTTTGTTTTTTAGAATTAGTTGCTGCTGATCACCTTCATATGGTTGGATTTGGATTAAAAAACTAAATCGAATAGACTTGATCAATGAATTTTTAGCTGGGTATTTTTTTTGTATGCTTTAATAAATCAATTGGCTCAGTTTGTTCATTTTGGGTTATTTAAAAAAAAAAATCTAAAATTTAACTAAACCAATTTTTTTAAAACTTTACAGCCAAAATTATACAATAATTTTGCAACATCATTAAATTCAGTTAATTTTTAATTTTAATATATAAATTTCAAATTAAAAAAATATAAATACCATTAAAAACTAAAAATACCAATAGCAGAGCCAATAATAAGAAAAATATTTCTAGCGGAACCACGGGAAGACAACACAGAACGGTACCGTAAAGCAACAAACAAAAAGTTCCTGCATGGGCCCCACTCTCACATGGCGAAATCTCTATGGTCATAGAACTAATTAACAGAGAGTCGGAGTCAACATCGTTGACTAAAATCAGTTCAATAAATAAACAAATAAATAAATTACCCCAAGGCACGTGCTTGAATCCCATGTGCTTCAAATTAGCAGAAGATATTTTTTTTAGTTTTCGAACATCATATTTTAAAATAATATATATATTTTTATTTTAAATAAGCTCTGAGTTACCTTAATTATATTTTATTTTAATTTTTCTCCATCACATCAAAATTATTCGTGGATTACTTTTCCACTATACTTTTAATTACTCGTAGATTACTTTTAAATACCCTCCCTCAAACTTTTCTTTATTAAATTTAACTTTATTAAATTTTAAAAGTTTAATAAAAGGAACAAAAAATAAAATATTTGTATTGTGATAGATTCTATTTTTTACTAGGTTATAGGAAAAAATTATTTGATTAATTAAATACTTTATATTTTTAGTATTTAGCTTTATATATAATTATTTGTGTTTTAAAATTTGATTTTATTTAAGTTAAAATAATTTATTTTTTATTCATGAAAACATGTTTTTTATTTATTTTACAAGTAAAAATTCACTCCATAACAGTTTAACTAAATACATATATTTTTTTAAACTATAACTACAAAAACTACTTATATAATCTTATTAATATCTTACATAAAAAAAAATTCAACACTTTTTTTTCTTGTGTTTTAATAATAATAATTTTTGACACTATTTGTCAAAGATTACCATGGTTCATTTTTTTTTTCTAAATTTATTAAACAATGTTTGATTATTATCTTCTAATAAAAAAAATTGAGATAATAGAAACAAAGATAAATATCTCATTGTATTTACTATTTTAAAAATATAAATATCTATTCTAAAACTATGCCAAAAAATAAAATTATTTCAAGTTTTTATCGTTGTTTTTTTAATCAAATATATTTTATATCTTTTATGTTTTAAAATATTAGCAAAAACTAATTTTATAATTTACATGTTAATATTATATATGTACAAATCTGTTCTTTAAAAAACAAGTTTTTCTTTATATATAAAATATCTATGAAATTTGTTTATTAACATCTAAATCATATTATAAGATTAGATAAACAACTAGTTTCTATAATATTATTATTGACCGAATTAGATCCATGAAATAATTAATGACATAATTAGTAAAATTCTATTTCCAGAAGAATTACCATATTTTTATTCCAGATTGACTGAGTTGGCAAAGAAAAACTTGAGTGATTTCTTGAAATTGTGCCTTTTAGGGCACAAAATTTAGAAAAGAAAAAAAAGGAAGAAGGAAAGAAATCAAAATCCGAATATCATTTAAAAAAAATAATCAAAATCAATAATTTTCAATAACCCTCTCTCACTCTCTACTTCACTCTCATTAAAACCAAACAGGCTTCACTTTCCCTAATATTTCCTTTTTCTCTCACTTTCTCTCCAACCAAACACCACAAAGCCCAATTCCTCGAATCCAAAGGCCGTCGCAGAATCTTCGTTTTCGACATATTCTCTCGTCGTTTTGTGAAAAGCTAATAATCCTTTCCTTTATTCGTCGATTCCGCCGGGTTTTTTTTTCGACGATTCGAGATTGAATCGATTGGTTTTGCGATTTTGTTAGCTGACCGAGGTTTTGTTTTTGGTAATGCGAGGGTTTGGAGGAGCTGAAAGTGAGTGATTTAGAGTTTAAATGAGGCAATGTGTGTGTTTGTAGGTGGATTTTGTTGCGGTGGTGGTGATGGTGAGATGTGTAGGGTTTTGTTAGAGTTTTGATTACGTCAAAAACGGAGGGAATGGCTGCTTTGGAGCCGACGTTGAGAGTTGGCCCCTTAGAGAGAGACATTGAATTGGTAATTATATATATATTTTTATATTTTGTTGTTGTTTATTGATATAATAAAGTGCTGATGATATTGATTGAGGTTTAGTGAATGTATTTTGATTTATATCTTGGTAATGACTGAGAAGGTTTAGTGTTATGTTTGTATGAACTTTTATTATTTTTTTTTTTTTTTTATGGTTGTGTTTTTGTGATGAGGGTGCAACGTGGTTGTGTTAAAAGCTCAAGCTTGTAAACAGAGATTGCCTATTAATTGCTATGGATTTTAATAAGTTGAGCATTGATTTGAATGTTTAGTCTCATAAATTGTTTGAAATTAGTGAAATGGAATTTGAGTTTTTTTTTTTCTTTCAAAAAAGCGAAACCGGGTCAAATGTTGTGGAACTGTTGGTTACTGTTCAAGCTAATAAGAGCATTAAGAGTCTGGTAATATCTGTTATTTCAATGGGATCGAGTAGTATAACCTTTCCTTTTATTTGTTCATAAGTGTTTGCATTGCGAAATGTTAGTATAGGATGTGTGTGGGTCAACATGTTGTCATATGCGGGTTTTTTTTAGCAAGTCTTAATGGACTATTCTAGCTGGCTTTTTAGGGTAAGCTAATTGGTTTTTGTGCATTTTCTTAAGAGTACATAAATGAGTCTTACATGAGCATTAACACATGAGTGCTAGTGATGTTAGGATGCATGGCAAAGCATCGAGAATCAGTGTCAAGACATGCATGCTTTTCTGGATTTTTTCAAAGAATTGCGATAATATATAAATAAATAGTCAACCAAATGTTATTAGCGAGTGTTCATATCTCTCTGGCATCAATGAGTTGTAAATATTCACTCAAATGGAAACCATTTCACGGGCTTAATACAAAATACCTGTAATTGTTACCTCTGGGCTGGGCAGTGCACCATACCCATTTATTTCTATATTAGAAACCAAGTCTTATGTTGGTGTCTGGGATAAGTGAAAAGGATTTGAGTAAATCATGGATCATGAACTTAAAAATAACTGAAGAAAAAAGAGACAAGAACCTGCTTATTGTGAGATATAATCATGCGGCTGCACTATTAGATGTTTCTCCAGATGAGAAATATTTCTACATCTCCTGAAATCTGACTTATGCATAGCCTGCTTAGTTTATTTTCAATTGATTTTCTTGCTGCATTCTTTGCCACAGGCCATCACTGCTCTTAAAAGGGGCACTCAGTTGCTCAAGTATGGCCGTAGAGGGAAGCCCAAATTTTGCCCCTTCAGGCTGTCGAATGTAAGATTATATTTAAGGCATGCTTTTAAATGTAACCTTTTCTCTTTCTTATTTTGAGACAAATCAGTATGGGATCAAGAAATTTGTGGTTAGCTATTTGTGTTTGTTTATTTTCCCTCAATGGAAGCTAGCTATGGTACTGCCTCCTCTTCAAGTAGATCGATTCGTAAATTCATTTGCATCTGTTAATCTGTTTTTATGATGCGTGCTCTGATAATAGCATATTATTATGGATGTTCTGTAATTTTTGCTGCTCTTTACCAAGTTTAGATCACGATGCAGTGTTGAGAATTGGATGATTTAGAAAGTGCCTTTGTCTCTGAATGCATTGGTCTCATGGAAGGTTAAATGAATAAAATTAGGTCTACTGTTTCATAAAATCTTAGCAGAATATGCTTCCAGAACAGTTCTAAAATGGTGATGGTATTGTGAATGAATAAAATAAAGGCAGCAGTGGTGTTGTCATCAAGGTAGAAAAGCAAGTGTCCTAACCCTTATATCCATGGAAATAAGGGCCTCCAGGGCTCTATGAAGAAAATACCCTAGTGGCATCTACTTTTACATTGGACTTGAAAACTACTTGAAAGATCTTTAGCTGGTTATCCTGCACAGCACAGCGCCTCTCCTCTGTTTCTATGTAAACATGGGCTTGCTGGAGAAACTGAAGATCTATTAGATTGATTATTGAAGCTGAAAAATATGAGTTAGTGACGAGGCTTATGATGGTGCTGATCTTGCTGGCAGGCCACTTGGTTTTCCTAACCTTGGTCTGTGCTGCTTCCTAATCAAAAGATAAGAGAGCACCTTTCCCTGCAGTTTAAGGTTTCACTATCAATGTCTGAAGGCATGCATGCAATGTAGTAACTTTTTGATGTTTCACCCTATTATTTTTATGCCAAGCTCTATCATGTACTTTCATAGGCGCTGCATTTAATTGCTGCAAGGCAGTTGGTAATTTAATATTTTTTTGGCCATTTCTAAATGGTAAGCTTCTTGCATGCTGCTTCTGGTAATTTATCTAAATGTGTTGTTTTGGGTATATTCTGTTTGATGTTGTTGGATATTGACTATTGAGCTTTGCTGTAATTCACCTTTATTAAATTTATGTATGCTGTAATACGTATGCCTTTGCTTTTGGTTCATTCAGGATGAATCTGTTCTAATTTGGATATCTGGGAAAGAGGAGAAGCATCTTAAACTAAGCCATGTCTCCAGAATTATCCCTGGTCAGCGCACTGTAAGTTTATCCATATTGAGATCCTGGTCAACTTTTGTATGATGCTTAATGCAATAGCCCCATGCTTTTCATAGTTTTGCAGCAAATCATTTTTTTTTTTCAAGTTAATAATCATTTTAGTATTGTGAATAACTTGGGTTTCCAAAATGGTTGAGGTTCAGCAGCCTTTGCATATTGATGCTTTGCTTTGCACTTCACCAGATCAGGGATGAATGTTCATAAATGCAAAGTTTTGATGAATGAATCTGTCTATTTTTATGTGACATAGTGGAAAGGAAATTGCAAGAATACTGGTTATGTTACTTTATCAAATACTATGACATTTGAAACTTCTATTTTAGAATTTACTTTGAAGCAATGTGTTTATGTGCATGTACTGTCTTCTAGCTTTCAAAAATCTGTAATATGCATTCCTAGGAAGAGTCGTGGTGGCATTTTTTGTTATATAGAAAAATGGTTTTTGATGGACACTTCATTTTTGTGATGTTTTCTACATTTACCTTGAATATTGGAGCTAACAACAAAATCACGAGGGACAGTGAAGCTATGCTTGAAAATTATTTATTTTATTTGTGATTTTTTATTTTATGTGATTCATATATTTTGTCTGCTTCCAGTGTTTATGGCTTTTGTTTTGTTCTTTCTTTCCCCTTGAGAAAATATGGAAATTAAATCCTTTTGCTTGTAAGTTTCTGCTAGTTTTTCAATTATTTTTAATCATTTTATTGGAACCATGATTTACTAACTGATTATTCTCAATTCTGCTTACTACAGCCAATTTTTCAGAGATATCCTCGTCCTGAGAAGGAATACCAGTCATTTTCTCTAATATACAGTGACAGGTCTTTAGATTTGGTAGGCATATTCTTTTTAAAGGCCAGCTCTTCATTCTTTGTCATCAAAGTCATGCCATGTTCAAAATTTTAGGGAGTCCACTTTCTGTATTTTCACAACACAGTTCCTTTTAAGTATTAGCTGAAAATTTTGATCATCTGCTTATCATGCTCTGTTTTGCCAGATATGCAAGGACAAAGAAGAAGCTGAAGTCTGGTTTACTGGTCTAAAGGCACTAATATCAAATCGCCAGATTTGGAAAAAGAGAGAAGAAACTACAAATGATGGACTTTTATCAGAGGCAAATAGTCCTAGGGCATACACCATTAGAAGTTCTCCTTTGAGCTTTGCATTTGGTAGTGATGATAGTTCACTGAAGGTACTGTTCTATGTTCCTTCGTTCTCAAAATTATGTTTCGCTGCTGTGTGCTTTAATGTAAATTCTCTTGGCACTGATATAGGATGGAATGGATCCTCTTCGTCTTCGTACGCCATATGACAGTCCTCCAAATACTGGTTTAGAGAAGGCATTGTCTGATGTAGTATACACTGCGCCTCCAAAGGTTTTATTTCCATTAGAATCTGCTTGTGCGCCAGCTCAGTCTCAGTTATTAGGAGGCTCAGATGAAACAACAGGGCGTGCAAAGGTTACGAACACAGATAATTTTAGGGTTAGTTTATCAAGTGCTGTTAGCTCATCAAGTCAAGGCTCTGGTCGTGATGAAAATGATGCATTAGGGGATGTTTATATTTGGGGGGAGGGCACTGGTGACGGCATTCTAGGTGGTGGAGTTCATAGAATTGGAGGTTCTGGTGTTCAGATGGATTCTTTTGTGCCAAAAGCTTTGGAATCTGCAGTTTTACTAGATGTTCAGGCTATAGCTTGTGGTCGGCAACATGCTGCTTTGGTAACAAAACAAGGGGAGGTTTTCTCTTGGGGAGAGGAACTAGGAGGCAGACTCGGACATGGTGTAGACTCTGATGTTTCACATCCAAAGTTTGTAGATGGACTAAAAAATTTCAATGTTGAACTTGTAGCATGTGGAGAATATCATTCTTGTGCGGTAACACTTTCTGGTGATTTGTACATATGGGGTGGTAATGCTTATAATTTTGGACTCTTGGGCTGTGGAAGTGAAGCTACTCAGTGGGTTCCAAGAAAGTTGGATGGACCACTTGAGGGAATACATGTCTCATCAGTTTCATGTGGACCATGGCACACAGCTGTTGTAACCTCTGCTGGCCAATTGTTTACTTTTGGAGATGGAACCTTTGGGGTTTTAGGACATGGGGACCGCATAAGCGTGTCAATACCAAGAGAGGTCGAGTCTCTTAAGGGCCTCCGCACCATGCGAGCAGCTTGTGGTGTGTGGCACACAGCTGCAGTTGTTGAAATCATGGTTGGGTCATCAAATTCCAGTAATTGTTCTTCAGGAAAGCTCTTCACATGGGGAGATGGAGATAAATGTCGTCTTGGGCATGGTGATAAGGAAGCTAGACTGGTGCCCACTTGTGTTGCTACTCTTGTTGAACCCAACTTCTGTCAAGTTGCCTGTGGTCACAGCCTCACTGCTGCACTTACAACCACAGGTCAGGTTTACACCATGGGAAGCCCTGTATATGGTCAATTGGGGAATCCCCAAGCTGATGGCATGCTCCCTACTCGTGTTGAGGGAAAGCTCATGAAAAATTTTGTTGAAGAATTAGCCTGTGGTGCTTATCATGTTGCAGTTTTGACCTCAAGAACTGAAGTTTACACATGGGGAAAGGGTGCAAATGGCAGGCTAGGTCATGGTGATGCAGATGATAGAAATTCCCCATCTGTAGTTGAAGCTTTGAAAGACAAACAGGTTAAAGGTATTGTCTGCGGCACTAGTTTTACTGCAGCTATCTGTCTTCATAAATGGGTATCCGGTATCGATCAATCAATGTGTTCAGGTTGCCACATCCCATTTAATTTCAAACGGAAACGGCACAATTGTTATAATTGTGGGCTTGTTTTCTGCCATTCATGTAGTAATAAAAAGTCTCTCAAGGCTTCAATGGCTCCAAATCCTAACAAACCTTATCGTGTCTGTGATAATTGTCTTAGCAAACTTAGAAGAAGCTCTGAAACTGACTCTTCAGTTCACTCTGCTCTTAGTAGAAGAGGAAGTGTCAATCAGGGACTAAATGAAGTCGCAGAAAAGACTGAAAATTCAAATTCAAAATCGCATGCTAAGCTTGGAAGAAACTTCTCTATGGAATCATCTAAAGAGGTGGAAAGTATATCTTCCAGAAGAAACAGGAAGTCAAACTCCAATAGCATTCAGGTTTCACCCTCTGGAAATGATGTTTCTCGGCGCAATACATTTAATAACTCTAAATCATTTGGATCCTCCAAGAAATTTTTCTCAGCTTCTCTTCCTGGATCAAGAATTGTGTCTCGAGCAACATCTCCAACATCAAGACGATCTAGTCCCCCTCGTGCTGCAACACCAACCCCAACTCTCTCAGCTAATGAGTTGCCAAAACTAGCTGTAGATGGTGCTGGGAGGTTAAATGACAGCCTGCGTGAAGAAATTGTAAAATTAAGAGCTCAGGTAGATATAAATTAACTCGTATGATTTCAGTAATCTGTTCCTAAATTTCTTGTTTTGAGCAATAATAGATGTACCCAGGCTGCCATGCATTAACCTAGAAATTTATTGTCAGTGGCTGAACATGTATTGTCTCAAACATTTTTGGTAAGATTGGAAGTGTATATGTTATGCGGTATGATACTGCGTAAAATTATAAAGTACATCAAGTCTCCTTATTAACAACTAGAGAAAAACTGTCTTGTCCTGTGGCACAAATCCTTTTGTTGTTGTATTGAGAGTCTCTATTTTATCCTTTGGTTATAGTTTGTTGTGAGTTTCTTTGCTTGCTTCTTTATGCTTTAATTTTCCTTGGGTGGACATGGACAAAGTGTTCTGCAATATTTTTTTTGTCACAATTAACATAAAGACGAAGGTCTGTGCTGGGGACAGGTCTAATTTTGAAACCTCTTATGGTCATTGTAACTATGGTTAATGATTTGGTTAGATTAAGATCCAGTTTAGAGATGCATGGCCATAATGAAACAACAGTATATGTCTTTAGAGACTTTCTACTGGCCATATCATTGTGCTTGAAAAGTACTTTGCTTAGGCCACTTCATTGGTTGATTATGGCTGACTGTTTGTGTAATGTAGGTTGAAGAGCTTACAAATAAAGCTCAGCTTCAGGATGTTGAGCTGGAAAGAACAACCAAGCAGTTGAAGGAGGCTATTGCAGTTGCGGAGGAGGAAACTACTAAATGCAAGGCAGCAAAGGAAGTAATTAAGTCACTCACGGCCCAAGTAAGTAAAAACTCGAGTTTATAACTTCCTAGTCCTACTGTAGATAACTAATTTTACATCACAAGTAACCTTAGGCAAGAAAGTTTAGAAATGTGCGCTAAATATATGGTATCTTGCATTGACTAGACTGGTCCTAGATTTGACACGAGCAAAGTTTGTCTCGAAAAGTAGGTTTAGAGGACAATATTTGCACAATGCTTTTGGTATTATATGATTGTATTTTGGAATCTCTAGGACTTGACCGTTAGATGTGCATCATCATGTCCACCTTAGAGATGTGCTGGCCTTAATGAGTTGCCTGATGAAAATAAATTAAATTGCCTGTGTCGTACTAAATACTAAGGTTGACATGAACTCGGGTTGGAAGTGTCCTTGCCATATGAATGTTGATCGACAGCGAGCTCATGAGCATACTAAAATTTTGTAGGTTTTTTAATAGGTAAGCTGTCTTCTTAATTTATGTGTGATTAATCTTTTTATTATAGTTGAAAGAAGTGGCTGAAAGGGTACCTGTTGGAGCATCAAGAAACAGCAACTCGCCCTCTTTTTATTGCTCTAGCAACACAACTCCATGGGACGTTTCTCCTGGAATTCTTGAGCAGCTCAGTAGTCCCACAGCATGTCATGAACAAGATTCAAAAGGATCAAACAGCCTGGTAATTTCGAATGTGTCAGGGACTACTACTACTACTACTAATCAGACTCCACATCACTCCGAAGTGACACAGATAGAAACAACAGTGAGGAATAAGAACAGAATAGCAAAAGTTGAACCCACTAATGGCGATGAATGGGTTGAACAAGACGAACCAGGTGTATATATTACCCTTGTTTCCTTGCATGGAGGTGCGAAGGATCTCAAACGTGTCCGCTTCAGGTATTCTTAAGTCATCACACACTATTATCCTGTTCTCTTCCACTTCTCCCCCACCTGCCCCCCTTCTATGATTGCTTTGCTTCTCCCCTCTTTAACAACAAGGTAACTACTTGGCCCATGATATTTTCCAATAATGTAATGTGGCCCTGTGTCCTTAACTAAGGTGGTAGAGTTCCTGGCTGCTTTCAGGCCCACTTTTTGCAAATAGATGAGTTTGGACCAACAGGTTTCTGTACAGTTGGAAGCCTCCGAGTGGGGAACTAACTCATTGTATCTTAATAATTGCTCTGTCTTTAGTGGATATCTTATGCTATTGTATTTTGAACTCCCTTTGCTGCAGTCGGAAGCGGTTCAGCGAAAAACAAGCAGAACAATGGTGGGCAGCCAACAGAGCGAGAGTATACCAGCAATACAACGTTCCCATGGGTGACAGGTCTATTGTTAGTGTGGGAAGGGAAGGGTTAACTCAATGACCTGCGACGTCTAATATGCAACTTGACTCACATTTTGCCAATGCTATTCTTTGCGAGATCTGAAATTCGTTTTCAATTTCTGCTCGAGATTGGAATATGGAGGAAGCCGATTTTTTTTTCTAGAGGGTGGAGGTGGGTGGAAATTTTTTCTCCCCTCAATCTTTTGCTTTCGATTTCTTCCCACAGATGTATCCATATTTTCTCTCTTCCTATAATTTTTTTTTTTTGAGGGAAGTGTGAAAACTCGCTAGGGGTATGTAAATTCTTTTTAAGTAGGTCGCTGACTTCAAAATCAAACACAGCTGCCTTGTAAATTCAGAAGCAAAATACTATACAGATTGTCTGCCATTCATAGACTGAATGAATGCATCTTCCAGAGTTTTTAAAATCTTAAAATCTAAAGAATATGCAGAGTTGTGGGAAAAAAATATTTTAAAAAAATTATATAGTTATAATTATAAGATTTTTATTGTATAAAGTTTTTAAAATGTTTTTAGTTAATATTTTATTAAAATTGAATATTAATTAAAATTGCTAAGGTTAATATCATATTTTTAATGAAAAAAAAAGTAATTGTTTCCCTAAATTTATATCTAAAATTAACATATAAGTTTTTTTTTTTTTACATGTTTCGTGTCATATGATGTCTACATGTCCCATAGTTTCTGGGCATATATCAAATTAACAAGTCATCCTTCAAACCCTACAATCCTTGGTCAACACTTGCCAACTCGTTCCATTCCACCAGTGATCTAAACCTGCACACACACGCACACATATAAAATTTATTTTTATACCTTCATCTTTATTCTTGTTTTTTTAATCAAAGATATTTAATATTTCTATCCCTTTTTTCTAAGATGGTGCAGGGGAGAGAATTTTCCTGTCAATCACAGTAATTTTTTTGTCTTTTTTTTTTGCCAATGTTAGAGACAAATAAAGATGCATCTTCCAATCTATCTTTATATCTTGAAAGGTCTATGTCATAGATGCATGTCGGGTGATACAAATCAAGGTTAAATAAATAGCAAACAGTTTCATCCATCTATCTTGTGGAAAAATAAATCAATTCAGAAGCTTTGAAGAACATGATTTTGTCGTTCATTCCTGTACACAACAGGGTATGATTGTTACAAACAATGAAAGGAATTTCTTCAAGTTCTCTCCCACCTACCAAATATATATACATCCCCAAGGGTACAGAATGGACAAACAGGAGCCAAAAAAAAGCTCTTAGAAAATGAGGGTCAAGGTTTTGTTGGGGCCTTGGGGGGGTATCCTAAGAGATTAGTCGAGGAATAGATTGAGAAAAAAATTCAATTAGCACTTGCTTCCCAGCTGTGAATGGCAAACTCTGCCATTTATACTTTGAGAAACAATGAATCAAAAATAATCTGCCCAGGTTTTTCAAACAAGAGGAGTGGAATTATTTGAATTCAACTGCCACATATATCGCTTGAATGAAATCATCTTCAGCACAACATATGGTGGCGGCTGGAGATCATCACAAGAACTGTACAGAGAAAGATAACACGAGTTTTTGTTACACCAGCAGGATAAACAAATGAGATTTGCAGTGATAAGAACATATAAGTAAGTTAATTAGGTCTCCAGATAAGGAAAAAAAATAAATATCCGTTACCTTTTACGCTCTTGAACCTGTATGCACAAAGCTAAGGTGGGCCAAGTAGTCGCTCTCAGCAAAATCATGTAGAGATCGGTGGAGCCGTGCCCCTGCATGGTCAGTTTTACTTGACTCTTCTTTCAAAACTCTTCTACAACCATCAGCATCCTAAAGGAAAAGCAAGTCAAAAATCAAACTGGGCCTTGAGTCCTAAATTAGATGAAAAGGGCATGTGATAAAAAAGCCAAAGCAGGGGAAGGGTTAAGTCAGGGATTTAGCAAAAGAAAAATAAAATCTTTTACTAATCCTTTAATGCTGCAGAAAAATACAGGCATTAAAGTAATGGTTGCTAACAGGTTAAATAACAAAACAGTGACATAAAAGAAATGGCAATCAGACCAAAATCAACAGTTTGGCTTATATATTCTCATTAAATAAATAATAAAGGAGCTTCTACATCATCTACCTGTAGGAATTCTAGCATTTGCTCCTCAATTGTACCACGCATGGCTAAAGTCTCCACATTGATGGGGCGAGTAGCACCCATCCGATGAGCTCGACTTATCACTTGTTCTTCCATGCTGATAGCATTCAACAAAGAAGAATTTTTAATTAAAAAAAAAGTAAAAGAGGGGGAGAGAGAGAGAGGTGTGTCAAGCATTCTATTCAACAAAAACCATTATTTTTCCATATAGCAGCGTGATATTGTGGCTAACAATACTGAAATCAGGATGCAAGATACCTATTAGTAAGAACAGAAAAGAGAAATAATGAACAGTTTAGGATTTGAAAAAAATACTACCTTCTGTCCCAGATTGGCTCCATTAAGAATACATGAGTTACAAAGCTCAAATCAAGGCCCAATGCAGCACTGCCATCCATTAACAGAGCCATACATGTGGCGTCATGCTGGAAGGTGGCCAGTGATTTCATCTGAACAGCCAAAGAATGTATCAAGAAAAAGGAAAAGGAACAAAAAAATAAAAAGAAGACAAACTAATTTCAATACCTTGTTGATTTGAGGCATTGGACTATACATTCCAGCAAATTTAATACCTGCAAATGCTAACTGGCCGAAGAAAAGAAGGCCCAGGATCATTACACTTTTGAGGAAAAGATAAAGCCACACTTGTTAAGAACTCATAATGCAATCATAAGTACCTGCTGTTCAATCACATGTATATGCTCAAGAAATTGAGAAAATATTATAACTTTCTCCATGGCTGCCTTGTTAACACTAAAGCAGTCCTGCTGAAGCACTAAACTAGAAACACTTATTTGAGTATCCTTGTCAATGGACCAGCTACTCTCTCTACTGGCCTCCTGCAATGCTTTCAGCTTCTGTACAAGGTACGCAACTTTACTGCTAGATGTTGACTGCCAATCTGGATCCCAGTCATCCTGTACAAATACCAGAAAAATACATGTGATAACGCTTCCTGCGAATCCTTTATACATAAAAAAAGTATTTCAAAATGAGAGCAAAATACTTGCCTGTTTATAGGAAGGTTGCAACTCAATAAGATCTTTGGGGACAGGCCATTTCGGGTTTGGATTTTCTGGTCGGGTCAATACTTCTGGACTTTGCATCTCATATGAGTAACCACAGCCAGGAAAAGTACACTTTTCACTATTCAAAGCAACACAATCAAGGCACAAAAGATGCCTACATGGCGTTATGAAAGGTAGACGACACCATTCCTCGCATCTAAATAGCAAAGAGGAAAGAAGAAAAAAACAAATGTGCAAAATCAATGGTGGTAAACCCATGTCAGAAGATATCATTTAATATTCAGAGTGAAGCAAAAAAGAGCTCAAAAAGTTACCTGAGACAGTTACCACCATACTGAAGATAGTATTTTATCAAAGCATGCTCCTCTGAAATGGGATCAAGTCCTTTTTCAATCAGAATATCCATTGTTTCCTGAATATCTTCACCAACTTCTGCCACTTTAATATGCCCTGCCACACAACAAGATAGCCTGACATTTCTAATAAGGGTACTTCGAAACTTCCACTGCTTTGGGTTAAGCAAACTCTCAACATGAGAAGGATCATTCCAGTCAGCAGTTAGAATATTACGTCGCACAGTAAC
>Ga0307511_10004353_pt1 | contig 14444 bp, 11 predicted proteins | sample 13_EM_MG_FD_200266 | JGI IMG/M metagenome (GOLD analysis project Ga0307511, IMG submission 200266) | Populus trichocarpa ectomycorrhiza microbial communities from riparian zone in the Pacific Northwest, United States - 13_EM | ecosystem: Host-associated > Plants > Roots > Unclassified | place... | reverse complement strand
ATGCTTATACTTCCGGTATTTCACCATAATATAGGCTTCAGGCGGTTCATGTTTATGATGCCTACATCATGTCCCAACATCTCGGGTGTGATCGGTAGAGTGTATTCCTTACAAGGTGCAGGGCCCTTAGTTAGCCTTTTGAATGGCTCTATTTTCGCCGCTTTTCTAAAATGACAAGCAACTGATGACATGACATGACCAAACCAACCTCAACATCACGGTGAGAGCAGATAGGGCTGTGCATCTCACAATTGAGCTTTAACGTACTGCGACTGCTTGATTGAGTTCTAGCCTGGCATTCGAAATATGCCAAAAAAATAACCACTGGATTAAGATCAAACCTGGTGTTTGGAATATGTGGAAACGCTTAAACCTCGTACTCGGAATGCCCCAAAATGCATGTTCAGAATGTCCAAAATACCTACACCCAGCGCTTGATGCGGCAAACTACATAAACTACATATCTCCGACTTGTAAAGACTACGTAATGATTACTTGAGCTCAAGATTAAAAGCTATAATCTAACCACTATACAACTAGTAGTTTTTGCTCATTCTGAATGCCACGTTTGAGCTCAATCAAGTGGTTTTAAATCAAGCGGGTTCCAACAATTCTAGACACCAGATTTGATCTTCGTATAGAGGCTTTTCTTCTTTTTTACACATTCTAAACACCATGCTTGTATTGTATTTTTTTATACTTAGTCCCCTGCGATATCCTGGGAAAGGACATTTCAATGAACGTAAATAGTAGGTAACAATCATAGTATGAAGCAATACTCCGTCCAGAGGTTTTATAAAATTTATAAAAAGCCACAGGCCCAACCCTCCCTTGTCATCCAAAATCAGATTTAAGAGCCTTAGGAAAAAAATTGGCCCTCAACCCCGCACAGAGTATATAAAAAATAAAAATAAAAATAAAAATAAAAATAAAAATGAGACAACAAACGATCAAGCGATACCATAATCAAAAATTAACAATCACCAGGCAAATTAAAATAGCCGAACTCTAGTCTGACATACCACACTGACCTAATTATGAATCCTCGAAACCAATGTATACTAAGGCGCCCTCCAGGAATGGTAAGATACTAGTTAACACCACGTAGGTAGTCCCCAATTTACTGTTTAAGGCCAAAGACCCTGGCGGGTCTCCCATTATCTTTCCTAACAGAAGATTCCCAAATCCACTCATCACAATCGATATTATACCCACTATAGCCATCAGGATTATAGTCAACATGGTCACCCACCCTGCACCACGTCTGTTGCCCCAACAGCCCGCAGCGATCACCCACGCAAGGAACACAATCCCCGATGGAAGTATTGCCGCCAGGGTCATTTCAAGTCGAACCTTATCTGCATTCTTCATTAACTCTTCCAAAATTCCAGCATCTTTTCCAAAGGTAAAAAAGAGCACCATGCTTTCAGTATAAAGAAGGATCATTGCAACCAGACAGCAACCAGTGTTAACAAGACCCGCAGCCCACTGCCAAGCGTCACCCGTTGCCCCCATCATGCCTGCCACCTCCCCTCCCAGCCCTCCGAGTCCATTGGATATGATTGTTAGGATGGTTACGCCGCGAAGAGCTGAGAATCCCGCCGACCCGGAACAACGGCTGAGTGTCTTGATACTGTAAATCATAGAGAATACATTCCACCCAACACCCAGCATGCCGCTGAGCACTAGAGTTATGCAAGTTCGGCCAGGAAGATTACTGTGGCCGCCGATCGGACGATAGCTCCCCATGACCTCACCACTATCCATCTTGCGGACCTTGCCTAAGGCTTTAACAATCTCTAGCTGATTGACCAATAACATGGTAAACCACCAATAGTGCCCCAAAACCCCGATTGGCATCGAGAGGCAACTAAGAGCCTCTTCATAGTTGTTGTACAGGTCCGTATAGTTGAGATTAGTCTTGCCAACCCATTCGTACTCTGGGAGGGTTCCGCGGAGGTGTGGGCTGACCGTGATATTGCTCATGGCGGTTACTTGTGCATTAGCTATAAAAGGTCTAGGGCTCAAAGAATAGGGTAGAGTAGGAGGGAGGTATGGGGCGGACTCGTTGGATTCAATATACGGCGTAGTAGGGGGTATGAAGGGATATGCTCGTAGGGGTCCTGTAGATGCGCGACAAATTCTTGAGGCTCACGGGTATTGAAGAATATAACTTTGGGACAATACTGTTTTGGAACCTCTACGATTTATAATGTCAAAGGTTGCCCATCAAGAGTCGGCAAAAGCCTCTGCTAGTACAAACTACCCGACCCCCACGAGAAGTAGAACATATGTACTCGATTCAGGAATAAATTATTGAGGTGCATGCTGTAGTAGACGTGACTGGGATTCAGCTGATAACCGGTGTGCATGCAGCTTCCAATTATCAACTAAATTCTTAATTCTGGCTGCAAGCTGCATGCACCCCAATCATTTATCGCTTTCTCAGCTGAATTCTAGCCCGGCCTCAGTATGCAGCTATCATTTATCGATGTACCGAGTATTTTAATCTTCAAATTACCCCTCTTTGTTGTCATGGCTATGGTTCGCCCCGATTGCGACAGCTGTCCTCGTAGATCAGGTAAGGCAAAACCCCTGACCATAAGCACGCTTCAGTCGCAGCTGTTCAAATGTTGCCCTCCAATGATCAGAATCCCGACCCCTGCCTCTCTGGATCCCAAGAACGTAGTTTGTGCCTTCCATTGATATCGAGGATCGCAATGGGGTATGTACTATACGATCTAGAGTTTGGCGAGAATTCTACATTTTTGCGAACAAGCGTTTCCGGTGCATCTAAAAGAAGGAAAGACCCATTGCAAGCCCCACATTTGCATTGACCAGACTGATCGGTCGATGGAACGCAAACTTAAAGATTTTAAGCTGGGACACGATTAACGAGTGATCATGCACTTCACCCCTGTCTGGGATCCCTTCAATGAGGCGTGCAGGTAATTCAAATTTGAAAGAAGCCCTATTTCTTTTGTCTGATGGCACGGTAGGAGCTGAACTTCTTCTTTTACTCCGCGCCTCGGCTGGCCATGGGGTTGTTGTGGGAAAATATACCTTAACGATCATAGAGCTTAAGTAGTAGATCAAGTTTATGGCAACATACAAAGCCGACGGGTAAGCAGGGTAAACTGAAGTATAACTTGCCCTATATATGTCGATGTTCCGAAAGTCCGGAAGGAATGGTATATATAGTGCCATTCAGAAAGTATCCGGGATGCATAAAAGAGGGTGTAGTTAGGCAAGCCTGAATGGAAGATAAGCATGCCTATTCTGTATATTGCTGCACAGACTGTCCAACTACCGTAGAATTGGCACCCTCTCTCAAATAACGCCCCTATATTTAAAGATTTTTAGGTGTCTTAACGCACGGATCTCATTGCATCAGTAGCAAAAGTCTCTAAATATAGGGGGGGCGTTAATTGCCAATGGTAGAGTCCTCAGACTGCCGGCTATCTTCACCATATGCAGGATGGTCTGCATGCGCAGCCTATACATACCCCTTATGTACTGTATACATCCCGTGTACTTTCTGAATGGCACTGTATATATGTGGACACTGGGTCTATGAAGGACAGGTTGGGAAAAAATCGAGCCTATTGTTTCATATGTAAGAAATTCCCAATCCTCAGCTCGCTCAATCCTCCGGTTTATCTAGTAGAGGCTAGGGAGTTGCTGCGGTTTTTCCATTTTGATAAGTAGACGCAAGGTGTTACAGGCGAGTTGTGAAAAACTTATGTATATCTCTCTCTCTCTCTCTCTATCCCCCAATCTCTCCGGAATTTAATTTGTTCAAATAAACAAACACCGGGATGTCTTAAACGTATGCAGCAAGATCTCGGTATAAACAATGAAAAAACGCCTCTATAGTGTCCCAAGGTTCCTCGTCCCCCTCCTTCCAGTACATTGGTCGATCGATCCTCTCCTATGATAGCTCTGGTAGAAGGTCTGTGCGCTGTTGGTGGTGCTGGGGGCAGTCAATCGCCACATGGTGTCCGTCCTCGATTGGGTGCATGCAATGGCGGCATGCTCTGGTATTGGCTTTCCCTAGTATGGTGTAGAGCCAGGAGTTTACGAGTTCCCTATTCGTTCGCAACCATGTGTACGCAGTGAGAGCCTGTTGGTACCATTCCGTTCAGTGTATGCCATGGCCTGGTTGTGAGCGATGTTCCCTCTTGGATAGCAGTCAGCTGTCACGGCGAACCATCGCAAGAACGATATCGATAGGTTATATGGTACGAAAATTCAAATCCCTGTTTTAACCGTACAGGGTACCTTGAATTCGCTAATAGGCAGAATTGGGTGCCAGAAAAAATGTTACAATCATTGAACAGTACAGTACATCACGGAATAGTGCACCATCACGGGGTAATGCAACAGTGGTCATTTTTGAGTTTCTCGATAGGGTCTCGGGTAGGCACAAAAGATTACCTTCAGTGCGTAGGTTATCTGGTAATGCAACGTATGTTGGTCAGATCGTGACACTCGAATAGGCATAGTTCCCTTGGGCCGTGTACGAGCTAATCCCAACGCCAAGCTAGGGTTTCGGCTGTAGACGGAGCTCCGCAGCATCAAAAGTCGTACCGCAAGAACTCAGAAATAAGAACCCTTAAAGAGACGATAGAGACCGGTTCTTATTTCTGAGTTCTTGCGGTACTGTAGTTATTATGTCAGAAATCATCCTGTACAGTAGCTGATAATTTCCTGCTAGTTACCCTGAACTAAAACAAATCAACATAATAGCCACCGTATCCCGCATATGGTTATTTTACTTAATAGATGGGTTTTTTATGAAAAGCAAATAGTAAGGCTCTAGACTTTCAGCCAGCTCACGTGCGTGGGCTAGAGTATGTAGATCTTCGGCTTGCCGGATTTGGACAACCGACAGCGGCTTTCATTTGGAGGAATTGTGCACACTAGTGAGACTTCATGATCGACTTCCCTGAGTGTGACTGCTCGCACCCACCTAACAGCAATAGGATGTGATAACGTTGGGTATGAAGCTAACTACACGATCGGAATGTCGCGCCACGTCTCGGCTGGCACACCCACATGCAGCTGCTGCAGGGACGTCCGGGTAAAAGTTTCGAAGGTCTGACCACTAAGGCTTTTTACGGGTTTCACTTTTTTTTGGTACCGGTACCTACCTACATATCTTACAAGGCTCGGTCTGGTTGCAAATCATGTTCCAATTGCAAGTCGACCAAGAATATGTTGATACAACTTGAGTGGGGTGTGAGTTTTGCAGACTCCCAATCATAGTCTGGCTTGTATATTAATCGGTCTCTACGAGAGCTTGTGCCAACCAGACTAATTAATCGGTTAATATTGCATCTCCGCCTTGGGTTAGTCGCCTAATTATAAATAAACTTCAACACAGTAAGCTTCTCGTTTTTACCTTTTCCAGTATAGTGTAAACCTTAGTAAATAGAGTTCGCACTTTGGCCAGTATATATTGTTTAACCCAACCCGCACGTTTTTCCTTCCTCATCTTCTTATAATTAGTCCTTTGCTATATCGCGATCACCCCTTTCACAAGCCTAGGCTGGTAGCCCCAAACGGCGTGGATTCCGAGCGTAGTCGGTACATGCAACTCTTAATCACACTGTCGGCGTCATACCAAAAGTTGCAAGTAGGAACACAACCTAAAAATCTAATGACAAGCGTAAGACTTAGAGAGGGGGACTCACATAGCACACATGAGCTTCCATGGGACTGGATAACGTGGATTGCTAACGAAATTGGAACAGATGTTTCCTCTCAATTTGCATATTAATGGAATGGCACACACATCTGCACAACCGAATGGAGCACACTCTCAAAATGAACCTTCCACCTCGCTCACCTACAATCGTGTAAGTGCAATATCCATGCGGATTGCCACGGAGTACAAAAGATCAGAGGGTACTTTGCGGGAGCGTGTATTCGAACGTTTTCTTTTAGACACAGAGGCGTATGGCGAGCCACTCGGATTCCGAGTGGATTCAAGGTACATACCAAAGCAGAGAGAAATGGCCCCTCTGGTCTCGCCAAAAAAATTGGGCTGCCAAGGAAAGGAACGACTCGCAGGTAAGCCCATTTCCAATGCTGCAGGTAAAAGTAGAGAGGAATTCAACACTTGCAGGTAGGAAAATAATGAAACTTCCATCATCTATCCCATACTTAGGTATTCTGTGCTCTCGAAGAGAAATTTTTTTTCTTTTTTGTAACTCAGCTGTACTCTATCTAGACTGATGAGGGATCACATCCTGGAACCGCACCAGTCCGCGGTTATTTAACCTCTCCCCGCAATCTAGCTACAATGTTCGACAGTACACAAATGAAATTATGACAAGAAGTAACCCGCTACTGCTCTGCCCCAATCCTCATCCTCCCCTCAGTTCTCCCGAACCTCCGCGCACTGGAGTAAATTCTGCATTACTGCATCTGCACCCTGAGTCATCCCCGATGTGATGCATGTGAGACCCCGAACAGTCCCAATTCTCTGCTTGCTTGCTCCTTCTCGTCCGTAAGGTCTGTTCCAGTCCGTTCAGGAACAGAGTTGAGTTCGTGAACAGACCGGTCAGGTCGCCAATGGGCTATGCCTTGTTAGTGTTCTTGATCTGGCCGGTCGAGCCACGAACAAAGGACTGGGAGGCAGTCCGTTCAAGAACAAATGCACATATGGTACCCACACAGGGTAATTAGTCAACTGTGGGTACATACGTTAAAGCAAAAATATATATACATAATTATGTACACATTCGGGCTTGGGCTAGTTGAACACAAATGTGCTTTCGGTATCGGAATCCTCTTACAACCTCCTCCACTGCCTCATCCTGTTCTTTTGCCCCTCCTCTGGCTCAAGCTCGTTGTATACCATAACCTCGAACTAAAACAATCAATACACCATCGAATTCATGCTCATTATCGGATGAAGGAATTCTCATAGGACCTAGAAAGGTGATTCATGTGAATTCAATCTGCAATACTTTGGTTGTCCGTAGTGGGCAACGGAAATGCCATTGAGTACTTGCTAAAATAATCTCCCATATGTAGAATCCAGCAAGATTCCCTGCTGGAATATCTACCTCGGATATCAAACCAATTTGGATCCGCTCCCACAAAGCAGTCACCAAGGTTTGCATGGCACTCTGGTGGTTTTTGGTCTGACAATGCCCGATGATCCAAGCAACCTAAATTTATATTAGTAAAAATATTGTCAAATTAATCAAAACAACCGTTCTTGACGCGACCGGTCGATCAAGGAACTGAATCCATTCGCGCACAGACCGGTCTGTTCGCGAACTCAATTCGTTGGTGGACGGACCGGAACACTGCCCTATCCACGACTGCGGCTGCCCGTGTGTCAGGCACTTGATCCTAGCTATCACCCCCTGACAGCCTAGGGCTAACGTGATGTGTCCCCGATGAGAACCCGCATCCGCAGCTGTGGCGTATTTCCCCAGATAGAAGCCTTCCGTTGCCGTTGCTCCAGCTGCTGTTCCATCCATCCTACTATCATCCGAATATTCTTAGACCCCATCTAGCGCTAACTCCTTTACCGAGATTCCATTCAAATGGCTCATCCACTCTGAGATTCATCTCAGCTCCACATCAGGTCCTAGAGCTTCTCGGAAGATTGGTTCTGCGATCGGTCTTAAGTCCGATAAATTCCTAAAGTAGACCGATGTTACCCTCTTGTTTCCCATGGCAACCTCCAGCTCTTCTATCTCGCTCATTTCTGCTACATTTTCCCTCTCCAGGCACCAATCCCCTATTTTGAGATCTCCGCTACCAGTCTTCCTTGCTCTTCCGAGGGGTGGCTGTATTTCTCTGCACCGTACGCCTACTGCCAGGATCTGGCCGACCGCCACTTGCTGCTTGCTCTTAGGCGGTAGCCTGCTCAGGTGTCTGTCTTGACCCCACATGGACGGAGCATTGCTTGCGCGATATTTCTGGTGGCGCTTTTGCGATGTCACATCCACTCCTAAGTAGGCCAGCTCACGGTTGTTCTTTCGCGGTCTTTTTGGTGTCCTTTTCGACGTCCTTTGCAAAACGAACACCGATGTTCCTTTCACGTCCTTTCGAAGTGGTCCAGAACAACGCCAACCAGAGCCTAAGTCAAATCTGATAGTCAGTCTGACCTGATTGAGGTGAGAACTTTGCCCTTGACCGTAAGTTTTGACATAAGGGAGGGATCTGCAAGTGTATCGTCGAGTTCGTCCTTCATCATATTCGTCAGCTGCCGGCAAAAACAGCTCGTCCACATAGACTCTATGTATTGGCCTACATACCAGGCGCCGTAGATGCCAGACTGCCTCCGTAAAGTGAGGGTGATCCTGCGTTACTGTTCCGATGGTCCTCGCTAATGCCGCATTAGCGAGGACTCATATTCCCTATCCAAACGCGTCACCGCTAGTTGCGCGAAGCCCTATTGGCAGTGCAGACGGTGATGCTGGTTCCGGTGCCGGCTTCCCGAGGGCTGCTGCCCCGAGTGATGCGGTCGAGCGGTATGTGGGTTGCTTGGTGGTTGAGCTGGCATCGGGGCTGGTGTTAGGGCTTGTGTCGCGATCTGCGTGGCTGCCCGGTGAACAGTTTCGCTACCTGAGCTGACTGGTCCCACCCAACGTTTGATCCTATCTGATGATTTTAAGTCTGCTTTCCTGGCCCAGGGTCGGTGAAGAGCTCATTGCGAGACAAATTTTCGGACGACACAAATCAAAAAGGTGATCCTGGAAACAGTCGCGATCGCATTATACGCGTCACGGAGCTCTGCGATAGACTCTGCTAGATTTAGGGCTGGGCCACCCGAAAGCATGCTTGAAGTGTCAGTGTCGGGTGAGTGAAGATACAATTGCAATGTGTCGGAACTATCTTCATTTGCGTTAACATTCAGGAGTTTGGTTAGCTGTACGCGTATGAACTGGCGGTGGGCACGATGTAAGATAAGGTGCAGGTACCCTACATACATAAAGCGATAATGAGAAGAATACGACATAATGACACAGGTAGGCGCACCAGCCTTCGTAGACGAGTACCCCAGTGCGGATTGGTTTTGTGTATGTGGCGAGCACCGCGGGGGGTTTGGATAGCATTCGAATACCTAAAGGAATGTGTATATTTTAACTAAATTGTTCTGCCAATGATTTAGGTATATCTTTAACCCTGTAGGCTCCGATCATGTTTCGGTTGCATATATCCGGATAGAAATATCTTCCTTATCCAGATTTTTAGTTCGTAGACTGTTCACGCTCCTAGGCTTGTGTATAGTGACTGTATTTGGCTTTACTTGTTCTGTTTTCTTCTTTTGAGGGGCCAGGTTGCAGACTTAGATGACTCAAGACTTGCTCCCGCAGCTGGATAATGACACTATAATCAGATTATATTGAAGTACCTCAGTACATGAATGACAGTTGCTAATGAACAAGCGACGAATATATGTAAAAATGTCCATAGCAGTGCGAAAATAGGGTGAATAGGATCGTGAATGAAAGAGTGTAGTCCTACGAATAAAAACGAGCCGTGACCGGACTGCTCCCGTAACGAAATTTGACCTTCCACTCAGGCAGCGAGTTGGGAGCAGGTGTGCCCAAGAAGCTGTAGAAGGGAGACCAATTCATCAAGAGTCCGATGCTTCCGAATTCTGTCGTGAATTCCTCCCTCTACCAAAATATCTCCTGTCCTCAAATGGTATTCCTGGGGGATTTGATGTTGTGTTCGCCGATGGCGATTGAGGTTGCTTATTCTTGAAAAGTTGATTCCGCAATTCTTTACAGAGCAGGTGTAGGGTTGAGTATGCGATTCAATATGTTCACTGAAGGTTCCCAAGGTAAATAACTCATCAGTATCGACATATAATGATAGACGTATGCAAAGTAGGACTCACATGAAGTCAGCCCTGCCTCTGCTCGATCCTCCATAAGAACATTCATCTATAGGACATCTGAAACTGGTGTTTGTTGCCATTTTGACCGATGTTGATGTATGAAGAGAGGGCTCCGTAAGATGGTGTATGTGCCGATTGGAGCAGTGGACTATCAGATATCTCGATGCTGTAGGGAATCAAAAGCAGGAGCGTGAACACCGAGTAGGTGGAATCGTACGAGTGTTGCACTCAAAGCCTGTACGGTAGGTATGGGGAGTATCTCCGGCTATAGTATCAACAGATGCCACGACTGCCTATCAGGTATACATACACATGAGGGGGGTGACAATAGAGTGGCAGGCTGTGTATATATGCCGGCCTGCAGCTGAATTCAAACAGATACAGTATAGGGGCTATCCTAAGAGAAAACGATGAACGGAAAGATGGGAGAACATCACATCGCGAGGACATCTCGGATTATATATTACTCGCACAGCCAAGAGCGTGGTTTTAGGGGTCAACAAAACAATGGCAACTTAGTCAGTTCAACTGATCATGCGTGATATTATCATGCCGCTGGAAGGAACCCGAAAAGTGACGTCTGAAAAAGCTGCAGCAATTGTGCATCCCACTCCCTGTAATTGTTCCATTAACCCCCGTTGTAGCCTCACTGCCTTCCCCCCAGCCGGGACTATGCCAACCCCTCCAGCCCCTCCAGCCCCTCTACCCCCCGACTTCACACCTCCATCCTGCCGTCCCCTCCAGGATGTAGTGTCCATAATGGAGGTGAATCCAAGGGTGCTCGCTCAGATAGCCCTTAAGCGCCAACTTAAGCTTCGTGATTGGGTGTTATTACTACGAAATTATATTTAGCTTATATCCTGAATCCGAAGGAAAAGAACCTCCGCTGTGATGGAAAAAAAAAAAATGCATAAATATATCACAAGACTCAGTCTGAACAGGGTTAGCCTCGGGACATCAAATGAATGATTGCTGGCTACCTAAACTTAGCGGTGCGTGCCACTTCGAATAATCTGGGAAACTGCCACAAAAACCTCGAAACAGCCATACATAAAGAACTCTGCTTCTACCTATGTAGGTTAGCACTTGCCCTGACAAAATACTAAACTCCAGCAGAGAGTGATGTAGACTAGTCTGGTTACACGACCCCTCCCTCGTAGAGGAAAAACTCTAGGGAGGTCATATTGCCGCCGCTAGCGTATTCTCGGATCCAAGGATCCTAACCATCTGTGGTCAAATAATCCGATAGTCTAGGTAGAATTAGTAGTAGTTCAGTACAGATCATGGAAGCCCAAGTTCAATACATTTACGGACAGGATATCTCAGATCTTGGCATATATGTCGATTGTTGAAAGTTGCCAGTGTCGTTTCGCCGGTTGTAGCTCAATGTCGCTGTCCTTGTCTATTGGCGCTCGCGGACTCTCTGTATGTCCGCGCTCGTCTATTTAGACCCCTTTCGCTGTCCTGTCACGTACACATAATCAATTGATCAAGCTTCCGCATACTCTACTCTGCTCACATATATGCAGACATAGTCACTAACCATAGCCTGTTAATTTCAACATCGATATTGTTTCGCGCCTCAAGAGATACCTACGGAAATCCCTCGAAGGTTCTCCATCCGTGAGTCGAGTACCGGGGAAACTGGGAAAGAAGCGCCTTTGTCGGTTTTGGAGACATAGCTACAAACAACACAACAATATCTGGACATGATAGTATAGGTAAATAGTGGGAGAAATAGGGAAATGGACTTGATCGCTGATGAAGGGCTTGAGTATATGGATGAGCGGAGAGCTAATCCCTGTCCATATCCATAGAATTAGTATTAGTGCCTCTGTGAAGAGAAATTGGTAACACTACGCTAATGCACTAGCGCTAGGTGCCTATTTGCAATTTTGTGGCAAGCAAATCTTGCCTTAAAAGTTATATTGATTTGTGATAGTTGTCAGTGATAAAAACTGAGGCAAACCCGTCCACACTAGTAGCTCTTACTTCCTCTGCTATTCCAGCTCTACATGTGCATAGCTTCTAGTTGTTGAACCACCATCTCAAGGGTCAGTGGACGACTCGCCCTCAAAAAGGCCTTCGCACGCCGATCATTTTTCCAACTCCAAGCTGATAGACTGACCAGCTTTCTTACGAGGTTTACTGAAAGCTTGCATCTATCCATCCCATGTCAGCAACTTCTATTCTCGAGCTATCCCTCTTCCGTTCTTAACATTTGGTAGATTTCTGTTTGGTGATATATCTTAAAAAGCAAATAAAGTAGCCAAAGATGAGCAACAGGGTCATAGAAGGTGATGTGAAGAGTGAGGTAGTTCAGGAACACAGAACATAAGCTGCATAGCACTACTAAATTGCCCCCTGCAGGCCTCTAGTGAGCGTCTAGTGAACACCCCTGCAATGATATATCACAAATTGTGGCTGGAGACGCTGTAGCACTGGGGTTTTCACTAGACAGTGGCTGCTCACTAGTAGACCTGCACAAGCACCGGTTGCCAAGCGATGGTACTCCCGGTGCCTGGCGTGTTTAGTGCCTTGGCAGTACATTTGGAGCGAATGACCTTCCGAGTTTTTGCTCTGGTGGCTATATTCGTAGGCCGACAGTTGCTCCACTTACGGGGGGGATCTCATGAGTAAAAACATAGAGGTGATATGGGATGGGGCTCCATATCATATTTCCAGCCATGATACTAGGGCCTACCGGCTTCGGTATGGAATTCGCAGACTACCATGCATGGCTAGCATAATCTCAATATTCTAGATAATGTTTTTCCTGTACTGTTTTCGTGCCTAGACTCTAGCTCGCTCCTTTTGTTTGGCTTGCCGGGCATTTTATTCCATATACCTGTTGTAAATACCCTCGCACCCAGACTAGGCATAGAGACATGCCTCTTCTCAAGCATACCTCATCTCAAGATCCCGAACATACACAACCCTATTTTACAATACCGATCCCCACACCTACTGGCGATCCACACACCGGCTGCCGTCACATGAAAACCTGTCAGAGATCTGAACTCCGTGGCTATATCTGGCTATCTGCAGGATTATGGTTCTACTAGGGTAATTTTGGAATAGTTGTAATAAACCGTCAAAAGGTCTACCCGGCACCGGGAATATATATTTCAATATGCAAGTGCCGGCATGTAGACCTCCTACTTTAAAGTAGCTGGTGCAGCTGCAGGCCGATTGCCACGAGGGGCCCATAACGCATGCATGAAACGTCCCGTGACTAGCTTTCTATACCGCTGCTATGAGTCTTAGGGTAGAGACCCCTAAGTCAGCCAATTGTCAGAGTAGGGTTGAACAATGTTACCAATTGCAAGAACGATATCGATAAGTATGTATAAGATGAAAATTCGAACCCCTCTTCTAACTGTACCGGGGGTACCTTCAATTCAGTAAGAGACAGGTAGAAGGTGCCAAAAAACGACGTTACATGTTATCATCCAACAGTATAGGAAAGCTAAACCCTAAAGCTATTATAAACTCAGATCATCGGTGTATGCCCTGCGCCGTAAACCTACATATGAATGAGTCGGATATAGGAATACACACAAAAAAAGACAGGAGGTGGGAATCAATGAGATAGAAATAAGCCCCAACGCTACATCGGCTAAAATTGGGAACCCCCGAGCCCGGTTTAGACTCTGGAGCACTCAAATCCGAGATGCTGGAGAAGATGAATCAATTTGCCCAATGTCTGGTATGTGCGAATCCTATAGTGGATTTCACCACTTTCGATGACATCTTCGGTCCTTAAGTTATAAGCCTCAGGCAATGAATGTTGTTTTTGCCGATGGCGATTCAGGTTGCTCATTCTCGAGAAATCGCTTCCACAGTCGTTGACACAGCAGATGTAGGGCCTGGTGTGGGATTCAATATGCTCACTACACACCACCGAAGGGCAATAAGATTAGTATTCTATTGGTATTCTCAAGCGTAGTTCAGGACCAGTAACATAACGAATATAATGGTTAACTTACATGAAGTCAGCCCTGCCTCGCTTGTGTGGAGTGGTATAGACACATCCAATGATAGGGCATCCGAGCTGGGTGGTAACAATATTCCCGGTACTAGGTACTCCGGAGGCGCCAGAAGGGGGTGAGGTGGCCATGGTACGATTGAATTGGACACAACGTTGTGACCGACGTAATTCTGGATGATGTCCTGTAGGCGATACAATGCGAGGTGTAATGTAACAAAGTAATGAATGATTAGAAAGCAGAAGTGCAACAGTGTTGGATTGGTCTGGTTGCACAATCTGTGGGGCCGCAGCCACGTTCAGAGGGCTACAATTCACGAAGCAGATTCGAAGGGGGCTCTATTTGACCCGGGAAGATATGGAGTAGGTTGTGCGCTGCAAGCCAATCTTGACAATGTCTAGATGCCTTCTGCGCCTTGCACTCGATAGAACCTTATGACAATGGCACCGCAATTTGGGGTGAGGTTGGGTAGTTATATGTTACTTTGACCGTGCACATGTGAGACGGAGCCTCGCCTCGTATGGAGTGGAGTCGGATCAACTAGTTCGCTTGCTTTCAATATATGCATGAAGAGCGTTTGG
>Ga0307511_10004351_pt1 | contig 14444 bp, 16 predicted proteins | sample 13_EM_MG_FD_200266 | JGI IMG/M metagenome (GOLD analysis project Ga0307511, IMG submission 200266) | Populus trichocarpa ectomycorrhiza microbial communities from riparian zone in the Pacific Northwest, United States - 13_EM | ecosystem: Host-associated > Plants > Roots > Unclassified | place... | reverse complement strand
TTGGACCCAAATTAATTCTTAAACATAATTAAAATTTAATTTGGCCCATGATTAAATCAAATTGGCCTATTAAAAATTTAATTATGTCATTGGACTTAAATTTTTACAAATTCGTCCAATAATCATTTAATTTAACCTTGAATTTGCATTTTGTCTCCATTTTTGGGTATAATGGGGTACAATTAGACCTTGAATTTCCTCCAAAAATTGCAGCTTGATTTCCCGGCCTGCTTTCTCCACGTTGCCGGCCTTTTCTTTTATCTTTTGATTTTTATTTTGAAAAAAATAAATTTTTAGGGAATAACCCAGAATTGGGTTATGACAGTAGGATTGAGATTTTTTTGGATTTGAAAAAGTATGTCAATCAATGTTTTTTTTAGATCAAAGTCTCATTTATTTGCAATTAATTTTAGACATGTTAATATTTCATGTTAAAATATTTATATTGAAAATTAATTTCCCACAAAGTTTTATCTCAAATTGTAAATGAACTCCATATTTAATTTAATTTGGCTTTAGATGTCGCTGTTATCTTTGGAAACCAAATTTCTAACATGATGCATCCAGGTTAATAATTTTTTTATGACATTATTCTTAAGATTTGAATTTAAGAAGTAAAAAAATAACAATCCTTCTAAACCAGTATACCTATTTCTTGAAGTTCATATAATCTAATAAGACATGAGAAACGACAAGGTGCCAAATAAATTACGTTAATTAAGAATATGATTAGTCGTGCTTTCTTCTCCGCTTGAAGCATATATGTTGAGCATAAAAAATGCAGAGCTTTTGAGATAATTCTTGGATCATAAACTCAAAAAAGGGGCATGATTAAGAGATCATCAACCAATAGTTGATTTTGATGTTTTGAACTTCATGTGCTAATCTGAGCTTGTTTCTGAAAGCCCGAAACAAAACCGAGCCAACCCCAGATCATATTGAAAGGCTCAATGTAGACAAGCAAAGCCACTTGGGTTGATCCAAGCCCTTTAACACATCATGTCATCTGTGTCCTGTGGAGTGTGGGTCAAGGAAACTTGCTGCTGAAGGATAGCGTTTCCTTTGAGTTGGTTCGTGAGCCAAAACAGGCGCCTCTTGTAGAGCCTATATGCTCCTGCGGCCCTTCTACGGAGCCTTCAGAAATCAAGGCATTGTCTCTGTGCAAATTGTCCCAAATTTCATGTATTTGAAAACGATATCTAGCCTATTTGGAATCACATAAACGGCACCTTATTCTGATTGTTTTAGAGCACCATATATATATATAACAATATTGAAGGATAGGCTGAAGACTATAGGATGTCTAACAAAATAATTAACGTAGACAATAGAAAAGGTCACTAAATAGCCTATATCATGGAAAGCTAATTAAGGTCTAGCTTGTAACCCAACAACTAAATTGATATTTCAAGATTTGTATGGGGAATCTATGAGCCATTGGAGAAATAAAGACCTTGTGTTTGCTCATGGATATCGTAGGAGCTCAAAGCACTTGAACTATAAATATTGTTTTTGTTCTCATTGCCCAGCCCCCTTTTCAAGTTATGTCAATTGACAGCCAGCGTTACCTCCGTAAGGATCTACCACCAAATAGGAAGCCAAAAACATTGAAAGAGAGAAACGAGGAAGACGAATCCAGAGGCAGGCCAGCTTGTCATCTGGAGGGACCAAGACTGGAAGGCATGGAAATGTCGGATAGCATGGCAGATCTCTGAGGACACGAGCATGCAATAAACAAGACAATAATCAATTTGATGACCGGCCAACATAATCAATCTGCTGATGAACCTCCAGCAACTTCAACCTCAATTGAAACTGCTTTCCCCTCCCAATCGAACTTCTCTGGATTAAATGTCAGGATGGAACAGTTTGTATTCCAAAACTGCCAAAAGACTTGAGAATAATATTTGTTAAGTAGATTACTAGCGTACAACAGTTCATATTAGAATAGCGCAGTAAACCTGGTACTGGTAGTAGAAACACATTAATGACAACCTACACAGACAAACAGAACCTAAATGAAAAGGCATTAACCTTTACGCCCTGTCGCCACGAATTCTTCTAGCAAGCTGGATGTCCTCAATTAGGCATGATGGTGACCCTCTTGGCATGGAGAGATTAGTATCCTCAAACAAACCTCAAATCCGTATAGACAATCAGAATGATCTCAATAGCAAAAACACATAGACAAAGCATTAAAATTAAACATGAAACCTAAGCAAGTTAATTTAGCCTAGAGATTGTTACCTTGAAGTCTTGTGCAATTTCACGAACAAGACGTTGAAAAGGTAACTTCCTGATCAAGAGTTAAGTGCTTTTCTGGTACTTACGGATCTCAGTGTTCCAAAGAAATGTAATTAAGAGCATAAATCATCATAAAAAAAAATACAATTTAAAAGGAAACTATGGAGAGCATAGAAGAATAAGTTTAGAGAAGGAATGAAACCCTTGCTGAAGAGCTCCAGTTCCAGGGCGGTAACGATGAGGCTTCTTGACACCACCGGTGGTGGGAGCAGAATTTCTTGCAGCCTTCAAGTTCAGATTAATTAGAAGAGACAAATACAGAATGTTAAATTCAAACATATTTTAATATAACACAACTGAAATTGGATCGACATGAACAGAGAGAGACACGATATTGCCTATTTCGTATTAGAAAAAAAGTTGCATTTGTGGTAAAATACAATTGTATCATCTCACATGTTCATAATGTAAAGAATCCAGCCACCGATCATGCCATCAGTCCTTTGGTTACAACCATCTCATCAGCAAGAGATAATTAAGCCATAATAGCCAATCTGTCAAGAGCTGGATTATGGAAATCAAGTCATCTGTCAAAAGCTAGAATCATGGAATTACTGTAAATAAATATTCTGCATCTCTGTATATATACTCTGGTGATGTAACAGAATAGTTATGTGAAATATTTGAAAAATAAAGTGAATCTAGAAACCTTAATTACCTTGTGGTGTTGTTTCTCTTATATGGTATCAGAGCTTTCCAGCCAAATTTTTCACATCAATGGCACAACTAATCTCATCTTCAAATGGCAATCTTATTGCTGTCAACACAAACCAGCTGCAACAACTCACCCCCTCCAATTTTCCATCATGGAGTGTCACCTTCAAATCACTTCTTCATGGATTTGATCTCATGGGCTACTTGGATGGAACGACCAAGTGTCCTTTAGTTCCACCAAATAACACTGAACCTGGCACCAACACAACAGCCATATTATGGTTTCGTCAAGATCAGCTCCTCCTCAATGTAATTTTGGCCTTAATTTCAGACAACATCTCACCTTTAATTGCAACTGCAAAAACTTCAGTAGAGGACTGGTCAAGATTAATACAACTTTACGCAAATCGATCTCGCACAAGGGTTATGCAACTCAAGGAATCATTGACTCTGCTTCAGAAAGGAGATCAGTCCATCTTCAATTATATGCAGGTTGTTCGTACAATTGTTGATGAACTAGCCATGATCGACACACCTTTATCAAATGATGACATTACACTCTATGTTCTTAATGGCCTTGGCACTAACTACAAAGACATCATAGCTCCTATACGAACAAGAGAAACATCATTAACATTTGAGGAACTCCATGATATACTTACAGCACATGAAACTCACCTGAAGAGAATTGAAGCAACTCAATCACAGCTCATGGCTACAGCCAACAACACTCAACGTAGTACTGTTCATTATTATCAACGACAACCAAGAAATTACCAACGTGGAAATCTGCAACAACCTTAGCGGTATCGAGACACCAATCATCATCACAACAATTAGTTCCAACAGAAACTGAAATGTCAGTTTTGTGAAGGATTCGGTCATACACCAAAGAACTATCCAAAATTACAACCTATCACAGCCAATTATACAAGCTAGTCAGCAGACACAAAAGAAAAATGGCTCCTTGATACTTGTGCCTCACATAATATCACCTCTGATCTCTCAAACTTACCTATCACTCACATTGGTTCTCTTACCCTTAACCATAAGTCTCATAAATTTCTCTTAACCGATACTCTCTGTATTCCAAGCATCCAAAAAAATTTTATTTATGTCCATTACTTCATAAAAGTAAACAATATACTCATTGAGTTTCATCTTGACTATTTTCTTATGAAGGATCGGTTCACAGGGACGACAGTACTGCTGCAAAGATGATGTGAAGACGACGTGTATTCATTGTCCACCCTCTCCACATTACACAAAATATTTGCAAACCCAAGTCAACGAGCATCTCAAAACCTGTGGCATTGTCGTTTAGATCATCTTTCAAAACAAATAATATTTCAAATAGCAAAATCTTTTATTTATCTGTTAAATCCTTCTCTTTGAATCATGTCTGCAATTCATGTCATATCAATAAAAGATGATTAATAATGTATTTGCTAGATGTGTTTTATTTGGTTTTTGAAACATAGTTTTTTAGTGTCCAATTGTTATCTTATATCTTATATCTGTATTTTATGTTTTGATATATGATACGATCATCATACACCAACAATTTATAGTAATAACTACTTCGATGTGCATGTAAGGTAGTGAGGTATGGCTAATAGTGGTCTCAGTGCACTATTTTGCATTGTTGAGATATATTATCCTGATTGGTTAATGCAATAGTTTGGATTATATGAACTCATCTCTAATGATGTTGATACAATTAATGAATTGCATATTGTTAATCGTCAAAAAAAAAAACGATTGGTAATTGATTCATATAACATATATAAACCTTTGGCATGCTACGAGAAATTGAATATTTACATAGTAAGGTTCTCTATTTGTTTAGATATCTACATGACATAATTCATGAACATAACACAAAGATTTATTACAAAGATATATTATGAGGCATCCACATATATAATCCAATAAAGTAGTATCGTGCATCAAGATATAATAAATTGATATGTATTTTTTTTATTACATTTAATAATATCTTATTTATATATTATATATGATGATATAATTTTTGTAATATATTAGATCTTTTATACATGAGGGTCGGAGAGCCACTTTCATGCTTCGTAATAAACTCAATGAGGTTTGGCATGTTGTGGCTAAATATGTCGTTTTAGACCTAATAAAGTTTAGAAAGGGTGAATGTCTAGAAATGAAATTAGCGGAGGATAGGGTTGTTTTTATTTTAGACTGGAACATATTCATGATTTTGATGGTGCAGACCTGTCCACAAAATAAATTATTAAATGTAATTAATAATGTATTTGAATGTTAAAAGAATTGATTTTGTTGATGTATAAAGTGAATTAAGTTTGTTTAATTAAAAATTGAGTTAAAATAAAATTGAATTATAAAATATGTGATTTGTATTGAATTGATTATGTGAAGTGTATCAAATATAACTTGATTTTGTCGTCTTTTTTTTTATATAGAAAGTTAAAGAGGCTAAAAAAATACCTCTCATTGCAATTTTAAGATCATACATATAAAACTTGCTAATGTTATTTTTTAAAATAAATTTTATGCTATTTTAACAAATTCCTTTTGCCACTGTGCTAGTATATATATATATATATATATATATCCTCTTTCCTGGAGTCCTTATCCCATAGCGAGCCACTTTGGATTCCAGCACCTACCTAGCCGAAAAAACAAATCCCACAAAATTAAGCATGCGATTCTTTGGAGATCATCACTAACCTATTTGGGATATGATTCAAAACATGAAAATTTATTTTTATTTTTTTAAAATTATTTTAATATATTAATATCAAAAAATTATTAAAATATATATATATATATATATATATATATATATATATATATATATTATTTTAATATATTTTTAAATAAAAAACACTCGCCGTACATTACTGAAATCCACTTGGACATAAATCCTAGTCCCTCACCCGCATTTCGAACCGTCTAGTTCTCGGTTGCAAAGAAAATGTGATTGAAAGGGGAAAAAAACAGTATCCACGACCACACAGAATTCAGAAAAAGCAAGAACGCAAAACTGAGTTCCATTAACCTCTAAACTTACAAGATTATACAAAGCATAGACCACTTGTGCCCCAAAAAGCGTTTCACAAGACAGACACCCCAACATAAACTAGAAAACACAGTTCATCCCATATTCACATAAACCCAACGTAGAGCATCAGAAACTAACTACTGCCGTTCTGCTAGTACAAAATTTATACATCTAAGCAGTAGCAGTAACTTTCTTTGCCCTTTTGGCAGCAGGAGATTTGATAGACTTGGGCTGTTTAGGTTTAGCAGCAGCTGATTTCTTGGCCTTCTTCGCCCCAACAACTTTCTTTGCACCAGCATCAGCTTTATTCACAGACCTGGTCTTTCTCATACTAGGTTTAACCTCTTTAGTCTTCTTCACTGCACTACTTCCCTTGGAGACTTTCCCTGTAGTGCTCTTCTCCTTCTTTCCTGCCTCTGACAGCTTGTAAGATGCCCTGATCTTGATTAACTTTCCTCTCGCTGCAGAGTTCTTCAATTGAAGACCTAGAATTTTCTTGAAATTTGCTGGGAGTACTGCTTTGTGCTTCTCTTCCATGTACTTGGCTATTGCATATGGACTGGACCCACTTTTCTCATTCAAAGCCAATATAGCCTCCTTGATCATCTACAATAATATAATCCCCAAATTAAATCAAACATCAATAAAAATAAAGATAATACTAATAATAGCAGGGCATGCTTGTAGAACAAAAAAAAATCAAGAAACCAAAAAAGGAAGAGCATGAAAATACATAGAAAGACCTGAAAATAAGGAGGATGAGCAACAGCTTTTGGTTTAGGTTGTCTAGGCTTCTTTTCTCTAGGAGTCCTTGGCTTCTTTTCTTTCAAAGGCTTCTCCTCCACCTGAGGCTCTTCTGTAGCAGGGGGCTGCTCAACCACGGGAGCTTCAGTTTCAGCTTCTTTGCTGGTTGTCATGGTGATCAAGCAAGGTAGAACAAGCGCAGAATATTATTGGACAGAGATACCGGATGCTGCTGATATGGTTTTCTTGTGTCATGTCTGAACGACATTTGTTGGCATTTATAGGGAGAACACAAGAGGAGAGAGCGGGTTCTTATTGGCCATTTCGAGTTCTGGAGATTGGTGATGTGTGCAATGATAGATCTAGAACGTACACGTGGAGAGGGATCTAATGGTTGTTTATATTCCCTTTTGCTAGCGAATAAATGGAAGGAGGGCATAGATTGTTGTGGATAGGGAACAGGCATGGCACTTGGTTCTTGGTTTTGTTGTGGGGGGATGATAGAGAAAAGGTGTGTTTTTTGGATGGATTTGGGATCAAATTTCTCCTGGCATAGATGGTTTCTTGCTGTAGATGTTTTTATGAGATTGAAGATGGGAAAGTCTAGATCACAATGTTGTTTAAAAGGGATAAATTGGTTGGCATTTGGGTGTGATTTGAAGCCATTGAAGAAAAACAGTGTTTGTTTTGTTAATCTCTATTTATTGTTCAGTATTTAAGAATTGGGATATGGGATCCTAATCCTAATCCTATGGGTATGCCGTTGTGGATTGCGGCGGGTAGATTAGGCTTATTGTGATTGTTCCATAGTAGATATGTCAGAATTAAAATTCATTATTTACAGTTTCTTATTTTTTAATCCCTTCCAAGCAATTGGAAGAAACTTCTCGAATGCTTTACATTCCATTAAATCCATCTCACCATTTTGTTTTCACGGTGAAAAAATATTTTTGAAAAAACTTTAATTTTATTATTTTAAATTAATTTTCTTATATATTTTTTATGATAATACTAAAAAAAAACATTATTTCAAAATATTTTTAAACAAAAAAACAAGTGAAGATGCTCTCAGTGAGCCACTATTAATAATCTCTCCCAACTTAACTGAAAAGTTTTGAATTCCTGAATCAGTTTATATCTCACCCTCAATAAACAAAAACGAAAAACACAATCAATTATCAGAAAGAAAAAAAAAGAAAGACAACTTATATCAGAACATTAAACTACATGTAAGAGACAGCTGATATCACACGACAAACAAAATTCAGGACAAAACTACAATGGCAACAATTATAATCTCTGCCTTTTTCTATCAGCTGTACGACTAAGATTCATTCAAGGCAAGCATACCAGATATTCATACGGACACTTGATCCTTTCGCCACTTCTTGCTGAAACAGCTCAATTATAGGTGAGCTTCACCCCCTTGCATTCCCTAACTTCAAAGCATGGGGAATGGCAGGGTTTCATAATTAAATTTTACCCTCCTGTCCTTGAATGATTTCGTTTCTGATTAATCTGTCGGAGCTTGTTTAGTAGTAAATGATGTGTGCTATTAATTTGGATATGCTCCTTAACTTATTTTACATTTGAGGTCTTGTCGCTTCATTCGCGAAAACAAGTGCGAAGGCGAGCATGGTAACCTGCTGGAATAACTTTCTTTTGTTGTTTGTGTGATTTTCAAGTCATTGATTAAAGACAGGAAAGCCTGGAGAGCCATTGATATCTCCAATCTTTAGACCGCAACAAAATTTAAAATTGTTTTTTTTCAAATATTTTTTTGATTTAAAAATATATTAAAATAATATTTTATTTATTTTTTAAAAATTTATTTTAACATAAACACCAAAATGATATGTAACAACACTAAAAAAAATTATTTAAAAGCTAAAATAATCCGGCAATGCCAAACACCACCTTTACCGTGGGTCAAAAGACCGTTGACTCTGCATCATATGATTGAAAGTTGAGACATGTTAGCATAGCGATTAATTGCAGTTCACACATCAAATCACTTAAATTTCATCACCAACCTATGGATGGTTGCTGTTTTAATGGCTGTTCTGCATGGGTATCAATCCCTAGTGATTCAAAGAGTCTTGCTCGGTTTGTTCACATGTAACCAATATGACAAAACCCTCTGAATCACAATACACTAGGCAACAAAAAGAACCCAAAACATTTTCCGGCCAAGGTGAGGGAAATCCACCTCTGGCCTGGAGCACACAGCCAACTCTTGAAATGGTGCAGAAACAAAAAATACCTGGAGTACATAGCTGACTCTTGAAGCTGTAGGGGAAACCCAGCCTCTGACCTTTTTGAAGCACAATGATGCACAAGTAAGTAGATGCAATACGAAGCATCCAAATTAAACAGCCATTATGAGGAACAGATTCTATCAACTAGCAGAAAACCATATTAAGAAAGTATCAGTAGTTTAGCTCAAATTACAAATTGAAGTTCATCACAATGATAATATCGGAATCCTCAAGCTCTAATATGTCACAAATGAGAGAAAATTTGATCAACTTGAAATTGAAGTAGAGAACTCGGGAAATAGCCAGGGAAGAAAAAAGGGGTGGGCGCGCTGAGACAAACAAAAAGGCACACAACTGTAAGGATATATGAACTTCAGCAGCAAAACTTCAACACCCTAATGACCCAAAAACCACTTTGGCAAGCGCCTAAGCAATATTCTAAGATGCTCCATAGTAAATATTATTATTAACACTATATGGAAAACCTTACTGCTACTAGAACAGCATGTCAGAATCAATGGAAGGTTACTATTATGACATGAGGTCAAAACAAGATCCAAGATGCACTGTAGATCTAAAGATGTATCATGAGGTCAAAACAAGATCCAAGATGCACTGTAGATCTAAAGATGTATCATGAGGTCAAAACAATCTCCAAGGTACTCTACAGATCTAAAGAATTATTCATACACACACACACACACACATGAGATGAGAGAATTCCTAACACTAATATGGTGGGTGCTTGTTTCTATGTTTGGCAAACACCTTAAATCTCATGTATAGAAACTTGATTTCCGCATTCATGTTTCTACAGATTAATTAGGACCTAACTGCACTCATCACTATAACCCACAAGTAATCTGCAACACGATTGCTTGCAAATGGAAAATGAAACAGAAAAGGGAGGACCTCATTTAGTAAGCCATTTAATCCATAATAACTCTTTGAAACTTGTTCTGTAAGCAATGTATCAATTAGAAGTATTGTTGACCAGCACAAACACACCATGACACCAAGACAAAGAATTAAATAGGCAAAAATTAACCAGTCATCAACATACCTCCAACATTAAAACAAAAGGCTACTCCCATTTTTTGGTAGAACTATTCTGTGTCTGCTGCAAGTACAGTTTCTAAAAATGGAATCATTTTATAGCATGGAACATCTAATCTTCTAATACAGAAATACAAAATCCTAACCACCAAGTGATAACCAAGTATTATCACACAATGGCACCAGATCCACATATCTGCCCTACAAGAAAATTTTGAGGCAAAAAAATAGAAGATTTATCAACAACGAAATACCTAATATTTTGGTTTTGATTGAAGGAAATCCCAAGGTCTATGCATATTATAACACAGTTTTCTACAGGAAACCAATTAACAACAAACATAAATCAACTCCCAACCCCACTAAAATCAATGCAATCTGTATGATTCAAAATATTATTTCCTGCACTTCTGACAAAAAAAAGTAACCGAATGGTAGTATACTCCCAACTTGCGCAATCAACCTCATCACTATAACAATGTCCTAACAGGAAATACAGGACTTAATTATTGTTTCAAGTCAGGACACCTCATTGCAATTGGCATCTACCACTTTCTAAGTACATGGCGGAGCATAAACATTCAACAAATATTTGGATTATCAGGGATCTAAAACAACTGTAGCATAGGCTACAACATGATTGGGCATAATATAAGAACCTTCATCTTTATAACCACAATTTCCACATTTAGGATTCTATGCCAAGTATCATTGTGATACAGAGAACTGTAGGCCATTACCACCATTGAAAAATGCTTGTAAGCTTTGAAACACAATTCAACCATTGAAGTTTAAGAGGCGTACATATGAAACACCATCATATATTTTCTTGTAGGCACACCAATGCCATTTCTCCATCAATCCAAAGCTAGTAAACAGTAACTATCAGAATAGGTGACAGTTTAAGCTTACAAATCAATTCACCTTGAAAGACAGATCTTATCACCACACAAACTGTCAGTTTCAATCTCAACCCAAACAAATGATTCTGTTATGTAAAGATACCATAGGATCACTCTCAAAATACATAAAATCTTATGCTACTGAAGAATCAAGATATATTATGGACCAAGCCAATTGATAGTTCTCCTAGTAAAATAATAATTAAATGAAATGTGTTCAAAATCTTAATTTCATCTTCGGTGCTATGCACCTTCAAATAAAATGCAATTCCCATCAGTTCTGCTTTGGCAATAGGTGCATAAATGTTGAATGAACAGCCAGATCATATCCAGGCAGACCAGTCATTGGCATACTAAATAACCATTAAGTTTTATGGGGCACAAATCCATTCCAATTTTCAAAATAAAGCCACACAAGATGTTACGATTTGGATTTACAATTCCTATAAGTTAGGCATAGAAGGTCTAAACCTTTCCATTTCTCTTTCAAAATTTTCAAGAAATCTCCTCAAAGCTAGAACCAGCATACTCAGTATTAACTGCTTCACCTCCATCACTACAAGAAAAACCTTGATTTGAAACTTTGCACTTCCATTAAACATAGTCACCAATCTGTTATGTTTTGGAACATCATCAGCATCAATTTTTCATCCACGATTCAGGAACATAAACACAACCAAAAACTAAACTATAGAACAACCCCATAATGTAAGTCCTCAAGCAGTTCATGCCTAGATCAAAGGGATAAATATCTATTCCAATCTCCAAAATATAGAGAGAATTTTACTTGCTTAATCTAAGCCCTTTGAAGATATACCCTAAACTAGACAAAAAGTCTCCGGATACTGCACCGAAAATTTTCACAGGGAGAGAATTTGAAGGGAATCACAAGGAAAAATACAAGACGTGGAAAAGATAGAGTAAAGGCAACTTCAACTAGTTTCTGAACACCAAGCCATTTGCCTATCATCAATGTTTAGCGTCCTGCTTTTCCAAGCCCACCTAGACACAATTGAAGTCAAAACCTTTAACTTCAAGAATCACATCCAATATAGACTATTTAAGATTGCAAGGCAATTGGAATTACCAGATTTGACTGTGCCTAATAGCGGTAACCACCGCCATATGAATGGTCGCTCCCATAATAAGGTGGATATGAAGCATACTGCAACACAAACAGAAAACAAAATAGGATGAAGCTCTTAATAGTAAAAAAAGAACTGGGATAAGCTAGAGGTTAATTGCTCACATCAGAACCACGATATTCATGAAAGTAGGGTTCACTGCCTGCTCCATATGCATCTGAAACATAAAGACACAAGGATGATAAATACTGAAAACAATAAACCAAATAAAATAACCATGCCACACAAAGTGAAAAGAGCTGGGACAAAATAACTCATACCACGATAATGTGTCCCACGAAATGAAGCTGCTGGATCAGCATAATCTAATCGAGGATCAGAGTAATCTAACCGGGGTCGAAGCCTACTAGGTTCCATGTAATCAGGATCTTGGTCCTAAAAGCAAGAGAATACTATCAAACTCTAAAGAATATAAAGGATGCACAAGCAACGACAGAAGCTTAAATTTTAAAACACTATTGACCAAATGACAGAGTTTGGCCATAAAAAGAAATTCTCACAGTCATGTAAAATGGCCGCTTCATCCCATGTGGTCCATCATCATAAAAATAGGGGTCATCAAAGTGCCTTCCAACAAAACGTCGGTCAAAGGCTTCTTCAGGAGAAAATGGTTGCCTCCTTGAAGAAACATGGTCCCTGTGTCCTCGCTCAGGGATATCATGCCAAGCTCTATTCATATTAGATCTTGATGGCCCAGCAGTCATACCTCTACCAGCTGTGTGATAACCTCCTCTGAAAGTACCCCTTCTCCCTCCTACTCAATACAATAGTTGGAGTTAGATTTTTGGCGGTAGCCAACTGAAAGATCTGCTTCTATTGGAAAGGAAGTGTGTGTGTGGGTGTGTCCGCACGCTCACAGGGAGAGAGACCATTGAATACCTTGCCTCCCATGAAGCATGTCATAACGATCATTATAGTCATACTCATGAGGAACCATTCTACTAGTTTGACCACGTCCTCGTTGATAGAAACCCCTGCCACGTTGGAAATTTGCCCAGTTGGAGTGACGTCCACCACGCCCAAAACCCCTTCCTGTAACACGGTTGCCTAAATCAAATGGAGACAAGACCAGCTGTTAAGAAAGATTCAAGTCCTCAAGATCAAAGGTTACCAAATCTTGAAAAGTTTCCACTTCCAGAATGACCAATTCGAAAGCCACCACACATTCCACCCTTCACAGCCTGAGTTTTCGGCAATGGATTTGACAGCCTTGCTTTAACTCTCGTCTGCCAGCACATGACAACATCATGACCTCAGTTCATAGACCATCACTTACCAGTTTAAAAACAAAATAGGTGGAAAGTTTATTATGTACCATGCAACTAAATGCATGCATTTCACATGCATCGATACTGGAATGATCAAAGCCTACCAGGCAAGGAAATAAATTAAAACTAAAACTAATGAAAGTAGCAAACTGAAAAGAAGATGTGAGGTAATTTCAAAACACATCTTCGACACCTCAATCCCTCATTTTGTTTCAAGTTAAAGGAAAATGCCAAAATAATTTAATAAAACCTAGAAGTGGCTTTTTAGGTAAAGTGATTTTGCTACAAACACAACAAAAAGAAATGAGAAAAGAACAGCTGCAAAGCAACATGATTTGAAGTAGATGAAGTATCGATAGAACATATATTACCTTTGTGTTACCATTACCAAATTCTCTATTATTTATTCCCTCAATACAAGCAACAGCATCATCATGCGTAGAGAAATCAACAAATCCAAAATCCTTTCTCTTGGCAGTTGACATATTTCGTGCTAGGACAACTCTCACAATCTCTCCATAACCTTTCAAGCACTCCCTAACACGGTCTTCATCCCAGTGTGGGGGAAGGCCATCAAGAAATATAGTCTTAACCTGAGCCATAATTTCAGGGTCAGGCTCACGTATAGGTTCAGCAAATGCCACTTTAGCAGTTCTCTCTGGATGGCCAAATACAACATCAGGCTTCTGAAGCCTCTTGTATGCAAGCATTGCATCAGCATGACATGCGAACTCAAGAAATGCAAAACCACGACTTCTCCCTTCATGTTGAGCATCTGAGACAACAGTGATGTTCTCAACACCTTCAACACCATAATCCTTCAACTTTTGCCTTATCTGCCATTCCACATTATGTAATAAATCACTGAAGAAATATATATATATATATATATATATATATATATATATATAAACAAGAGCTGGATTTTATTGGATACTCACAGCTTCCTTTGTCCATGTGTTGCATATATTTCCCAAGAACAATGTATCATTGTCCTCACTTGGTGCTGTCCCACATCGCTTTCCACGAATCTGTGAACAGTTGAGGAGTTAATATTA
>Ga0307511_10004349_pt1 | contig 14447 bp, 15 predicted proteins | sample 13_EM_MG_FD_200266 | JGI IMG/M metagenome (GOLD analysis project Ga0307511, IMG submission 200266) | Populus trichocarpa ectomycorrhiza microbial communities from riparian zone in the Pacific Northwest, United States - 13_EM | ecosystem: Host-associated > Plants > Roots > Unclassified | place... | reverse complement strand
AGGTGGCAAGGAAGGTACTATGCTTAGGAATAAGTGAAGGAGTTTTTCTAGCTGGAGCTGGTACCATCTGGGGGACCAAATATTGAGGTTTTCAAGGTAAGGGAAGGGACGGAACAAGTCTTCCATGACATACCGAGGGAATCAAAAGAGCGAACGCCCCTGAGGCTGCATTTAAGCGCTCTGGAGAGTAGGTCAATTAATAATTTCTGCCTAATATATACCAAATCAATATCTGGAAGTTGCTTATATAGTAGTATTTATATAGTAAATGTCTAGTTTCAAGTGAAATATATATCCGTTCTCGTCCCAAATATACTCAAAATTACAATAAAAGAACCACTCATAATCGCATTGCGGTTTAGGATATGCCGAGAACGAAAACTGAACCAGACTACGAGAACTATTCCTATAAGTCCGTATTGTTATTCTTCGGCGTCAAAGGTACGTGCCAAGTCATTACTGGAAATCCGCTATACCTAGTTTGGTAGTTTGGTAGTAAAAAAAAATATTAATGATGAGAGTGGGACTTGAACCCACGCAGGTTTCCCTACCAGGATGTAATGCTAAGGATGCGATCCTTAACCTGGCGCCATAACCAACTCGGCCATCTCACCTTTATAGCTGATATACTCTTTGTTGTCTGGAGAGTTATGGTTAATTTTAGATGCAACCTTCAACCCAAAGCCATTTTCCCCAACAATTGATTCCATATCATACAGCAGGACTCGGAGATATCATATCTCCAGAATCTGCAGGTTAGAGTAGGGTACACATGCCTCCTGCAAGTTTAAACAAATTAAACAACCAACGTAATTTAAATGAACCGTGACCTCGCAACGCTGCAAAGGGATATATCCATCGATTCAAGCCTTCACCTTGGTAATCAAGCCCATACTCTGTGATATCTATAATCGCTTGCCTATACCCGAGAAGAAAATTACGAAGGTCTCAAAAGAACTAATACAAGGAACAATGGGACACATAGCTAGACAGAAATGTATGATGCGATCCCTAAAGGCCGACTGCGTTACTGCCCAGCAGATTTCCATTCCATACTAAGCTCCTCGAACGACCTTATCCACAGCCTCGGCAAAATAATCCACATTCCGGGTGTTCAAGCCTGCCATGGATATCCTACCGTTATTGGTAAGGTATATATGGAACTCCTCTTTCAACCTCCGCACTTGGGGCTCTGTCAACCCAGTGCTATATACCCTAATATTAGTAATTTCCCCTCATCATTTTCTAAAGCTGAGACTACTCACAAACTGAACATTCCAATTTGCTTTGTGATATGACCCCAACCACCGGGCGTGCCCAACTCCACTAGTTTGTTGTATAGTCTCCCCCTCATCTCAATGATCCTACCACTCATTGTCCTTAGATTATCCTCCCACTCCCTGAACAAAGCTTCGTCGTTCAGGACTGTAGAGGCAACCCTCGCACCATATGCTGGGGGGTTTGAAATTTCACTCCTCTGCAAAATCTCCAGCTGGGACAAGATACGGGTCTTTGTCTCTTCTGTGTGGGTAACAAAGTGGAAGCAACCTGCACGTTGGCCATAGAGCCCAAGGTTTTTCGCATACGACTGCGCAACGCACATCTCGAAGCCAGCTTCAGCGAAGTAGCGGACTGCCCAGGCATCATTCTCGAGATCCCCAGAGGCAAAGCCTTGGTAAGCACAGTCGAAGAAGGGGAAATGCTTCTTCTGGGCAACGATGTCGGCGATCTTCACCCACTGCTCGCGAGTGGGGTCAACCCCGGTAGGGTTATGTGCACATGCATGGAGAAGAATGATGGAGCCCTCGGGGGCAGCTTTTAAGGCTTCAATAAGACCATTGAAGTTCAGGCCCTTGGTGGTGGGATCCCAGTATGGGTAGGTACCAGTGGGGAGGCCCACATTCCCGAAAATTTGTCCGTGGTTGGCCCAGGTAGGGTTGGAGAAGTAGAGCTTTTGATTCTCCAGGCGGGGGAAGTATTTGACAAGGAAAAGGCCACCAAGGTGGACGGCTCCAGTACCAGAGATGGTTTGTACGGAAGCAACCTGTCCAGTATGTCAACACTGGGCCTTTGTGAATGTATAGAAGGGTGACTGACTCTGTTCTCCTTAATGACGGGGCTTTCTGCACCAAACATGAGCTTCGCAGAAGCAGAGGTAAAAGTCCCCAAACCCGCAATTGGCAAATATTCGTGGTTAAAAGCTGGGTCAGTATTCACCCTCACCTCTGCCTATATACCTCCATTCATCAGTCTCTTTGACACCTTGGAAGCCCAATCAGGTTGCTAAAGCCTACCTTTTTCACGACTGGCAAAATCCATGGCTTTGCATTGTCATCTCTGTAGGCACCAACTCCCAGATCGACTTTCTTTGGATCCGTGTCCGCCTTGTAAGCAGCCATCAACCCAAATAATGGGTCTTTGGGCGCCAATGGCAGGGCCTCGAACGAAGAAACTGAAGGAGGAGCCATGTGCTTTGTTATCGTTGTTAACCGGTCATTGGATGACATGGTGAAGGTTGTGAGTACGAATGAACCAACGATATTGTGCGTCTGTATGAGTAATGTGCCTGGCGTGCTGCGGGCTTAAGCTATACTATCTGGCTTTTCCGTACTTGCAATTGCGGTAGGGTATGTGGGGAGAGAACTGAGGGGGTAGACAGGCATTTATCCCTCGCCCGGGTAGTAAGTTTGGTAGTGTGGTTGGAACTGCTTCAGATCTCATCCAGGGTCCACGGAGCTGATGGTCCCATACCACTAATCTATTTTCCCGGATAGAGTGCCATCGCATATTCGCTACAGTCCCCACCAACCAGACCACCTTGCCATAGGCTCGGTAAGAGAAACGTGATCTCCATCCCGGTCTTGGCAGCACCTATGGCCTATATATGGGCCGTGGGCCGTGGGCCGACACACTTCCGCGGTCCGGAAGTGAAACTTTGTTGGATTATCATATTGCTTCCGTAAGTAGCCCCGAAGTTTTTTCTGCTCATAGGCTGCTTACTGTCGGCTAGCGCGGGCACGCTGATCAAGAGCCGTATGCGATCATCTGAGCATGAAGTCCCATGGTCATTCCGAGCCGCAGTCCCCTGTTGGGTTCGAGACATGTGTGATCTGACCATATTTCAGTGCTCAAAAAGCCAAGTACCCAGAATTCGCGGAATAAGCATCTACTCTAGAACAGGTGGTCTGGTTATGCTGGGACTATCCGATTAGCCCTGCTTCTGGTACTACTTTTATTTCTACGCCAGTGCATTGCTAAATGATGTATCAAAATTGGTATTCGTAATAGACCCAGTGATATTCTCTACGCCTCACTACTTCCGAGCTCCTACTTACAAGCTCTTGCCCATAAAACGCCTCTTGGTAAAGCTCAACCACCACTGGGGACACAGCAAATTAGCCTCCATATTAGGTCAATATATCCTGTGGACATACGTACCTTACTCGGCTTTCCTGCCCCATCCGCGTATATTCTCGCCAGCAGCCTGGACCCCAGCTCTTGCCTCATCTGCCCAATATAGCCCCTTAGTATCTCCGCCTCACCCCTATCCCTAGGCCCCTGGTATAAAGCATTCAGAGGGAAAGATGGATCTCCAGGCAAAGCGTATTGCTCCAAAGCAGCTGTAGTGATCGCCTTCTCCGCTTCACGCAATGCCATTGTAGGCTTGAGCTTTGAGAGACAGTCACTGATCCAAAGAATACCGTAAATAAGAACCCGGTCAGCTGGACCCTTGATCTCGAAGTTTCGGAACAGGGTGTTGGCACGGAACAGAGTGAGTGTTTCGTCAAGGATGTCGTAGGACTCATGGTCGGGGTCAAGGTCGAGCTCTGCGACGCCAGCAGGAAGCGGGGGTAGAGTGTATGCGGGGCCCCTCGTTTTCGTTCGCAGGGGGAGAAGGGCAAAGTTTCCTATGGGAATTGCGAGATCATTAGCAATTGGAGGCAGTCAAGCTGAATGCTGAGGTAAAGGCATCGGCACCTATGATTCGGACATCGGTGTCTTGGAGAAACGCAGAATGGTAGGCCTAGTAGGGAACAATTTCATCAGCCCTGGAAGCTCGTATTGGGTTTGCAGGAATTCATACTGGCATAGTGATGGCAGACTTGGTAAAGAGTTGAGTTGACGATTCTTGGGACCAAGGGGTGGATAGCTCCGAATTGTTTTGGGTGTAGTGGGGCCGCGTATGCCAAGGGCTCAAAGACCTCCGATGGGCTCGGCATGCCGAAAGCGGCAGTGAACCCTCGGAAGGCCGGGACTGTTCCGCACGACGTACCGCTTGAGAACTTGATAAGTCTCGAACCGAATTCATTCTACTATATGCTGGCACCTGGGTACACGAGACAGACACTCGCCGGCCTAGATTATCTTATCTCACAAGGTAACCTGAAGTTTCCCTGATGACCCCCTGACTACTTACCGATTGGCCTAGACTATCACCCCATTGGGAGCGTAACACGGCACAAGCCACGGAGGCCCATTCGGAGAATTACCTGCGTACCTAGAACTTTACCAGAGTACGGTGGTCACTGAACATCTCGGTATGTCGATGCTTGCTTATTCTGTTGACGTCAAGTAAACAGGTCGTAAGAGAAAGAGGAGTTTGAAGAGTTCTAAGAGTGCCTTTACCATCCCCCAATCCTTTCCGCATTTCAGTACATTTACCAATCAACCGAAACTCTGCCAGAAGATGGCTAGATTCCGTCCAGCTCAGAGACAGCGTAGCCGATACTTGCTGTTTGCCGGAATTATTGTTATCATATTCCTCTACACCTATCTCTCCACTGATACCCTCTCCTCCCCCGCATACGATACGAAATATTACACTAGACAGCCATCGAATAGGCCACCGAAATCCCCGATATCAAGGAACCCAATTCAGATACAGTTCGACTTTAGGGCCAAGGGCAATGGTGGTGGAGACGCGGCAAAGGCACAGGCTGTTGTGGATGTCATGAAGAGGACCTTTTGGAAGTATAAGTTGAAGGCATGGGGGATGGATGAGATCATGCCCATTACAGGTGGATATCAAAATACAAGGTATTCACATCTCTCTCTACTCGATTGACCTGTAATGCAGGGATACTGACTATAAACAAGAAATGGCTGGGCAGCTACAATTGTGGACACACTCACAACGACTGCGTTGATGGGACTGGAGGAAGAATTTTTGCTTGAGCTGAACTACACCATCAATGGCATAGACTTTGCGCTTACAGAGGGCCTCGTTGATCCCTTTGAGACCACTATCCGGTAAGCAATGTAGTTGGAAGAAAATTTTGTGCATCGGAAGCGGGGGAGAATCGATTCAGGGTAATGCTTACAGAGATTCTTGTAGCTATTTGGGTGCAATGGTGTCTACAATTGATTTGATCGACGAAAGTGTTGTACGACGCAATCTCGTCACTCCTGTTCAAAGGGATCTCCTACTTGAGAAGGCAGTGCGCCTTGCAAGTCTGCTTGGGCCTAGTTTTGATTCGCCCACTGGAATGATATGGCCAAGAGTAAGTACTCCAGCAACATAATCCATAATATTTGCTGACCTCAGGTGATCTAGGTCAACTTTACATCGGGGCGGGGTTGCATAGAAGCAGATGGAGAAAAGCCTTACCCCGAACTGACTGATCCTGTGATTGGGCCTGCTCGAGCCGGCTCGAACTATCTAGAGAACAAGGTTCTCAGTAAGTTGACTGGGGATGTCAAATACGTCAGGAATGCAACTCGTGCGTGGGCGCCGCTAGTTTGGAATAAGTGAGTTTAACAGTGACTATATAATTAATTACATGCACCCTAGCTAACTCTAGCACAGAAACCCGGAAGAAATGCTAGGTTTGATAGAGTGAGTTGCTGATAGGGGTAAATGTGGCTACGAAGCACTGCTAATTCTAAGGAGTTCCCCGATTTCTATCGTTACTGGAGCCCCCATAGACAAGCACAGGAGCTGGGGAGCAGGTCATGACTCGTATGGTCCACTTTGAAGATATATTCACATTGAGACATTCCATGTCGCTAACACAATACACATAGTTATTATGAGGTGCTCGCTTCAGTTACCCTGAATTTGCAACTTTCTGATATGTTGGATTAGTACCTGATAAAAGCATATCTTTTATCACCCCGAGATCGACATGCGAGAAAATATAGAGACCGCTGGCTTCAAGCTGTCGAATCTACCATGAAACATCTCACGGTCAGAGGTCTACCAGCTGCTGGTGAAAAACAAGGAAAGGTTTTCTTATCTCAATTCAGAAATGGTTGGTTGCTGAACGAAATGGGACATCTAACATGTTTTGCCGGTGGCAACATTCTTCTTGGTGGGAAGATCTTGGGTCGCCAGGACATCATCCAGCTTGGGCTTGACATCATTGACACATGCCATCATACCTACATTAGTACTGCTACTCGTATCGGTCCCGAGAGCTTTGCCTGGCTTCCAGAGGCGCCTACAAAAGCTACATATCAGCCAGAAGGGGAAGGTCAAAGGCTCCAACAAGAAAATATGGGAATGTGGATAAGTGATGCAAGGTGGATGTTGCGCCCTGAGACAGTGGAGTCCTATTTCTATGCCTACAGAATTACGGGGGATCCGATGTATCAAGAATGGGCTTGGGATGCATTTAATTCCATTCTGAAGGCCAGTACAGCAGAATTTGGGTACGCTGAGATCGGGGACGTCACCCACTCCCCTGGGCCAGACAATCAGAACGACAAGACGGAAAGCTTTTGGGGAGGTCAGTAATCCAATAATTCCTCTACAGTCATAAGCAGGCTGCTTTACAGGAACTACCTGCTGCTTTTGGGCTATTGCACGTGCAAGCAGCTCTGCATAGCCACGCTAGCCCGGTGGATCATGGTCAAGCCTGTTTCTATAAATGCTCTTTGGCTAACTTTATCGGCAAAGGAATATAGCGGAGACCCTCAAGTAAGTTCACAGCCTAATCACCCTGCCGATCCCAGGAGCAAATACTGCCACCCCTATTCCTGCACAAGTAGTTACTTGGCTGTGGGTCATTAGGATTGTTAGTGTTGACATACTTCTCTAGATACCTATACCTCATATTTGCAGATGAATCAGTAATGGACCTAGGCGAGTGGGTGTTCAGCACTGGTTAGTATCTATTCCCTGTATCAAGTGCCTCGGCGGCTATTGCCTCCACAGTGTGATGAAAATGAGGCTGACCATTTGCGATTTGCTGCAGAAGCACATCCATTCAAAATTATGGATTAAGTTTGGGTAAGAAATTAACAGGGCCTTGGAAGATGGAGGATTTATTTACCTTGGGCGTATGAGCCTGCATGATGTGGTTGGCTGGTTAGTTTGGTAAAGTAGATTAGGGTTCTGTTTTTGGTAGTTCTGCTCATGTTCCTTGATTCCTTTATTTTTCTTCAGGCAGGGTCTGCATCTCGTATGGTGTGGTGTGTTTTTTAATTGATGATACGGTTCCCCTCTTGTTCTATGCATAGAATGGAAGGAAACTCTGGGGGCTATGGTTCGTGGTGTTGAACTTTATTGGTTGCTATTTTCGGCATCGGCTGCGGGCTGTGGCTGGTTGATATATATTTGGAGAGTACTAGTAACTTCGTGAGGCACACGGACACAGTGGGCGTTATCTCGCGCGATCGATATCAGATTATTTCTTACCGGTAGCTGTAGGACCATCAGCTGCGAAGCTGGAAAGCGGGGTCCATCGTTCCCATGGCTCGCCCTTCACCATGCGGAGTTAGCCGCGCGGGCCCCATTATATGTCCTTAGACCACACCATTTTTCCCTTCACGCATGTACTAAAAGATATGAATATCATATGCACAAGCCGACACACCACGCAACGCAGACATATGACCCGAGTCAAATATTCTCTAACTTTGAAGATACGGAGCAGTAACAAGTTCGGAAACAGGAAAAAAAAGACTCAACCTCCAAGTTAGTCGTCTGAGCTGGTTCAGTTTCTGCAGGTTTTCCCACAAGGAGGGAAGGGGGAAGGGAGGCAAGTTTCGGAGCTCCCGCTCGGAGGAACAAAATCACAGACATGTACATTATTCCGAGGTATGATCCTAGATTTTATTGGTTTCGTTTGGTTTGGGGCAAAACCATGCATTCCGAAGCGGCAGCGGGGGGGGGCAAAGTTAACATACTTACATAGATTAAAATGTTCAGCTCGGCGGGAGCGCGGGGTTGACTGCTGGAGGGAGTATCTTAATGCGGAGCCCGGAAATGGGACTCAGGTGTAGGTTCAATATTATGGCGGTGCTGATGTGCACATACATATGTTCGGCAGTCATGGCCATTCTAGGGGGCTTGTTGCGCCAACTAGACTAAGATCTGCCGTTTCTCGTTGACTTGTTTGGACTAGGTAAGGCTTATAAAGCAAATAGATAGGGTAATAGAAGTTAATGTCCAATGTAAATAACAGCGGTATACACGTCCCATCCCTCGGATTCCGTTGTTGGATACGATGCCGTCGTCTGGAGTTGACTGTGGCATCCAAATTGCTGTTATTTAATAATACGAGACGACTGGTAATGAATTGTCTAACCAGTTTCCTGATTGGGAAGTATACGCTGAACTCTTTTTTAGCGCATATGCGATCATGACGCTTCACGAATGCCCTCAATTAGAGGCCCGAGCCCATATGTGATGCATGGTTGGTTGGAAGAGGGGCTGCAGGGGGCTACTGGGATTGTTGAATGCTATACTGTTGTTGGTATTCTGATAGGTGTTTGCCATGGAGTATTGAATGGTAAAAATAATGGAGGATATAATTACCAGTACATTAGTACCCATGCATGCACATTTATCATGATGTCAAATGTTTCGATCTATAGATGCATGAATGACATTGAAGTGACTCTGAATTTCGCTAAATTTAGATCGATCTTAATTCTTTCGACGTCGACATCTATGTCGCCCTTTCCATGGGAAACCCCGCACTGGTACTTGGGTGCCCCTCAAGGCTTTATGATAAGCTCTGCTATACGGATACCCATCCCGGACCCTCCTATTGGTGCGTGTACACGAACATTTGGTTGTAATAATGTACAAGGTTATCGCTGTTCAATATATTGCTCCTTTACGTATACACTTGAAATTTTTTTTTTTTAAATTCGCAGACAGAGTCTTGTTGGATTTCGTATTGCTCCTTCGTACAGCGCCGGCACCAGTATAGTAGTACTCGGCCTAACACTTCGGTAGATATTCAACGGTAGTTTCCAGTTTTTTTACTCGCCCTGTTCGCATTGATACCGGTATACTGAGACATCTAGATCTCTGCATCGCGTGATGTCGACATATTGATCAACAAATACCTATAGCGCCCAAGCGGCTTACGCCAACCAGGCTGCGCTGACATATTTTCATGCACGCAAAGCAAAAAACGTGCTTTCGCTTGATAATTCGATCCCGAAAAAAATTAAAAAATAATAATAATAACGTTACACGCGAGGTTCGGTCCTCCCCCTCCCCCTTAAGTTGTAGCGCTCGCACATTGTGCATATGCAGATGTTGCAGATCTTGGATATTGAAATTGGCATAGGTTTATTTTTCTATTTTTTTCAAAAATTAATTTTTTTAAATTTTATTTTGGGGGTAATGTGAAATTAAATAATAGCAATCTCGACCATAATTAGTAAGTAGATGGAGAAACGGTACACCAAGGGGTGCCTTGCACGTAAATTAACGAGCTGAATCCATTATGTACTGGCGTTGGTGTATGTACAAGTCTAAGCAGCAGTAGTAAATTGCCAATATAAACAGCCCCCGCATATGTATACGTTCCTGCGTACCTACTTTCTGTGTACTTCTACAAGGTACACTACATAGTTATAGGGGTACGCAGGTGGGAAGTGGATTTCCACCATCGAACGTCGAATATACATATGTTCAATTTATCCTAGGTCGCTATAAGATGAGTGATCAAGCGACGGGCAGGTACACCGCCCCGCCTATGCATCCCACAGACAGGAAATCATATACTAGTCAACGTTAGAATACCAACTTCAAGTGTTAGGGATCACCGACGCCGTCTTGTTCCAGCCCTCCCCCCGCCTCCTCCTTACTAAGTTAATAAATTAAGAACATATTTACATTATAGAGTATCTACTGGGGTATCTTTGATGCCGTCGGCATGAGTGCATGAGCGAGGACAGGGCCTTGAGTCACCCTGTCCTAGCCTTTTGCATAATGATATCGACATAAATATATCACTGTAACACCCTAACATTCCCAACCAAACTTATATAGCTTATGCAATGTAAGAATATGTAAAGTACCTTGCAGTACAATCACTCCGATCCGAGCCCCAGCTCGAGTATTTCACAGCCCCCCTTGACTCTCACTGTCCGCTACCAAGGCACATAAAAAGTATATTTATCTCTTGGTGTTTATATCCACGGAGACCGTGTCACGTGACTCCAGAACTCTCCGATCGCCGGCGACCCTACCACCCAACTCGTATCAGTGCATCCCCTGTCGATTTCGAGCCCCAAAATATGTCCCCAGGTATTGTTGGTAGTTCCTGCTAAACGGCCACCTCCTCACCACAGTTCTATATAGTATCAACCCAGCAGCATACCCTCCCAAATGTACTCCATGATTGATATTCAGCCCATAATCGAAGAAGAACTGCCCGCCTACATCGAATGCGAAAAGTATCGACATGATGGTTCGAATGTTCATTGGTGGGCTAATAATAAAGGAGGCCCGTATCCACGGAGCTACAAACATAGCGATGGTCCCTGTGTGTAAGATGTTAATAGAGGAAACCCTGATATAAGGAATGAGGTGATTTGTAATCCAGTTGGGGCTGCCACATACCTAGAGCTACTAGCGCACCACTGCTCCCGACTGAAGGCCCAAAGTATCTCAGGACCTCCTTTCTTTCCTGAGAGTCACCATTTCTAGCTTTCTGCCGCTGTTCTGGCGTCATACTCACTGCAGGATTGACCATCCGCTCCACTCCAGCATAAAAGGTAGCAGCGAGCCCTGCTCCCGCAAAAAATAATCCCAAGAACTTCTGGGTACCATAAAGAAGTATGAAAGGAGAAGTAAACACCTTGAGGGAGAAATAGCAGGCAACTAGGTGAAAGATGTGCCCATGTAAGAGAGACGCCGTGACTGCTGTCCATGGGCGAAAGTCTAAGCCCATCTCAGTAGATCCATCAACAGGAAACAGCTTGACAGGACTGAACTCGAAATTCTTGTGAATAAACATGAAGAGCTTGCCTGGCTCGGAAAGGTTTAATTCCAGCCCTTGTATGGAGTCGTCTGGCCCGGGAGTTGGTACGTCTTTGTTACCACCTCCCGCTACACTGACTACCCGAGCCTCGATTAATGGATCTTGTAGGCCCCCCATGCGTATGGTGATGTTAGTTGGGAGTTTTCCTCCTTGCGAGGTTATCTCCTTTGTTTGTTCCTCCATCTCCTTCTTATGTTTTAGTAGTACAGATGCCTTAGTACTCTCGTACATGATGTACAGCACTATGAAAACCGCAAGGAATCCCCGTTCAATGTATTTGATCTTCCGTTTCGGAGCAAAGTCATCTGGGTCAGGGAGCTGTTGTTCTGGCTCTGGAACATCAGGGAGAGTAATTTTGGGTTCTTGCCGAACAGAAGGGGAAGGGGGGCCACGTCTGCTGGAGGCATATGTTCGGATATATGGAATATCAGAGATGGGTCGCTGGGATGCCGATGCTGGTAAGGACGATGCCAGCCTAGGGTAAGAAAAGACATGTTGAGATATACTTGTCTTCCGGATATCCGTGTGAAATGCTTTGGAGTTGTAACTGAACGTTCCCCGGCACAGCCGTGGGCTCAACTGCTGAAACCCAACACCGAGCGCCCGCAATGCCGAAACATTCCGTGCCACAATGTGCTGCCGGAACATGACTACCAAGGTACCAGGAGATTCAGACAACAGGGGAGATCTGTCGCACAAGTTTCCCCCCAGTTAGCCGTTGATATGGTGTATAACTTGACCGAAACACAAATGTCAAGTGCTGAGGCTCATGAGGCTCTTACACACGACGTCGTGACTTCCCACTTGCAAGTCTTGGCGAACCCAATCCCACAGAAAATTCCCCACTAAAGCCAGTAATAATCGGCAGTCTATTGAAAGTAGAACCCCATCGCTATCGGCATCCTTACTACATACATAAAGCTATCGCAAGAATAACTCTACGGCAAGAGGCACAGAATTAGTTTCGGAGGTTTCGCAGGTTCACAGATTTCACCAATCATGCCAGCTATACAGTTAGTTTAACCCCTCCTTGTGGGGTTGCCCCCCCCCCCCGATATAAAGCAAACCAGCTAACCCCGATCCCAGGAGAGCCGCCCAGCCTGTCGACTGGGCTGAAGATGAAGACTTTGAGGACTCCTCCGCCCTCCCAGCCCAGCAAATCATCTCCAACGCCGATGGCACAAAGACAGTCATTACTTACCGCCTAGAGGACGGCAAGAAAATTAAAACTGCCCGAAAGATCCGTACCACCACAGTTAAAGAACACGTAAATCCCCGTGTTGCAGAACGCCGCGAATGGGCCAAGTTCGGAAAAGAGCAAGGAAATGTCCGAGGACCAGATATCTCCACGACTACCATCGGAGAGAACATGTTATTCAAGCCAAGCATGAACTGGAAGGCCAACCAGAAGGAGGAGGTGCCAAGTGGGACTGATATCAAGGCTCAATTGAAGGATAAGAAGGTCGCTTGTAGAATTTGTAAGGGTGATCACTTTACTGCAAGGTGCCCATACAAGGATACCCTGCCACCTATGGACGACATCGCTGGCGCACCTACTGCCAATGACGATGTTGCTGTTCCGGACATGAATGAGGGAGGGGGGTCAAGATACATTGCTCCACACTTGAGGAAGGGGGCTGCTGGTGCTGGGGACAAGCTTGGTGGTGCTAGTCGCGACTTCGGAGGCAGGGAGAGGGATGACTTGGCTACATTGAGGGTTACCAACGTCAGTGAGTTGGCAGAGGAGGCGGATTTGAGGGATATGTTCGAGAGATTCGGAAGAGTTACACGGGTGTTTTTGGCGAAGGACAGGGAGACTGGAAGGTCGAAGGGCTTTGCATTCGTTAGTTATGCCGAGAGGACTGATGCGGCGAAGGCATGTGAGAGGATGGATGGACGTGAGTACCCACCGCTTTCCTACATTTACTCCACTAGAATGGGCTGACTTTTGGGATATCAGATGGTTTCGGTCACTTGATTCTGAGAGTCGAGTTCGCCAAGCGTGCAGCTTAAACGTCTGAAACAACTAAACTTTCATTCTACGCTATCGACAAAAAAGGGATCTTGTTTGGTTTATGAACTCGATCAGTGGTTGGTTTAGCAGTTCACACTTATGTCTCTATGTGAAAGTATCCACATGTACACATACACGTTCGTTTCTTACATGGTATGCTCTGCTTGGTTTTTGCAATGCAAATTGATTTTACCTCTCTCACCATCATGATTCGGGCCGGCCCGCGCCTCTCTGTACCTTCTAAACCCCGTACCGAATGAAACATCCTTTGTGTTGCCCCTAACGGCCCATTCTGCTTCTATACCGTGCAACATCTGTGTTAATGTTACTCAAGAACTGGTGCCACTTCCCAACTTGCACTCCCCACGCATAAATCCGCTTATTCCCGAAGGTTAGGGTAAGTTCGGTACCGCACTCCGGGAGAGGGAAGGATATTCCGTTGACGACACTGACTTATCCAAGATTAGCAGGCTTGCATGGCACATAAAAAAGGTGCAGAAAGGTACTCTTTTTCCATGTGGAATTTATCAGGGGAGAGTAGCAGAGGGAGACATGACTCGGAGTATTTAATGGTACAAATGTACCATACACCCCGACTGGCCATGTTCCACTCTCAAGCCTTCATCTAGTTATTCTCAAACTAGAGGAAACCCTTCCCTTCAGCTTATTTTTCGTAATAGATATTTACCAACTTGGAATCAATTACGTTCATGTTCACACTTCACGAGACTCGCGTGCCCAGCCACCAGAAGCAGAATCCCTTTCCCCTTTCCTTTCCATGCATCTTTTCCTTCTCTAATCTTTGCTTTTTTTTTTTTGGCTGATGCTATTAATAGGTGACCCTGTCCTCACTCATAATGCATGCATGTATGTTCTGCTTGCGCCTTGTCTGTGATGAAGACTAGCAGCAGCAGTAGCAGGAACATGTCACCTCCCTTCCCATCCGTCCTCGTGGGTGCTTAAGCTTCTGGTGCCGAGTCAGGCGCGCATCCGGCTCTTGTCTGTGGCTGGTTCATATAAAAATCGATGATTTAGAGTGCCATTTCGTTGAAAAAGTTTAGATATGGGATTAGTTAGATATTATTGTCTATGAACCATGTCAATTTCCACCGAATCTTTTTCCTGGCATTATGTGGGGGGTTCCCAAGGAAGGGGGAAGTTGCGTAAATTGTTCTCGGACCCCAAAACACGAACCTCTTGCATCT
>Ga0307511_10004348_pt1 | contig 14448 bp, 12 predicted proteins | sample 13_EM_MG_FD_200266 | JGI IMG/M metagenome (GOLD analysis project Ga0307511, IMG submission 200266) | Populus trichocarpa ectomycorrhiza microbial communities from riparian zone in the Pacific Northwest, United States - 13_EM | ecosystem: Host-associated > Plants > Roots > Unclassified | place... | reverse complement strand
AGACTGCCGCCGACGGACCTTTGCATCCTCTCGATCAACGCCGTTCTTGAGTGCCAATTCGATCAGGGAAGCGATGTTGTTCGCCGCTTGCGTCCTCTGGTGCCGCAGCGCGTAAAGACACACAAGCTTCAACATGTTGAAAGGAGGAATCGCGGGATCCGCGATCAAATCCTGGACCAACTTCAAATCCGCACCCTGCCCACCGCTTGCAAGACCTTGTTCAATCTCGCCAGCGGCCAGGAGCTTATCCCGCTCGACGGGCCGACTAAGCACTCTGACAATCGCAACGTGCATGTTTGCTGACGTTACCGCCGAGTTTCCTGAATTTAGGGTACCCTTTGACGAACCGTTTCATGTCCTCGATGGATTGGATGTTCGATGGAGTGTGAACTTGGGTTTTCGATTGGTACATCTGGACGTAGGTCTTGAGGTGCGTTCAGAGGTCTCCGAACGCGAGGTGATGTGCCTGGAAAAAAGAGTCGACAGCGTGACCTTCTACGAGCATTATGAGGATATCTGCTACGCTCAGGCCAGTGCTAGATGCCCACCTCGAGTTCCGGTCGGATATCTGGAACGAGACTGAGATTTTTGTTGTGTATTCCAACAAGTTCGGGTACCTTCGCCCGGTATAGTCCATTGTGAGAGTAGCGGTGTTATGGGATTGTTTCTTTGGTCAATAGTTAGAAGCAGAGGCGAGACTCGCGTCAGAGGAAGTCAAACAGGGACGCTTCAGATTGGATCCTGTGCTGGGATCCAGGACACTCAGAATATGATTCGGAGACACGAGGTTCAAACAGACCTGAGTCTCCACTGCCCCCAGTTTCTTGTCCATCGGACTCATGGGTTCGTACCAAATTATAGTTTCTTCTTAGGCTGACTACACTGCGGTAGTACCCCGCACAGTGTGCTCCGGGGCTCTTGAATCCCATGTCGTTGCTGAGGAGCCGTACAAAGGTCGTTCTGCTGTGGGTGTGGGCCGGACCGAGAAGAGGAATTGGGATACAACCTGCGAAGTACCCCAATCGAAACATGAGGAACGGACCGAATTGTGAATCGGCGCGCCGCACCTAGGTTTCTCTCGCAAACCTCATACTCGTCGACGTCTGCCAGTCGTTTAATTGCAGATTTGGTCAATGCGTTGCTGAAGTCTTAGCGGGATGCGATTCAGCCTCGATACGGAGAAAGCAAGGAGACAACGTACATGACAGAAACAGTATTATCCGTACTTCGGTTCTCCCACCTCAGTTGCCAACGCTTCCAAACTATCTCCACGCGGCTGGAGGAAGAAGACACTTTATGCGCACCATCCGATCGCGTTTCTTGTTGTCTACCGGTCTGTTAGGTAGACCTGATGCGATAGCAGGGCTGACTGAGTAGATTTTGGGGAGGCAATTGGTGTCTACAAAACCCTCCCGAAGTTAGGTTTTGCGCAGCGGAACGGGGCGGGACCAGGGTGTCATGAGGAAGTGGGGGGATCTCGACTCAAGTGGATCACGCGTTCTTTTTCTTTTCGCGACTTCCTCGCGGCCGCTTTCTTGTCTGCATCACCCTCCCCCGCCCTCAGCGCACTGCGAGATTCCATCTCGCGTTCGCCCATCTCCTCTCAAGACAGCCTCCAAGTCCCATCACCTACAGACTCAGGGGAACGAATAATCCTAGGGCTCCTCTCACGATTCCCAGCCTCTTCCCCTCCAACGTGAGGGCCCGCCCCCAGCTGATCCTCAATAACGATGGGAAGTGACTGCAGAAAATTGGAACTCCGGGTCAACGAATAGGTCCGTCGGCTTCGCGGGCTTGAGGTGGGACTGGGCGACGACATTCGAGCCCCGCGAGTGATGTAGAGAGTCGACGGGGGTGGTCGTGACCTGCGACTTGGACAACTCGGTCGTTCATTGACTCCAACGTGCGTCCCTTTCTTCCGATTCTTCCTTTCCTTGGCAGGAACCTCATTCTGTCTCATTGTAGCCGGCCACGAACAGTGCTCTGTCACAGGTCGTTGAGATGGGCTAACGTTCTGCGAGATCTCGAACGGTCTCTAGGGCCAGGTAACGCGCGACCATCCCCCTTACAAGAAGTATCCCGGGCCCCCTTGGCACGTCCCTTATCCCTTCACACTCTATTCCCCTCTCACCGGCCACATCCAGAGCGCAGATCCAGCGGTTGACTAATCCCGTGGCTTTGTTCGTCAGTGCCGTCAATCCCGGGCGAGTTTCCACAACCAAACATCCACCGAGCCTCCACTGTCTTCCCAAGTAGGCATCGGTACCTTCTGTCAGACTGAAGGCCATACGCCGATCCGGATGGTGCCCCGTACTTCCACCTTTCCAAGTTGCAGTGCACAGCGCCCGTAGTGTACCTATGTGGTATCGCTGCAGTGAATAAATTGATTATTACTTTAATGTCTATGTGGGATACAGTTACATCCATCAAGCGATGTGCGGGAGGGTGCGGTCCACGTAGCGCTACATACGTGGATCGATGCCACAACGCACTATGTAGAGGGGACTTGTGTATGGTGCTACAGTGCACCATGTAGCGCTGTAGCACATTGATCTTTTCTCCGATGAAAACGCTCGAGTAGCACTCTTCTGTGTAGGTGTAAATCGGGTTTCGAGCAATCACGTCCGTCATAAACCCGTATCGTGAATCACTCAGCTTGTCATCGTGTATCATTCGCAACAAAGTGGGGAGCTAGAGCTCCCGACAGGCCCGGTGTACATGTGCATCCCCGCCTTTGAGGGAATTCGTCATCTCCTGGAGTCCCATTCCGAAGGTGACAGGATAGAGGTGGCCGAGATCGAAGCCCAGCGTTCCGCCATCAGGCAGAAATTCTGGGTTCTTGAGCAATACGTGGAGCGGGACTTGAGGGATCGAGACGGTTTGGGGATTTGGGGTGACGGCGAGAGCTCCCGGTCTCGGTGCCGGGCCAACCAGATAAAGGTCGTAGGTCATGGTAACCCTATGCCCACTGGTGACCTTGAGGACATCGTGCTCGATATCGCCGTAGAACGCGAGGTATGTGAGGGAAGAGGGTCAGGGAATTGGCGTCGAATTTCCACTCGTGGTCCTTGTGGCGGAGGACGAGCTCTCCTCTCTCGTGGGAGGTGGAGTACGTGACAACGAGCGACCTGAGCATGTTTGTCCCGGGGCGTGTCCCTGTGCGGCTTGAAGAACGAGCATTTGTCTAAATGGAGGTCAACGTCAGACAATACGACACTGGAGAGGCCGTGACGAGAGCTACCATGAACATCGCGTTTGTACAGCTCGGCCTTGATGCATTTGCCCTCACCTCAGTTTGAAGCAACTGGTCCTCGATAGTTCTCGTCGACCAGAAGCCGTGAGGTCAAGAGGACGCAGATATTTGAAGCATCCATGTTGACTGCCTTGCGGTAAGATTTGTCGTGGACGTGCCCGTTTCCGCGGCCAACGGTGGCGGGATCACACGCCGCGGTGAGGAGGTCCAGATCTTCGGACGTTGCAGACGCGAGATCGATGGATCTGTGAAACTCGTGTTACTAACGGAGCCGCCTCGTACGACAGGAACGTGCAAACCTTGAATTCTTCTTGCCATGGCGAAGATAGAGTCCCTCTGGAGATGGTGATGTAACCCCGCTGCAGAGTGGGGATCGATCGAAGGAGGGGGCCCGTTTGAGAGATTCCCGCGGAACAAGGGCCGCGATGGGTGTGAGCTGTAATCGTCTAAGCAGGGTGGTCTGGATTCGTGGGTTTCCGTGATCCTCTGGTCGGCTCGATGACTCGCTGCAGATGGTTCTATTAGGGCCGGCGGGGTAATGGCGAGAGAATTTGGGGGTCACGTACCTGCGGAGGATCCCTGGAGCAGTGCGTGGAACTTTTCCGCCGAGTCCAATCGATACATAAGCCGTGGAAACCGAGTCGACTGCTCCAGGTGTGGGCTGACATTACGTGGCCGAGAGAAGGAGATCAGTGTTTCCGTCACGGAGGTCAAGAGGATGATCGCCGGTGGCCACCCGTATTTCCAGCTTGGGACTCTCGGACGAAATTCATCCCGAGACGCCGCAGAGAAACGCATCGCGTCTTGCAAGTCATGTCCCCTTCCGTGCTGAGGGTTCCTGTGTTATCGCCAGGCTCATTAAAGAAGACCCAGAAATAGGTACCGGGAGCAGAGCAATTTCACCGTCGAACTAGCACCTACCCCCGGGCCAGTCCACCCAAACACTACGTCAAAGCCTCCACCTTGCCTCCTGTCAGCTCCTCTGCCTCGCCGACCCGTATAGGCGCCTTTGGAAACCGCGGGTTCACCCTGATTACCATTTCCAGCTGACTAATCCCCTCCATACCCGATCCCTCGCAATTCCTTCGGTGTTTCCTGCTGCCCGGCGGTTAGTGTGGAAAGCGGTATACACATTCCGTGCAACGGATCCGACACCTTCTCGCATGGTTTATACACGACTGCCGCCGTAGGAGTGTCTGAAGTCGTGCCGTCCCAAGAACCGGTAGAGTGGCAAGTGTGATGGCGACAGAAGGGATACATCCGAGCGGTCGGTCGAAAATGTTCAAGCGAAGCGGAGAAGGGGTGGTCCTCGGTTCACACGGTCGTTGGAAATGAACTCGCTAGGGGCGCTGACGCGGAACGAAGCCACGAGTACGAGGCCAACCATCTACTATCGCACTTCCATCCGTGCTGACCCGACGCCGATGTGGGTTACAAGATCTCCTCCCTCCGACACGGAACGGTAGCCGAGCGCAAAGTAAAGCGTGGAGCGAGGCCAACTTCATAAAAGGAGGGGAAACTCCGAATCCAGCAGTATTACCTCCAGTGAAACCGGACCCTGGCACCAGATCCACAACACGGTCGATATCTGTTCCCTCAACCTCACGTGACCAAGAACCCGATGGTACGTGAACAGCAGCACCCTTTCGGCAGCTCTAACTAGCCCACGACGCAATTTGGACAACTCTGCAGCTCCTTGTCACACCGGATCTGTTCCCGGGCGGGACATACGTTCGAGGTCCCTGGACCGCGTCTTCAACGGGGATGAGGGGAAGTTGAGTTGGAAATCCAATGACATTCATCCGTCATGATGGTCGATGTAAAGGAATCTCCAGATCTCCCCCCGCCACCAAAATCCGTTGTGAGCGCCATCCTCAAACATTATGATGTATAGTCCCTCCCCCTGGTCCAACACACACGATACTAACGATTACTTCAGCAGGTAGCGGCCAATCGGAAAACAACAGTGTCATTAATAGCCAAGTGAAGTTAGCCCACTTCCTTCCACGAACCGTTTTTCTGTACAGGTGGGTGGTGAGACTCGTGAGATTTCGAAGTCGAGAAGGCGACCTCGGACTTGCAAACCCCACACGATTATCGTTCAGTCGACCTGGTGTCTAGGGGATCATGAAGCATGGCATCCGCACCAGGACGGAAGGTCTCACCGTGACAGTTTGCCGTGGCCGCAGCGACATCCCGTTTAGAATCTGGATTCCATCTTCCATTTAGGCTCTGCGGGATCCCTCGGGTTGGTGGTGTATATCTCAAAGGCTCGATATGCGCCAAAAAGGTGAATTTTCTGGCTCCCGGGAGCTCACTCGGACAGTTTGTCATGTGTATACTACCTTTCGGTCGAATCTCGGGTTTTAAGGATGCGGGATAGTAGGAACCCAAAAACAAAGTTCTCGGAGTGCAAACGCTCACTGTGTAGCATCACATTTAATCCTAACGGAGACCAACGCCATAAATGGAAGGAAGAGAGGCGACGAGGGAACGAATCAAGCCGTAAGATCCTCGAGAACATTCCCTTCAACGCATTGAGGACCAGCTAAGCCCTCTGGCCCGGATCTCTCCTCCCGGTGTTCGTTACCTCAGCCCCTCGTGAAATGCATCGAAGGCTCACTAACATTCGCGGCATCTCCAACACCTACATACGCATCCTGAGCAACTGAACCCGCCCTCGCGTCCTTGTCCCTAATGTCGGGGTTGTCGCCAACCTGCCGGCTCTAGAGGTACTCAAAGCCGTACTATCCCCTCTCAGGAAATCAACTGGAAGCGGCTTGAGGAACTCCGAGTCCGGCGAACACGATAGCGACGGGGAAAGAACCCTCGACCGGCGGATTCGAGTTCAGGATGGAGGGATCATTCGTCGAAGGCACCAAACTGGGCCGGCTTGGGGCAACGGGGTACCTACGCGGTGGAAAAAAAATCGAGTTCATTGTGAAGTTTTAATCAGTATCCAGAGGTCAAGCGAAGTGAGAACGAATTTGGTCGAGGCACGAGCTGGCCAGTGAAAAGAGGTCTGTGGCCTGTGTTACCACGACAATTTCAAGGGTTTCTATCCGCCTTTATCTTGAAATAACGATCTCAAACACACCACACCTTGAACGAGAAACACTCCATTGTTCGGGCTGTGACAATGAAGAGTTGGACCACTGGCGACGCGGTTGGTAGAGATGCTTGCGTTAGCGAAAAAATACCACGAAGATACCCTGGGCGTCTGAGAGACAGCCCACGCTAAGCGCTCGCGTGGGAGTCTAACAATCCGTTATCGGTCCATCATCTACGCCACATCGCCGACATGGATTTGGGAGATTCCTTCTCCAAGCTGAAGAAGAAAGTCAAGCAACGGCTGGCGGGGAAAAAACACAAACCGGGCGGAATGGAGGTTGGCACAGATGGGGAGATCGTTGGCCCAACCAGTTCGCTTCCGCGACCAGAGCCTCACGTCGTGGCGGGCGATGGAGAAGGGAGTGGAGCTAACGCAGACGGGTGGCATTCCCGTTCGACAGATCCACATCCGCAATCAGACGAGTCGGGACCAGTGCCAGCGGGTAGAAGCGAAAATGATCAAGGAGAGATAGAGGCGGACGTTGAAGGGATGGAAGTCAGTCAGAGCCATCCGCATCCACACTTGGACATTGGGGTTGTGATGGGGGGTGGGCCTGGTCGAGGGGACAATGCTGATGGGGAAGAACACAGTGGAAAAACCAACGGCGCGTAAACAGTTGGTTACTTCCATTCCCGCTGCTTATTGTTCACTTAGACGACGCGGGCGATCCTGTTGTTCTTGATTGTACACCAGAAATTCCCCGTCCAGACGAACCGAGTGTCGCTGTGGATGGCGCCCAATCGGACAGGAAGTCTACTACGTCCACCACAGTCAAATTACTCTGTGGGGTGAGAGACTCCCCAAATGGCTTTGGTCCACTAAAATCTTTTGCCGGAGGTCTCCGCCTTATCCTGGAAAACTGCAAGGTATGGCCTCCCTCTCACACATTTGACCCACAATACCCATGATCTTTCCAGCAAACAGAGGTGGATGAACAGGCTATAGAGTCATTGGCACCCCGCATCAAAGCAGTCTCTGAATTGCTCTGTGCACCAATACCATTGGGTGATATTAATGAAAAAGAGAGGGAGAGAAAGCTGGACAGGTGAGCCTACACAGTTCAGGGTCAATGACTGAATCTGAAATGTGAACTACTAGAAAATTGAAAGGTGTTCATCAGAGTCTGGCCCTACCAGCAGAGCAAGGGGAGGTCAAAAGTTTCCTGACAAACCCTGAGAATGTCCAGAGGGTTAACAGCCTGATGGAGGATGTTTTTGATACATTGATGGAATATCAGGTTTATACATTATACCACTCATTTCCCACCATGTCTGACCTTTGCACCAGACTTCACTTCAACGAGATATTTATGATGAGAATTGCCAACTAATAGTGAGTCTCACTCCCTCACCCTTTGTCACAGACTGACTGGTGGATAGAAATCAGCAGACCTCGTCCTTCTCAAAGGAATGCACCACACTGCAGATGCCAGTCACCTCTGTGGGAATAGGCAGGGCTGCCTGAGGGGAACAAGGAAGAGTGTCCTCTGGGAGCTTGAACACTGGTCAATGGGTGAAAAGGAGAAGCATATCTTCTGGCTGAATGGCCTTGCTGGAACTGGGAAATCAACCATTGCCCAGACATTTGCAGAAAGGATGTTTGCAGATGGGAAGCTTGGGGCCAGCTTCTTTTGCTCACGAGACTTTGCAAACCGCAGCAACCTTCATGCAATCTTCCCAACCCTTGCCTTCCAGCTTGCTTACCGCTATCCACTTTTCCGGAACAAATTGCTCCAGGTCCTAAAGGCACACCCTGATGTTGGACACCAGTCACTCTGTTCCCAGATGGAGAAGCTCATTGTTGGTCCCCTCAAAGTTGTCCCCATCCACACACTCATAATCATTGATGCCCTTGATGAGTGCAAGGATGATGAGCCTGCATCTGCAATCTTGTCCATACTATCCCACTATGTGGATGAGATACCAAATGCAAAATTCTTCATCACTGGACGACCAGAACCCCAAATCCGGTCTGGATTTCGCTTCCCACCACTTCTCCCCATCACAGAAGTCATCAAACTCCATGAGGTTAGACCAGAAGTAGTGAACAATGACATCGGGCTCTTCTTCCAAACACAGTTGGATGCACTTGCTAAAGTGCGAAGTGACTGTGACTTAAGGGGAGATTGGCCAAGTCCATCTGACATTGAGGCACTGTGCAAGAAGGCAGCTGGTTTCTTCATCTATGCTGCTACTGTTATCAAATTTGTTGCATCCAAGTACCACAAACCTACCAAACAACTGAACCAGATCATCTCACTCCCACAAAATACTTCTCATGAAGGGAGGTCTGGAATTGACCTCCTTTATACCCAGGTTTTGGAGCAAGCAGTAAAAGGCATGCATACTACAGATGATAAGGAGCTCTACTCTAGCTTCAGGACTGTAGTTGGAGTGGTTATCCTTGTCTTTAACCCCCTTTCAACCAAGGCATTCTCAGACCTCCTAAAAGTGCCTGACATATCAACCTCCCTCCGTCCCCTCCATTCTCTCCTCCTTATCCCAACAAGCAACATTGTTCCCATTCACATTTTTCACAAGTCATTTCCAGACTTCCTCACAGACCCAGGATGGTGCATGGACCACAGATTCTTCATAGACCCCCCAATTCACCACAGAGAGATCCTGCTTTCATGCCTCAATCTGATGAATAAAAGGTTGGAGAGGAATATCTGCAAACTGGATGACTATGTCTCCCTTAGTGATGTTGAGGATCTTCCTGTATGCAGGGCAGCTTACATTGGAGCTGCACTGGAGTATGCATGCTGCTTTTGGACAAATCACCTCATGAGGGTCCCAGTTAGCAGCTCAGATGTCAAAGTGGTCCATAAGGCAATCAGCCGGTTCTTCAAAAGGCACCTGCTATTTTGGATTGAAGTTCTCAGCCTCATGGAAAAGCTGAGTGCTGGTGTTCATGCCCTCAATAACATACAGCAGTGGTATGTGTTGGTGAGTTGTGTAGAGCACATGCTAGAGAACCCAAGCTTACACTTATTCAGACAGGAGCTTCCTGCAAGTGGACAAATGACAGTCAGCGTCTCCTGATGGAACACTTTGATGCAATCTCCAGGTCTCCATCCCAGATATACCATTCTGCTCTCCCACTCTCCCCTTCCTTGTCTTGGCTTTACAATTACTACACTACAGAGCTTTCAAAAGAAGTGAAGGTGGTTCTGGGGCTTCCAGCCAAGTGGGGAGCATGTTTTCGTACAGTTGTAGTGTACTCTACACCATATTGCTCCATATCCTGGAAAAATACCATTGCAGTTGGTTTGGGTTCTGGGGATATCACCATCCTCAATGGAACCACAGGCAGCCAGGTGGCCACCCTTTCTGGGCATACCAAGACTGTGAACTCCCTTGCTGTCTCATCAGCTGGGGCATTGTTTGTATCTGGGAGTGGAGATAATACAATCAAGCAGTGGGATTTGCAAACTGGTGGGGTTATCAAGACCCTATATGGCCATACTAGGGCTGTCTTGTCTGTTTCTATTTCAGCAGACTGTGCTACAATTGCTTCAGCATCTGATGATGCAACAGTTTGCTTGTGGGATATTCAGACTGGAGAGTGCCATCATATCGTAGAGCAAAAGAATGAAGCCCAATATGTCAGCTTCTCTCCCACAGACCCTCAGCACCTCATATTTGCATCTGGCAGAAATGTCCAACAGTGGGAGATTGGTGGTCATGGGGTCAACCGTACATATGATGGTTCTTATGCTACATTCTCCCCAGATGGCACCCAGTTTGCTTTATATGACCCATCCTCTGGAACTGTTGCGGTTCGGAACTCTGGTTCTGGAGCAATTGCAGCTGAATTTACTGTTGCCAATAGTATGAATATGGGGTGCTGTTGTTTCTCCCCTGATAACACACTTATAGCTGTTGCTCCTGATATTGTTGTTGAGATTTGGAACATTACTAGCTCAGACCCTCAGCTCATTAAGACATTTGTTGGACACACTGACACAATTTGGTCTGCTGTGTTTTCCTCCCCCTCCTCCCTGATCACATCATCTGGTGACAATTCAGTCAAGTTCTGGGAGATCACTGTCCCATCAACAGACCAAGTTGCAGCTCATTCAAAAACTACATCCCTTGCTCCAGCTCCAGCCAGGTCCATCACTCTACAAGAAGAGGATGGCATTGCTATCTTGATTCATCAGGATGGGGTAGTGAAGGTCTGGAACATCTCAACTGGCATCTGCAAGGCATCCTTCCAAACTCCAACTAAAGATGTCAACATGTTTGATGCACGACTGATTGACAACAGGTTGATCTTTGTTTGGCTTGCAGATGGGAAGATACATGTCTATGATGCAGAGAAGGAAGAGCTCCTATATACATGGGGTGGAGTTATGCCTTTTTACAGGGTCATCAGGATCTCTGGAGATGGATCCAATGTTCTCTGTCTGAGTTCATCTCATATTGAGGCTTGGTCTATAAAGATGGGAGAGCAAGTGTGTGAAATGCGCCATTCTGTCAAACTTGCAAGATCCATCATTGTGGATGGTTCAAGGGCCTGGGTTCAAGGGCCTTGGCTTCAGATCCGTGGATGGGACTTTGGGGTCACAGACTCAACTCCTGTCGCCATTGGCTTACCCTCACTCTACTTTAATAATACCAGGCAGTGGGATGATTTTCTGTCCAAGATCTTAGATACAGTTACTGGGCAGGTGATTTTTGAGATGGGTGGGAGATACAGAAAACCTGTTGATATACAGTCCAGTGGCAAGTATGTAGCTACTTGCTATGAATCTGGGGAGATTTTGGTTCTGGACTTCAAACATGTGCTTTCTTAGTAGATTCATAGAGGTTTACTTGTACCCCAAGCCTGATACACCAGAAACTTCATTGAGAACAAAATGGCCATCAATACTCTCTCATTCATTCAGCTCCTCTTCAAGCCCCATAGAAATATCAAACCTTGGGCCCAGATCATTGTCATGAGTGTTGAAGGACAGAACATACATAAAGAGTAAGCATCCACATTTACCACTGGCTTGCTGTTCAAACTCCCCTTGAGAAATGCTTTACTCACTGGCCACTGGCACAACATCAGAGTTATGTCAGGGCTGACAAGGGGACCGCCAATAGTAGTCACGTGCGACACGTAAACACTGAGTCAAGGAGGAGTGACTTGATCAGACTTTTAACCACAAGGGAACAGCAAGAGGGATCTTACTGAAGGGTAGAAGTCGCAACTGCTGGAGGACGTGCCCAACAGCAGATATGAGAGTAAGAGGAGATGGAAGAGAGGAAGGAGCTAAGGGTTTCAAACAATTGTCTTGGCAGTAGCCTCAGAACACTTGTTGATATCAAATCTGGGGAGTACATTGTATCCTAGCCTAGGTATATATACTAAGGGGTATAGGGCAGGTTCGTGCGCACAGGCCAGCGGGAATAACAGTGAGCCGAGGGGAATTACTAATGTACTAACCAGAAAGGGGAATGTTTTACAAAAGGGGAAACATTGGAGAAAGATAGGAGAAAGATAGGGGAAATGAGTCATAAGAATCGTATCTATGTGGGTTGTGATAGGATCATAAGTGGGTCATGAGAATATCATGAATCAGCAACAATAGAGATATGACAAAGAACCGGCGATATCTAGGAGCCAATGTGGGGCTGATGACTAATGGTTTGGATCTAATGTGGGTTTGATAGGAAGAACTTGGATCTGGGTTGAGATATATAAGGAGTCATCATTGGTTGATGAATCCCCATCAATCTACTTGATAACCACCACAGTCAGCATGCCATCTCAACGTACCATCACTTCTATCTCTTCTGCCTCTCAGGCTTCCCTCTGACATCAATATGAATGTGTTCTTCAGCATTCAGCCATTGGGTACAACATCCATGGTCGTATGTATGCTCATTGAGGGGGAGACCTGTATCCAACTATCAAAGAAACACTTAACCATTCCAACACCGCTGTCCCAGATGATGATGAGTTTGAAGACTTGGGCCTTAATGATTTTATCATGGCTCAACGTCGGATTGCGGGTCATCATCTGAGGCGTAGGAGGGAGTTCATGTCCGTTCATACACGTAGTTTGATATCACATGGTATTGAAGAGTGGGATGTGGACTATGAGCCTCACAGTGGTGAGGTTGAGGTTTCTATTGCGTATGCAGTGGCTATTGGGATGGCTGTCATAGAATCAGATGTTATGATTACGGACAGGGTGAGTGTCTCATGTTTTTGATCTTGATAACATCTATTCATTTCTTCCTTATAGATGGATAATGTGGAGGATGCCATAGACGATCGTATCACTAGTTTGACTAGGCAATTTGACGAGCAGAATGCTTTGATAGTCGCCTTGTCTTCTAGAGTGGGGTTCTTAGAAGATGAGCTCCAAGATATGGATCATCGTTTGGCAAGGGCAGGTTGTTGTCCACCAACACCCGTTCCTGGTCCTCCTCCAGTTGTTATTGATTTAACCAACTTGAGTGATGATGAGGAAGATGAGGTGTTGTTGGTGGAGGACGATGAAGAGAGTTTGATCGGGGGTCTGATTGAAGTGGATGAGGTACAAGTCTGTCAAGAGACACCTCCTTCTCAGGAGTTGTTGGAGGTGTTGAGGTTGACTCTGATTAGGGAAGACGATAATGCGGAGTATAACCGAGAGGCGGATTTGTTGGTGAGAGTGGGTTTGGCTTTGCCGGAGTATGAAGAGCCTCCAGAGTATTATTAGATATTGGAGTTTCTTAATGATATCCATATGTTGCTTGATATGTTGTGAGGTGTGAGAAATGATTTGTAATGATCGCGATGAAGCTGGTTGTTGTGAGAAAAGGGACTTCGTTGTGTGAGAGGAAAATATGTTAAGTCTTAGGCAAGAAATGGCATGAAATGTGACAAGTTATCCATTGTCAAACATCAGGGAAATGCCCAGTCTGATCAGAAGTGCTTCCAAGCACTTCAAGTATTGACAGTTATCTCCAAGCACATTTAAGCTTGTGGAACCGCAACCAAATGCCTTTTTTCTCACTGGCTTGCCCTGCATGCACTGGATTCAGATGAGGCAGATGGCACTTGTGCATAAAATAAGCAGTAATTTTTTTGATTGTACACTGAATGAAATTTTGAGCGAGCATATTGATGCACTTCCATAGACTCGACAATTTGACGGAAGCGCGTGGAATCGTTCCCAATCGCTTGGAAGCGTATAGAGCCAACTGTCAGTGATCGAAGCGCATCGGTGGCACACAATCAAACTGTGGATTTTCCTGATGAATGCCAACAGAATCCTAACTGTAAGGTTCTGCTACACAATACAAGATTGGCGCGAGCCTTGCCCTCTCGGGGACCCATTTCTATGTGGATTGGATTGCAGAGGGCAGCAGTCCCAGGCTTGCTGCCTGAGGGGTGATACAACCGTGTCATGCACCCGGCATTTTCACCTTTCTTTTTACCTCCTTTCTATTTCTTCAAGACTCACTCAAGACATCCGACAAGAGATACAAGACAACCTTTGATATTGAAAGTACTCGAAGCGGTACAAAGGTTACAAAAGCGGACTATCGAACTACTCGGCATTGTTCCCATCCCAATCCAACACATCGTTATCGTCAGAACCCATGGGCCCATCGTCCATTGTCACCCACTCCACCATACGATTCGCTCGAAGGATTAGATCCTTCATCTCCAGAGCAGTGCGGTGACGAAGAACCTCGTCTTGCCAATACTTTAGGAAGGCAGAGAGAACCGGGTCATGGGACGGAACTCGGTCTCCTATGGCGCAACAACGAGCATAAGGATGATAAGGCGATTTAGGAGGACCTTGAGTACAGTGAGCCCGTTGACCACGCACCGCCATCAGACGCTTGATCCCCACAGAGTCTAACTTGGGAACAGCGACAGGAATTGGCTCTTCCATATCTTCCTCTTTGATCTCCTTCAACAAAGACTCGACGACTACGTTCTCCTTGTTGGATCCAGACGACAACGAGGACGCTTCGGATGACGCGATAGGGGGAGTGCGGTAAGACTCGTCGCTACCGACGAGAGGACGGTCCAAGACCAGAGGACTCCCGAGGACGCCAGGAGAAGAGATCTCCACTGCCTTCCCTTT
>Ga0307511_10004347_pt1 | contig 14449 bp, 16 predicted proteins | sample 13_EM_MG_FD_200266 | JGI IMG/M metagenome (GOLD analysis project Ga0307511, IMG submission 200266) | Populus trichocarpa ectomycorrhiza microbial communities from riparian zone in the Pacific Northwest, United States - 13_EM | ecosystem: Host-associated > Plants > Roots > Unclassified | place... | reverse complement strand
TAGAAAGTGAATTGTTTAGGGTATTATATGACTAGCAGCTCAGAATGACTGCAGCCTGTCACATGTCAGACCAGCAACGGTTCTTCACTCTTCGGAGATCTAACAGCTCATATAGTCGACTTCAGGGTAATCAAATTTTAGATATCGCTCGAAATATTTCCGAACCTTGCAGTAAAAATAAAAAAAATAAAAAGATACCCTAGAAAGAGCTACTTTGAATGTATAATAATAAAGATGAGAATGACCCTGGAATACTTTTCTGATTTCTTGAAATATCAATTGTTACCCCGGCGATTGAAAAGAGCGTTATTGAGGATTAACATTATTCCGCAACCATTGCAGCCGTAATTTAGCGCTGCTCTCCTATTTTCACAGTACCTGCCTATTCTGGGGCTGGTTTTCCTGGTTGTCAGTACATGTCGGTCAAGTCTAATATACTTATGATCTTGAATCCGTCACTTAGTATACCACTAGGAATATTGGATGTCTGTTTGGGGAGTGCCTTCTACCGCAGCTTGGGGTAGTGATTTCTCCTGGGAGCTCTACACCCGCACCCGCGCCTGCAATAAATATCAATTGCTCCCAGCGGCGTATACATTTAAATTGCGCACCCCCTTGGCAGCTGGCGCATCTCTGTAAGGAAAGGGTTTCACCCTTCGAAATTTCTCGTCCAAAATATATTTCATAATCATGAACCCGCGGGGTACTTGGTTTAATCAGTGAAAGAGACATGTAGATAGCCTAGTTAATGAGCTAGATAGGCTATCATGTTGGTTCGCAGTGATACAAAATATCAAGCACAGGGTAATACAAATAGATACAGGTTTACCCTGATTGTAAGCCAGGTTAAGGAATATTGCCGCATTGTCTCCTGTGGGTTTAATAGAGGTTCCGTAGGAGTTCAACAAAAGGTTAGCGACTAACCGGAACAAGATAAAACAGCTTATATGATATAAATGATCGAGGATAAGTTGGATGGGAAAAAAAAAAAGGAAAGACTTTATTCTTAGCCTGAAAATATTGATAACGCGGCGTGCCCGCATAGATTGTTTGAGTATTCCGTTTAATTGGATCAACATAGGTATTACACCCGAATAGTCTGGGTATTCTCTAAGTAAATTCTGATTTATTAGTAGCGCCCCAAATGTTCTTGTGGAATCTCATGTTCAGGGTAACAGTCCTAAAATCTCAGTACTTGGCAAATCAGATAGGTCAGAAAGATGGGATGAAACGCCCCATCCAACCAAACACCTCTTTTCATTTCCTTTCTTTTCTTTAAAAATTTACTACTAATATCCTCCACCTACCTGTCTAAACACTAAAGGTCCCTTAACCCATGCTAGTTAGGGGCCCAATATACAGCAACTTGAGTAGTAAGTATATATGTAACGTGCCTCGAATCCCATCTGCATAGCGCCATACTTGCTGTATCCTCCCAAAAGGGTGTAAAAGATATTGTTCTATACACAGTAAAGCTGTGAGTAGTAGTTCAATCTATCAGTAATCGCGCACTTGCAGACATATGCATATACACTATATATGCTTCTCTGGGGAGTGCAAGTTCAAGGGCTAGGGCCAACAAGTCGCTCCAGAGTGAGCAAAAGACCATTTTAAAGTTGCTTTTACATTCCAATCGAGAACTGAGACTGAAATGCACAACCCGCGTTAAAACAGACAGCGAATCTCTTGATTATACATTGTAATTGAACCAACTAAACCGACTCGACATGGAAGACAAAATCTGTTATACACCGTATGAATTTCGTATATATGTAAAAATATTTCCAACATAAAAGTAGGGAAACTGGACTCCAACCATTCAATCAAGAAGAAACACAAAAGAATCTGAGTAGTCAACATGAGACGTGATATAACCTCGAGCCCCAAAAACATTCAACCCCCTTCCACAGATCATAACAACTCTTCTCTTCTCTTCCAGGCCTGCTGCCATTCACATACCTTTCCATATCCATCTCAAGAACCGCTATTCCCAACTCCTCCACCATACGCATGCACCACTCACGGCGACGGCGTCACCTTCGGGTAAAAGTTACTCTTCTTAACCAACACCTCCCCCACCAAACTCCCCTCCTCCCTCAACACGAACCACTCCCCCATCTTATACTTCGGTGGTGCCACCCTGACACCCCTACCTCCCCCACCAACCAACAAGTTTCCCGGCCTATAACTCGGATCCGCCTTCATCCTGTGCAACACACTACAATGAATCTTTGCATCCTCTGGCACATCCCTAACCTCGCCTCTCGGCAACGGCCATGAAATTGCCTTCCAGCTCCCGTCCTTTTGCAAGTCCATCCTCCGGAAGGGGAGGTACTCCATCATGCGCCAGCCGAGAGTCGACATATGCGGGAGTCCGCTGCCAAAGGTAAGGCAGCAGTGGATCTTGGAATGGGCGAATGCGGCGTTAAGCTTGTCTGCTATGTCGTCGGTGACTTCGTTTCTGTGCGGGGGAGAGCGAGGGGGTGTGGTTGGTCGGGGGGAGGTTATCCCGCCCTGCTCGTTGACATTTCTACTCGAGGTCGCGCTCCCCTGTATGCCAGAGGGGATAGTAGTGAGAGGGCTAGAATCACGCCGTTTAAAATTCTTCTTGAAGTTAGCAAATACCAGGTCGAAGGGGTTCCGGGGATAGGTGCCCATGGGGGTGTTTTGTGGAGGGAGGCGGACGACATATACCTCTAGATCAGCCTCATCGTCGGTGTGACAGGGCGTGGAGTCGAATGCGCTGTCAGCACTGGTTTCTTTGGGTTTTCCCACCGCGTCAAAAGATTTAGTGCTGCCCCAGCGCCGGCCTGCGCCGTTAGTAGCGTTTTGCTCGTTACTGAGAGAGTGGAAGAGAAACGACTTTTCTGCGTCTTCGGGGGAGATGGGGCTGCTTGCGGGTGTTGCCTTTTGGACTTCAATCATGGGATTGCCCTCCGCAGCTGCTTCATCGAGTTTCGACTCGTCCTGCCCGTAGTCGTACATTGCGTCAAGGTCAGTATAGCAATCTAGCTCTCTCAACCTGCGCTCATCGAATGTCAGTCCCGCCTTCCTCGCCTCCCGCACCATCCACACAAGCGGTCCGTATGATAAATTCGGTTCACCAGGAGCAAGGTCCCATCCTCCACCAATATCCCCGTGGGCACCTGGGAACCAAAGCTCCTCGACGTCCTGCTCTGTATCATCATCGTCCCCATCCTCCCTATCAAAGTGAATATTCAGCGAATAACTACTCACTGCACCCTGGTCCAACCCCATCCCCAACATCGACGGATCCGGCGGAGGAGTCTGTCCCCTCACCGGCTGAAACCCCCCAACGCTCCCACTCAATGCAGATATAGATCCCTTGACAATTCCCGCCTGTACCGGTCCACATGATTTCTCCTTCTCCCTCCAGCTCCTCTGCCGCTTCTTATCCAAGATGCTGTCACCTAGCTCTGCTAAATCCACCTTCTCAACTAAATCCTGCCTGAACTTTGCCCTGCGCTCATCAAGCCCCACAGCATGCCTAATAACCCTCGCCGTACTCCGTGCCGTATACGGGAACCTCGACGCCCTCTTCAACCACGCATTTTCAAACCTCGGCACAGCATTAACTGTATCAAACAACCCCAGAAACCTAACTCTCTTGACTGGTCGAGTAAATGTCTCCCGAAACGCCTTCATATAGTTGTACATCTCCTCCTTCTTCCGCTTCCCCCGAGCACTATGGTTATCGTACGCGCGCATCTGCCACTCGCTGAACGTCTTCCACGCGAAATGAACCATCTCCTCATTTCCCTGGACAACGAGTCCGACATGGTCAAGCATTTCGCAGAGAAAGCGGGCGGTGTAGGCGCCCCGGGAGAAACCAAACATGTAGATGTCGTCGCCGGGGTGGTAGTAGCGCATAAGGAAGCGGTACCCACCCATGACGTGCTGGTCGAATGATTTGCCGACGGCGGCGTCGATGGCCTTTTGGTAGGCGGATTTGAAGCGCGCAGAGGCGCCCTTGCCAGTGCGGTGGGTCATGGCGTGGGAGGTGAGGTAGGTGCCGATACCGGCTGTATGGTGTAAATATAAACATTGGTCAGAAATCGATACAGTGGGGGTGGGGTATTTATATATAAAGTTATGAACTCACGTTGATAATAATGATACTGATCCCCCTTTCTCCTATCCAACATGCTAAAAATCTTCAAGATATTCGTATCCCCCGAGTTCCCCTTAAACTTATTCCCTGTCCCATCAAAACACAGCACAAGTGTCTTATTTCCATGCCCGCTGCTCCTCAACGCCGCGTCTCCCGTGCCCCAGCATTGATCTGCAGGATACGCTGACCCGCGCCGTGATTGTTGTAGTGGTGGCTGCTTACCCGGTTCATGCTGCTGGATTTTATTAGTGGATGTTGATCCGTTGGTCAAGAATGAGCTTGGCATCTTGCCGTTGGTAGTTGCTGGTAACGGCTGAGGCTGGAGATTCGAATTATTATTCGTGGAAAGTGGTTTTGATATATTTGCTGTTGTGGTTCCAAGATGAAGCTCTCCACTGCGACAAGGGCTATTTCTGTTGATCCTCTGGATATCGGTGGAATCACTTGATCGTGCTTCTGAGGCAACTGCAGTGCTGGCTTCCGTGTTTGGTTTTTCAATGTGTCCCTGCATGGCGGAAGCCTGGAGCTCAACTCTGACGGCTGATCACCTCGTATATATATATACACCAATTGCAGCTTCAGGCTTGATATCAGACAAAATTCAACTGTTATCTGGGTTTTTTCCCAATACGTCAATATAATCCAGACTCGCGATGCGATGACGAACTTAAATACGTACGTAGAAGCAACCTCGGAAGAATGAAGCTTGATAGATGGAATCTTGTAGAATATTTCCCAGACCCGTGGATGTCCTCGCAGAGGCGAATGGCAGAGCTTCCAGGGATCTAGATGTCCTTAAAGATCTGATGTTTTGCCCTAAGCCCCACTTACAACTCTGATCACGATCCCACACTCAAGCACGATCTGTCCTAATGCCCCAGTATAGTTCCTCGATCTGATATTATTCCTGAACCGTAACTACAGGAAAGAAATACCATAAAAGGTCACGAGCTAGCTCACTAAAACCTGGTTATACATATTAGCAACTCTGAACCTGAATTCCCTCATGCATTGCAAATGAGACATGCAAAGGAAAAATAACGGCATGGCAGCAAGAGCTGGGCTGTTAAACGTCATAGGGGAAGAGAAGGCGAATCCCCCGGCGGCACCAGCGCCGGGAAGCAGTAGTGGAAGGCTTGGGGAAGATGGGAGGGAGGGGTATGATTATAAATTTATTGAACATTTGTCTGCATTACTGACCTGGCTAACCTCGTTAGGTCCCAGAACCAAGTCGTCCTCGAAATTTTAAGATCGTTTTTCTTGCTTGCCCTCTAGGCCTATAGCTGGTCTGTTGATATTATCACGGTGGCGATGATGATGATGGCGATGATGAGGTCCGAGATGAGTCCCCAAATTGAATATAACCTAGAACCTTCTGAAACACTGGGCCTCCAAGATCTCTTTGGGTCGAGCTCGAAAATTCACTAGCCAACCGATTGAACTTCCCCGTTTTTCGATTTCCGTACTCGTTGTTTCGCGTTGTTGATCGAACTTCACTGTGTTCAATTCCTAATATCGATCTTCCGAGACAAGAACTGTTACTCAAAGATCGAAGCGAGCCCCCGATCTGAATCACTTCACTCCTAGTCTATCGACTTCTCGCAGCTCCAAAATCTGACCTGCTCCAATGGACCCCTTCCGTTATAAATCTTCAATTTTGCGTAACTTGAACCCCTTGGGTTGGTTGCTGACACCCCACCCTATATATCCTAACAGTACGCTGCCACCCACACACAAGCCCAAGAAGTATGCCAGTAGATACCCTAGAGTTCCCTGCAGGTAGCGTGGTTTAGCCCGTATTCGCACAAACACTCCCCGGGGGCAGCACCACCTAACCCCTTGAAGCGCAATCCCGATTGCGAGAAAATAAACTTTGACGGTGGGATGGAGTTATGAAGAAAACGCTAATACGTAAGTTTTTGTAGTACGATGGTATGCGTGGTACCTACCTCTAGAAGTGAGGAATTGAGTGGGATCAACGTATAAGGTAAAATATGTAAGGAGGCGGTGCGGGTAATCGTGTAAGATTTGTCGAATTCGAGGATGAAGTTCAGTCTCTGATTATCAATTTATAGGTCCCTGGATCCCACTCCCCGTGGAAAAGTCGAGGAGATGTAATACCTTAGATGAGATGATGTCCAGTGCGACTTAAATTTCGGATGAGAGATGAATTCAATCCCGGGGCCCCCTGAAAACTTTAGCAACCTCCCGAATTTCCTTGGAACTCGTGTGGATATCAATGCTGAATACGTACGAAGCTGTAACTGGATATGGCAACGATTTACTAGCACCAATGATTGTGATAGAACTTTCCTCCCGAAGCAGAACAACCGTTCAAGTGCATGCGCAGTGTCTCAACCGCACACCACGGATTCGAATCGGACTCGATCGCTTCGGGAGTTCAGCTTGTATTTAGATCTTTTGGGTCTTCATGCATGTCTGGCATGTCACACCGGCCCATGGATACCGGTGTACTGAGCAGTGACTTCACTCTTCGTCCCTTCTTTACTCACAAAATGTTTCTCCATCCATACCTTGTAGAACAACATTGAGATACATAGATAGACTCCGGAACCAATCACCGCCACAGAGACAGTCTGAGTTGCACATACACCCCAAGTGGGGCTCAACCTGACGATCTCGTCCGCTTTGGGGATATTCATGAAATTCGCTTTCATAATGCTTCTCTCCCAGTGAGTGGTGGGTCTCAAAATGACCGGAACGGGGCCATTGATGGCACCCACCGCACCACCAAGGTTATTTTAGCATTCCTCTTCCTATAGTCCTGAGATTTTTACTGTTGCTTCTCTTTCTTGGAAACCATATTTACCCAGCGGAACGTCATGTTAGCAATCAAAATCCACTATCTACCACCCACTAAAGCATTGATACGCACTGCGATACGAGGTCATGCAGATTAGTCCCGATGATCGCCTCGGGACCCTTGGCCCGTGTAGGCTTTTCTTGAAAGGTGAAAGTGGACTTTGTTTGTTGGTAACTGCAAGAGTTAGTGCGTGCTTAGTTCGTGAAAATGCAGATAAGCTAACTTATTCCCTGCACAAGCGTTTTAACCACATGAGTGGAGAGAAATACTCTACGGAGTAGTGCTAGTGTATGTACATGGGATGATACAAAGCGAATTGCGAATTTAATTGGGGGAGCCTTGCGATGGCAGTGATCAGCTCGAGTTCAGCTTCACGACAAACATCCCATTGCCAAGGTGCCAAACTGGGAAACGCGATCACTTGCTTCAAAAGAAGACTGGGAACCTCATTAAAAATAGTTCTAGAAAAGGATTAAGTACCGTAGTAGATGTGGGGGTGCCGCTAGTGCTTCAGCTCGTAATTGGATTATTGTATACGTACCAGTACAGTTTGATTGTTCATGAAAAAGGTTGAAGCATTGTCATGGCTGGCTCAAGTGGATACCGGTACTTGAATAAATACTATTACCGTAGAGACTCGAGCGGTCTCAAAAAACAAACATGGTACGTAGATCATAATTCACGGCTGAAGTGAAACATATCAATTTGATCTTCAGTGCGAACTGTGCTACACTGAGCAAAAGATTCAAATAACTTTGCTTCCATCTCAGGCCAGGAGCAATTCCATACACGATTGTCGACTCGAAGGTGCCCACCTCTGATGTCTTGTATCTTGTCTTGATTTCGGTACCAGTATGAGATTGTACACTGGGGAGTTTTGAGTAAACTGATGCCTCAACTTGATTTGGAGGCCGGTACTCTTCAGTAATGTGGCAGATGACCCGGTGGTGGATCATGAACATCTATACTTCAACTTTCTTAGCCTTGCTATAGCTGCTCTTCACTTTCTTTACTGGACCGGCACGGAGCTTGAACACTGAGCTAATGGCTTTGGTTTAGGCCCATACCGAGTTGTGGTATTTGGACCGGTGGGGGGAAGCTTGCCTCCAGAAACTGCCCGGACCTTAGTTGCTATATTCGCCGACAGCGCTTTCTTGATGGCATTGTGGATAATTATTAACAAGGACTCGTCCATTGTTCATCGCCTCATGTAGTTCACATTACATTTGGCACGAGCATGTCTCATGAGCTCACTACACCTGTTCTCATGCCGCGGAACCCGCATATGCATGTAAAAAAAAAAGAGACATCGCTAGCAAATAACTCGAGCCTCTACTTACGGTAGGTACCAGTGACTAGGACTTATAAGCCATCAAGGCCCTTATATTTATATAAAGCCCCGCGCTCGCATGTTTGGCGACGCGTGCGTCCCGCCGCCGGGGCCTGGAAAGCGGCAATCTCGCCGCCCTTCCCACGTGTGGATACCAATAACTGAGATCGACAGAGCTTTTTAATGTCTCATGAGAATGTATGACAGAAAATCCATGGTCAATATCAAAAGTCTATATGTACGATGAAAAAAGCAAATGATAAGGCGTAATGATGGGTAAGGCATTGACGTCAATGGTGCCAAGTCACATCCCAGCCCGCAGGAAGTACAAGGGACAGCAACAAATGAAAGCATCTCTCTTCTCGGATAAGGCGACCAGTCATTTTGCGTTGCGTCATACACATATTATTGGGCCGGAAATGTCCCTGGGTATATCAGAACATAAGAGTGAGTACGTACTGTACCCAACGGGTCCAAATCATAGTGAGGGAAGCTGCGGAACAAATACTAGGCAGTTCCCATTCCAGGATTTGCAAGGAGTGAAATCACAACTAATTTGGAACCAGATTGGATAGTCTGATAGCCAATTAGCAGCAACTATCTATGACTCATAGCATACTTATATTTGTCAAACAAGGCCTGATTTGCAACACTTATACGTCGTCGATAACGATATCCGACCCCTGTATTCTTACGTACGACAAGTCAGGAGATACTTATAATAAACTTATATTGCAAATAGCGAGGGCTGTGATATAGACCCCTCAGTCATCCTACGAATGTACTGAAATTCCTGATAACTAGAAATCCGATAATTGTTGAAGTGAGTTACCTTGAGATTCGAATACACTTAGTGTCCAATATGTACCAGATCTGCCTCTGCCCCATACTGTGAAGGCACTGAACTTGTTTCTAATATTCCCCAGACCTTTCTTATTTGTTCTCCACACAATTTAATACGGCAAAAACGAGGCAATTAATCTTCTGGATTAAATTTATATGTTCTGTGCCTATAGGACTTTCAATTTTTATGTTAGTAAGTGCACTGGGTATGTACTGTAGATAGCTAGTAGTCGCAGTATAGTATCGGGCTTTGGGTTTAGTATCACCAGTTAATTTGACATGAGTAGAATATCAATATGTTCGGTTTTACCATCAAGTATTTCCCAGGCCAAATTCGGCTGAGTATTCAGTGCCGTGTGCATATATAGCTCTACGCCATAAGTCATCGTCTGTGGCAGTTTTTACAGCAATTTTTGGGAAACTGCAAAAAACCAAAGTTAAGAAGGGGCCTCTAGTTTCACAACAGTGGCAATTCCAGGGGAGCTCAACCGATTAACCAATTTGGACCATATCTATCATGATTATAGAGGAGGCCTACGCACCAAGTCCACTCACGTGATTTAAGAAGCATTTGGTATGAATGAAACCCATTACTGCATATTATCACTATAATTGCAACCCCTTTATGAGATTATAATGCGGCCCCTTTAAGGAGAAGGTTGTGCTACTAAACCTTACAAGAACTTATCAGAATTTGAAATTCGTTAATAAAAAATCTCATAGATCAGGTGGTCTGCACAACTTCACTTATTTTTCCACGAGTACTATGTGTCCTGCTGCACGAACAACGATATTATCTAAGTAATGATCATGATGGAATGTAGAAGAGATTGTTCATATATTGTGGTTGAATTCTTGTTCTGCAGTTCAGGGGGTCTATATACAGTACATGTACATATAAATATATAACATATCCATAAATATTTCACTACGGATGCTGGAAGATGTTGGGGACCCAAGCGCTTATTCAGATACCTATACAAATATCCCTTGATATCATTGAGTAAGTTTTTTCTTTTTGGAGTCTATACGCCTGATCAGGTTATGCGGCGCATCATTAAGTAAATACATATCAATATAGCTTGGAGGTGAGAAAAACCGGAGCTGGGTACCATGAACCATCCTTTAGATAGCTATAAGGGCATGTGTAGTTAAGGTGGATCGGACCAGATTCCCTGCATGTACATAGAGGCCTCTTCATGTTTGTTTGTTCATTTGGCAAAAGAATCTCCATAGCTATATATGTCCACTTCATTGAGCCGTGCCCGTATATCTCTGCTCCACCTCCGCTCCCCTGAATCCCAATCTTACCTCAATCATCAGTAACCCTGACCTTATACGTCCTCCCTAATCCCTTGATACTAGTAAAATAAAAGCATCACCCAAAATTCATTCAAAATTTTTGATCCTCCCTTCAAATTTCCGCTATGCGTTCAATGTAAGCCAGAATTCTAAAAGCCAGAGGTGGAGATCGCAAGATGACTTGCCTTCGTTATCCACTCTCATTCATATCATGATCAAGCCATAGCCATATTCAGTGGCCGTTCTTTCACTGTCACCGTAATATCTGCATGCATCGGGACTAGTGTAGCCTTCGGAGCAAAGAAAATAGTCAACTTTGCAGTTCCCGGCTTGAATGCCCAGAACTGGAACCCTGGATTATCGTCCCTGGTAACCGCCGGAACTGGGCTGAGTGGGGTAACAATGTCAGGTTCCAAGCATTCTGCCGTCATTTGGTCCATAAGCTCTTCGTCACCAGTGTTCGTGATTTGCACCGTGAAGACTGTGCCAGCATAGATATCACCACCGCCGACCAAAGTGGCCCTATACTCGTCAAGGGGGTCATCGGCATCGTCTCCACTTTGTCCTTCGGGCGCAAAGGACCTAGAGCTACTGGTAGTTGGTATGACTCTTGGAAGTTGCCGCGCATAACCTGAACGACTCGTTGGTGCTTCTGCGCGCAAAGGTTGTCCTTGGGAACCGTATAGGCCATTGAGGTTCCCAACAAGATCATCGAGTTGATTTTTAAGCCGATCCTCTATCGTCTGTCCAGGCACTTCGGAGGGTACCATCTTTGGAAGGCTTCCGACTATGCCTTTCTTGGAATCCAACTGGGGTGCGAGCGGCTGCCCCACTCCAAGCTCAAAGCCGCCACGACTCCGAGGCCCACCTAGCCCGCCACGGGGTGCACCGGAGTCTGGCCTACCATGGGACGCTCCCGTGGATTTCAGGTAGCTATCAAGGGTGGCCGCCGCTTGGCTAAGTTGTTTTGGTAATTGGTCGGGAGGGGAGCCGATTGGACAGGTCTCTGTGATCATGACAAATAGATTCTTGAAAACCCAAAAAATAGTATTTCCAACTTCGAAAGATTTATCACCGATGCCCGAACCGAGTTTAACGGAATCTAGCGCACCAAGCTCCTCATACCCCATCAGCTCGCGCGCCAGTATATTCGTGGCACCATCGCCATCCGTGAATGAGTAGATATCCACAGTTAATGTCTCAATGTCGTTCCCTTCATACTCGCAGAAAACCGTTTGATGGGTGTAAGTCGGAAATACCCGCTTGATGATCTTCGGTTCAGGGTCTGGTTTCGTATTGGGATCGCTTGGAGAAGTTTTCCGTAGTGGAAATAGGCCTAGGCCCGGCGACATTAATGTGTCCGGATTGAGGTCTGCCGTACAAGTGTCTGGATCTAGCGGTTCAACCTCACCGAACATAGACCTACTCGACGCTACAAAAGACCTAGGCGACCCCCCTCGCGAGGCCGCCTCCGTCCCCGAGTGTCCCGCATGTGTCTCGGCGAACTGGAGTAGCTGTTCAACGGATGAAAATGACATGACAGGCGAGTCGCCAGTTTCTGGTACGCCTGGGCCCGGGGCTGTTGCCGGAGGGTCTGGAGGTTTAGGGCTCTCTGTTGGTAGGCTGATATTGGGAACGTCGACCGGAGGATCTCTGTACTGGAAAACGAAATTGGCAGTCAACTCTTGTTGTCCCGTCACCCCTCTCGCTCCTAGCCGTTGGATACTCGTTTCAGGGTAAACGTCTAGCTTTAGTGTGTTGAGTTAATCATCTCATTCCGAACTATTTATGAAAAAAGCATGAAAATATCGAACTTACGAATATATCCGTCACCGTTTTGAGACACTTTGACCTGGCTGGTAGGTTGAGCGTCAGGAAAAGAGGGATTTTGTTTATCGTATGACAAATGCAGAAACTCATCCCGCGTACGAGTTCCCTTGTTACCGCTTGGATCGGCGATGAGTTCATGGGTATTGTCTAGGACGACGGTGTTGCCACCCAGTGTGACCTCGACCCAGATATGCACAGTAAAGAACGTTCTCGTCCGTGACATTGCGTTAATAAGTGGTAGGGTACGAGTGGCTAATAATTCGTATATAAGTACGGGTACTTCAGCTAGCATCTAAAAACAGGTGGGCGAGACAGATCGATCATGCATGGAAAGTTGAAAGGTATATGTGCAATTACTTACCTCTTTTATTCCATAATGGATTATTACACTGAGACTGGAGGTTGTTGCCATTAGGATCAAGCATGTAATCCCTTGAGAGCGTCCAACCAATCAATGGGCCCTCCTTAATATATAATTTCGCTCTTGGGGTAGTGCCCGTTGTCGCAAAGCAAACATAGTTGGCGTCCACGAGTTCCTTTCCACAGTCGTTTTGTAACAGATCACAAGCAAGCTGCGTGATGCCCCCGAGATCCATGCAGTTGCATTCTGTCCTTACCTCTCTCACCCAGTCATCAAGCGCAAAATCACCCCCAAACATACGCATGTTAAAACGTGGGGCTCCATTCTGAGTCTCATACTTGGGGCGCTGGCGGGAAGGATCCCAAATGACTTTCATGGCACGTTGGATATAAAATTCGAGAAGATGGTTCTTATTAGGCTCTCTAAGGAATTCTGTCGGAGATGGAGCGAACATGCGAAGAAGGCTGATGGGGTATCCATCTGGCATATTTACACGGGGTCTCCGGTCTTGTTGGGGCTCCCCAGAGTCAACTGGTGCTTCCGAACGTACCCAGTACAGTTCAAGTCGGGTCTGGGTATTTGCTGGGAAAGCTGATTGTAGCATATCGGTCCTGGCTGTAGTCATATCTACCGTGTTAGGATCACCATGTTTGATTCCAAGAGTGCTAGAGTACTTGCCATCCACTACAGCAATGGTCCATGAAAAGTCACCACCCAACCGAAACGGGATGGTGCACAGTGTCGTGAGCTGCGGTGCATGTGTCAACCGCAATCCACGGATAAGGAGCGGAATGAGCGGTCGCGGAGAGACGCCCTCGTCAGCCTCTGGGACTAGTTGTGGTTCGCTTCGGAAGACCTCAACACTATCTAGCTCTGCAATTACAATGTATCTGCAATCTTTCCATGACAGCGGAAGCCTCCCCATTGCAAGAAGTACAATGGGCGCAACTTCGGCATTTTTCTGTGGGGTACGAAATATTGCTGGTGTTGTGGAGCCAAGGCCATTCCTAAAGTTGTCAACATGTTTATCTTGAGTATTTTCATGCCAAATCAACGTTGCCGTAGAGGGAATGATAATCCCTTTGATATCCACCCCCTCTGTGAGACGATTGATGTAGCCTTTGAACGCACTTGTTGCATAAATTGCAATCGGCTCAAAGAAGTTCTCGCCCTTGCTGGGATCTTCAGCCATGTGTCAAGACGATATCTCCAAGCTTAAATTTAAAGGCAGGTAGCGGTTGTCACAGAAATAGTCAAGAGGAGGGATCGAGAAGAGGGATGGGATCCACGGGCATGAAGATTATTCGAATATTGATTGGTGTTGATTGTCGGATTATATACATCAATGTTTGGTGCTCTACTAGTAGTCTCCAGCTACCACAGAAGTCAAACAATTCAGGAACGACAAGGAGAGCCGCGGAAATGGCTCACTAATCAAATGCATTTGATTTTGAAAAGTTGTTGAGATCCCTGCTAGACTCGGGTTGTGCGGAAATCTTCAATGTTAGCCCCAGCTGAAAATGACCTTCATTTTGCACATGTGGGGGGATCAGATGTACAAAGGGTTTCATTTGAAGATCACAATTTGGCTACGTAACTGCGGATTGCATTCGCTCCGTACTGGTGGTCCTAGATAGTGTTGATGGAAGTGGCTGATAGTTGGTGGTGGTGGTGTTGAGGTGCTACCGATAATCTATATGCATACAGTGCCAAGGAGAAAGTTATAACGCACTCATATTTTTTTTCTTTTTTTGTCTCAGGCCAAGCTTCTAGCGTGAATGATGTACAAGGCATAATATTGCATAAACCCATCAAAATAAAGCTTTT
>Ga0307511_10004346_pt1 | contig 14450 bp, 14 predicted proteins | sample 13_EM_MG_FD_200266 | JGI IMG/M metagenome (GOLD analysis project Ga0307511, IMG submission 200266) | Populus trichocarpa ectomycorrhiza microbial communities from riparian zone in the Pacific Northwest, United States - 13_EM | ecosystem: Host-associated > Plants > Roots > Unclassified | place... | reverse complement strand
TCATGGATCGACGAGAAGGTGATCAAGGCTGCAGGAGAGGCGGAACGGAGGTTGATGTGGGTAAAGGGGCACGCGGGGTGCACTGGGAACGAGGCGGCGGATTAGAGAGCGAAAGAGAAGGTGGAGGAGGGGATTTGGGGTCATTTTCGCAGCCTAGCAACACAGCAGGCATCAGACAAGCGTACCCCCTTTTCAACAAAGAACAGCACATGAAGTGGAACAGAGACGAGCTGAGGGGCCTCACATACCTACACACAGACAAGGGACCACAGAAAGCATGGCTCTTCAAAATAGGGAGAGCGAGCAGCCCCAGATGCAAATGCGGAGAAACTCAAAACGCGGCCCATTTGCTGACTTCGGGATGTGTGGGAGGCATGAGACGAACGTGGGATGAGATGTGGACGGATAGGGTGTTCTGCGAGGCGGTCACGAATTTCCTAAGAGAAGGTAGCCAAAGCCGGGAGTGAGTGGAGGGGGAGAGCGGAGGAGAACATGTACTTAAATAAATTCCGTGGGGCTGGTATGGCCCAGAGGCTGGATAATCCTGCCGAGTAGCCACTCGGGAATGCATACCCTCGTCATGTACCTAAGTATAAATACGAGTAATGATTTGTTAAAAAAAAAAAAAGGTACTGAGAGGGAGCTTAAAAACGCTCTGAAGGGGAGAGCTAACTAGGGCAAGACCATCTCATGGGTGCACGCCCACATAGGCATCCAAGGCAACGACAAGACCGACAACAGAGCCTCATTTGAGTCATTCCTAGGAGAGCTCGCCAGGTCCAATGAAAAGCTACGGAGGAAGAAGTCAGAGCTGCCCCGAGGGCAATAATCTTTTTTTTTTAAAAAAAAAACCTCAGTACCATATGCGATCCCCGTATGGGACCATGATGAGCCTCGCGCAAACCCGGGAGGATTCAACGGGGCCAAGTTAACCCGGCCCTCCTGGCGACTATATACAAGTAGACATTGCATCGCTGAATAAAACAATTTCAAATCCGAAAGACCAAAAACTCGAACCGAACCAAACTAATCAGACCCTAACTCAAACGAACTTATGAGATCTGGAGTAGATTATCCCGAAGAATGCTTATATAGCGTCGTAGGAGTTCTCGAGGGTAACAAGGAAGGCGGAAAGCCAGAATGGGGGCTACGGTTAGAGGAGAACAGATTGGGACAGGCAGTCTCTCAGCGTACGCCTCGCTACGAACAGACCGCGGTCCCCGATGAATCCAGCCGGGCTACCGGGTGGCTCACCGTGGCCCCTTATTGGGGCCGAACATGAGTTCAGTTTCAAGAACGAAGATGAAAAAACAAAACAATAGATGGGATTCTGACAATAGTAGCAGCCATATGAGACCATGTTGGGGTATGTGAATGCCTGCCGCAGCAGGCCAATTGCCACCAGGGGCCCAGAAGATTCAGTAGAAAGCCGCGAACAAGAGCTGCTCATTTTTAAGACACCCCCGCAAGTACGACCCTCCCCCACGAATAAGTCGCCTCCACGGATAAAACCCCTTCGCATGGCGATGTGTCAGATCCTCCTAAATAACCCCTCTACTTTAACATATAGTATCACAGTATTGTGGCAGGCAGACTGGGCATTGATGGTGAGGACGCTGAAAATGAGGATATTAAACATAGGAGCGCTGACAATGATGTCCATGTCCTGGGATCCAACGTGGTCATTACGAAGCGATCGTGTAACTATACACTGGCGGCTCCGTGAATCAGACCCCCCCATTATTAGGCCCTGTTGTCAAAGACGGCGGACATGTGTTAAAGACCCCAGTTTTCCCCGCGGGTTTTCGCGGTATCGCAGCAACGCAGATATCTAATAGGTCAAGAAAGGGATAGGAGGGCTCCTTCCCGCATCTTAACACATTATCTACGTCCGCATTGATTGCATTATGCAAGATACATTTATCGCCCTCAGCAAGACTTCGCTATTTCGACTTCTTCACATACTATAAGTTTCTGCTGTGATCGGTAGTGCGCTAGATAACGGGCGACTTCCTCATCCGCTGGATCGGCGTGCTTGCCGTGGTAATCTCTATGCCTCCCGCTTACATCGATTCGGTTCAATTCTCTACCATTTTAGTACCATATCTACCTCATACATATTCACATACCAAAGATGAGTCCTAGGGGGCGTGGGGGTATTTGTATTTTATTTCTATACTCAGTTACATGCGGCCCCAGAAGGGGGCCATTATGAGCCTACAAAACCCCGCAGGATTCAGGCGGCCACCAAGCTAATCTGGCGACCGCGGGCGTCTTTATACAGGGACATGGGAGAATGTAGTACTCCAGGACCGGTAGAGAGAGTGAAGCAGACCCTATGGTCCCGCGAATAAACAATAAACATGACGCAACGACGCTCCAGTGGGAGAGGGTAAGGTAACGCTCAAGGGCAAAAGAAGGCTCGCGTGAGTGGAAAGTGACTCAATGCTCAGGCAGAAAAGATTATGAGAAATACAGCGCAGGGGGAGGTGTGGGTGTAAGTGTCGGTAATAAACCCTTCAAACTACTACCATCCATATATCCATGCTTGTTGGGCTCTGCATCCGGCATTACTGAAACACTCTCATGCACGAAGATCATGCTTTTTCATGCGCCTCTGCAGGACGGGCTTCCTTAGCCGTAACTTCCGTGATATTGATGTACTAGTCATCGGCGACTTTGGTTGAAAAGAAACCTCTCCAGTACCAGTCCTTTCCTCAGGCGCCGCGTCTTCTCCGGCAGCAATCCAGTTGATGTCCCCAGGCGCCGCTTCTTCCCCAGCAGCAATCCAGTTGATCTCGTTCTCGGCTCCCAGGGGGGGTGTTATGGCATCTCCGGGGATATCCTCTTGTAATTCCGTCCCACAATCCACCGGGTTTATCATTCCTCTCTGTTCCAATTTCTCTTGGACAACCTCGATGACTATACTAAGCATCGTTAATACCCGTATCCATGCGTCAACAAGCGGCAGGCCCCGCCTCCCAGCTAGGATAACTGTTACAGCGTAGAGAAAGTATTCGAGGTGGGTCAGCAGGTGGTCTGTAACAGTATTTCTCGCTTCCATGTTGGGACAAATACACAATGTAGGGTACTTGAGGTTGACGGAAAGTTGGGTGGACTGTGGGATATTATATTGCAAGGAATGATGGCCACAATACCGCCAGGCATGACCTGGTCGAGGTTGGATACATATCCCGGTCTTGCTCCGAATCGAATGTCCGACAAGCGATAAACAGCGCAGATTTCAGTTTTCGGGTTGGGTTACCATTATACACCCCAGGCTAAGCGGCAACGAAGACGGACTATGCAATTTCAAACTCTACCAGTGCTACCCAACAATAATAGTCCGACCCGCCATGTCCCCACTTCGCAGCTCCTTTCCTGACTTCTGGCCATCGGTACAACCTCTCACAATCCATCATACCTATAATTCAATCAAGAGAATTCATCTCGAGAATTCCGGCAGCTCCCAGCACAACATCCGGATATCGCTCGCGTGGATAACTTCTCTCCATATAAATGTCCTTGCGAGGAGCCTCATCGCTAAGTTCACCAAGCCACCCTGAAAGTCGACAGGCATAGATTGTCAAACCTGGACTATACTACCCGGCGCTATCCTACTAGTCTACTAGTATAATTATTTATTAGCAAAGTTCAAGCAAGTACACACAGTAGCAAATCAAAACAAAAATCTACAACACCAGGGATTCCCGCATGGTCACCCACCGCAGTACTAGCCTGGCGATCTGAAGCTTAGATATGGCAGAGCGGACGGGATGCCTCGTTCTCTTCAGTCTATGGTCGTAGATATTGGGTTAGTTTCCTTTTAGAATAAGACAGCTACAGATAGTACCAGATAACACACGACATGGACCCGCATTATTATTTTTTTTCCGCAGTGACTCAGTGGTGGCATTTAAACTACCTATCTAGCCTATGACGTGGGCCGCATCTCCAGACGTAAGCGTCAGAGGCCTAGGCCGGTCGTTCAGTTGTGCTATAATCATTGTCTAACCGACTTGTTTTTTAAAAAAAAATTGGTAAATCAGTACTCGTCTTGATACTATGTAGATGACGAGGGTAATAAGAGTCAATTAAGTGGTGAGCCGTATGTCCGACTAGGAAGTGCTACACTGGACGAAGGGCGAGCAGAGAGGAGAGATAGTGACTGTATTGATCTGTGTCAATCTATCAATCTAACCGAAGACAGAGGAAAAACGTTAGTTATATATGTTCTGGGCCTCTTGCGGGCAGCATACCCTCTATGGAAACAAGTATGGTGTATTTGCTAACATTTACCCAACTAAAAGCTTCTTACCAGCTGCCAACCTTATGTGCCTGAAGAATAATATTCCAGATGTTCTGACTGCTTGGTAAACTACAATTAGGTTAGCCAATACTCTATCTACAACTACTCGAGTTTCCGGTTGTAAAATATAACCCTAATCATTGCTGCTGATGCTGGATTTATTTATATATGAAAATATCAATAGACTATAACTGTGAGCTCTAGCTGAACGAACACAAATTGGACTACTAGAGCTGAATCCGATCGACTTGTAAATAGATGAACCTATTGCAGTCGCTGGGATGCGTATACTTTTATTAATTCCTTTTTTTAATTAGTAAACCAGTACTCGTAAACTTTTATCAATTCAAGTGCGTTACACACCAAAACGAGGAATTATTTAAATTGCCCATGGGCTTATGGGCCTGGAGAATGATATTCCAGATACTCAGACTGCTAGGCAAACCACAATTACATTAGCCAATGCTGTAAGAATGATTAATTTATTGAATGCGAAAGTGTAACGGATCATATCGGTGGTAACCTCTTAGTTCTAGCTCTTGAGGGGAAATTGACTTGGAAATATATCGATCTATTGCCGAGCTCCAGTTAGGTATACCTTTATTAATTCTTTTTTATATTTTGTAAATCAGTAGTAAACCTTTATTAATTCAAGTACGTTATACACCAAATCGAGGAATTATTCAGATCCGAGCAGTGGCCTTGTGGGGGTCAGAGCTGGGATGGAGAGGCCAGAGGGACTGGGAAAAGTAGTTCGAGCAGCTGTAGTACCAGGTCCTCAAGAAATGCGTCAATGCGACACACGGATCCAGGATTGAGCTGGTCAGCCAGATTGCGGGAGTGGAGTCTCCGAGGATGGTGCTAGATGCAGCCCAGGCCAGACTCATGGGAAAAATAATGCGGGACACCACTGCTATTGGGGACTTGATATTTGAGGATAAGGAAGGGAGGAATACAGAGGAAGGGAGGGTGTGGGATGACTTCGGTCAAGAGTACACTGTCAGTCCAGAGGGATTCACCTCCATCCTGACAGTGATCCAAAGTAAGGCAGGGGTATTGAAAGAGGAGGGACACGAAAAGAGAGTTATGGAGGAAGAGTGGAGAAGGTAGTGGTGCCGGAAGTTAATCTCCAAGCTCAGGCAGACTTCAAGGCGGAAGTATAGATGGAAGCCATTAGCCAAGCCAGGGAGTATTGTGATGCCACGGGAGTATATACCGATGGAAGCATGAGTGAAGACGGTATAGTGGGAGCTGGGTGGTATCTAGAAGGAGCAGGTGGTGTGATCCCCCAGGGAGGGAAAGGAGTCGGAGAAATGATACTACGCAAGTTGGCAACAGTGTGGGACGGAGAAGTATGTGGAGTCAGAGGGGCACTCGAGGATGCACCAAGTGAGTCCATTGTACTTACCATGTCGGACTCACAGGTAGCGATTGCAGCTGTTAGAAAGGCAGGGAGGACAGGGGGAGCTAGGACTGCGGACTTACGAAGAGTTATGATGGATATCAAGGAGACTGGGACCAAATGCAGTACCCTTCGGGTGGTCAAGGCTCACAATGACGTTTGCGGTAATGAGAAGGCAGACCAGCTAGCCAAACATGCAACAACGTTATATCCGGAAGAGCCCCAGATCACAGAGGGGGGTTGAAGCAGCATGGAAGAGGAAGAGAGAAGAGGAGCGAACGGTGAAGGGGGCGGGAATGGGGAGAGTGATTAAGTGGAATAGGAAGGCAAAGGTCATGTATGTCCAATGTCGCACCGGAAAAGGTAACCTACAAGCCTGGCAACACAAGATTGGGAAGTCAGATGACCCTGACTACCGGAAGTGTGGGAGATATACGGAGACAGGCAAGCAAGTAGCCTTGGTGTGCACGCATGGGGATGATATAGGGCGGAGATGGGGGACGTGGGAAGATACGGATGATAGGGCGAGGTGGGCCAGGAAGGAGAAGGATGCGGAAGGACTCTACACGGTGGATCTGGTGGAAACTTTTTTCTCTAAGATCGACTTGCGCTAATCCGTTCATGCTGACTAATTACATAGGCACGATAGCGTGTATGACAGGGCTGGTAGGGGCGTGGCGGCGGAGGCATACCTTTATTTGGGGACGGACCGGTAGAGGGTGTGGTGGTGGAAGAGCGGTATTTCCTTGGATATTTCTTTGGCTTGGAAAGCTGGACGTTTATGTAGCCCGTTTTCCCGTGGGTGTACGAAACCTTTAAAGGGGAGGGAACGGGGGCGCCGCATAGCCTTAGGCTGATCAGGCGTATAGACTCAAAAAAAAACAAAAAAAAACAGGAATTATTCAAATTGCCAGTGAGCGTATATGTGAGGTACGTAGTGGCCTCATATCTATAGTGGAGTAGCGCCACATGTGGAGTCTAGGTGAATAGACGCAAGGTGGGTTCGCACGGTTATGACGTGATGGCTATTTGTTTTTTTTTTTAAAAAAAAAAACTCATTACTCATATGCCATCCCGTTAGGGGGATGATGAGCCCCCCGGAATTCCGGGAGGATTCAAGACGTGATAGCTAGGTATGGCCTGAATGACATGCACTGCATTCTAATAGTGGATACCCGGCTAGATGCTCCAAACCCAGGGCCGTACCGGCCCCTCTCCCTTATCTCTGCACAGATTTGTTGACCACTCCTAAGGGGGTATGACGTGACGCCTCATCTTACCCCCTGTTGAAGATCATCTGCCACCGCTGCACACCACTCCCGGTCTCCTCTTGTGTACCTTTACCATTCCGTATTCGTTTGCATAACCGAGCTACCCATATAGAAAGGATATTTGAACATAGAGAAAAGAGAACTATAAACGAGTTCTATCTAATGCGAAACACAAGAGATGAATATTGATATAAATCTTCCCTTATGGGATGCAGACATTTGAGGCTTTGCACTCAAACATCAACATTGGAGATCGGGACGATGAGAGCCGGTTTGTCGTACAGTCTAGTTTCAAACTACACGTAGGAAGAATGACGACACTCGTGGTTCGTTTGTCGTGGATCAGATGTACGTAAGTGCGCTGCCTCTCTTACAGATACCTAGGTAGGTCATATTCGTCATATGGAATAACAAATATGGAGACAAGTCTCGCAAGTTGAATCCGACAATGGAACCTTCATTCCTACATAGCAATAGATACCGCCGAGTGCTATCAATGGAGGTGAGTATTTCGCACGACTTTGCGACCAGCCGCCAGAATGGGTTGCCTGAGGCATTATCAACCCCGCAACTTGAGAACTGTCATTAGGAATCATAACTTTTGCTAGGCATGATATGTTTGTGAGCTTTAGTTGTTGGGAATTCCTAGGGGTATTCTGGCAGCACAATACTTCGCCAATATCGAGCTCCCCACCACTAATATGAAGCTTTTATTTTCTTAACTATAGTAAACCTAATGGTATGTGTAGACCGTACTTTCATGAATTTAGTGCTTGATATAGTGTCCCCTGAAAGATGGCAGGCGCTGGGTGGAAAGCCTGCCTGAGTGGCCAGTATACCTTCACGAAAATACCACAGCAACCCTAGCGTCAGAAACCCTCCCGCCCCGCCCCCCTCTGGCTCTCTGTCTAGTAAATAATCTCTACCTCGTGTAGAAAATTACTGGCAGCTTCCAAGGCCAAAGGCAATGAATTTTGTTTCGTATTTCATGATCAGTTATGCCTGGTAGATATTCTGTCCCCCCAGGGAGATTTTCTGATACCGTATACTGTACCGGGGGAAATGCGCCAACAAGGCTGTATACCCAAGGGTTGTCCAGGAACCCCTTGTGTCTCTATTGTAGCCTGATTAGCGGATTTCTACGATGGGGTTCCAACTGCTTTGGTCAAAAATGTTTACTGTAGACGTTCAACATGCACGAGATATAATTGTTGATGCCCGACAGAATATATTAAATTGAACTGTCCCTTGCTGTGATCGGATCGTTGTGGGCAACAGGCCCTAGCCAACAGCCGACTCCATGAACTACTTGAGTACGTTGATCTAGATCTGGCCTATAGTTGGTACGCTACTGAAGGAGTTTTTTTTTAATATTTATTACTCGCCGGTTTCGGTGAATGGCGAGCCACCTAGAAACCTGGCATGGATTCATAGGAGAATCAGACGTTGTGTAGACGCAGACGGCTGAGAACTTCATTGGCTGAAGCTGTAATTGACATAACAGAGGACAGGATATGATCTACCAACCCATCCCCAAGGATCCCTGATGCACGATAATATGCCAGCCTCCTTTTCATGCCTTCCTTATCCGAAACTGAAGCCTACGCAGTGTACACAGTGATTGAACGAAAAAATGCAAATCAAAATATACCGGAATTCGAACTACAAGCTGGGGGGAAAACACGGCAACCAGAATTGGAGGACAAAATACCCAAACTGAGCGCATCCAGTGTAAGCTCCCCCTTCGCCCCACTTGACCATGCTTAACACTGAGGCAACCTAGCCTATACACAAGAGACGTACATGCGTTATCATAATAAGAAAAGTCCAAGTACATACCCATACAATTCAAATATTCCAAACATTTGCTCCTTTTCTCCCACACATGCGTGTGCCTAGTCGACCAACGGTCAACATTTGCTCTTGGCCGTCTGGAAATCGACTCGTTCGTGTAACACGCGGTGAAGTCCGACGCGATACATCACAAATCCGATAATCGCCCGATCGGGAAAATCGCCTTGGAGCTTCTGTGCGTTAACTTGTAATTTCTGCACCGCATCGTCTAAGCGAGCCGAAATGGTCTTGAACGGTTGGCAAGTAGATTGCTTTAACCTCAACTGTTTCATTTGGTAGTCATCATAAATGATAAACTTTTCAGACTGCTTGATTTGATTTTCCCACCCTGTTGCCCCAGTGACTAGATCACGGATGGGTGTGTTCTTAAACTCAATCAAGATTAATGGGTGTTCAGCGCCTGCATTATTCTGAGGAAACACGACAGTGTCTGCTTGGCCTTGGGGCAAACAGAATTCATTTATTAGTCGATTTCTCTCAGTCACCGGGAGGCCTGCCAAGACAAGAACTTGAAATCGAGTCTTGAAGGTTGACTCTAGGGAATGATGAACATCGCTATAGTTCTCCGCGGGAAGTAGGGGGCTATTCAGGAGGTTGATAAGCGGAGCAGGGTTAAACTGAAGTAGAAACTCCTGGACCGCAGTGTAAAGTTGGTCTTCGCCTTTTGAATCAAGCCTGGCCTGCAGATTCGCTAGGAGTCGCGTAACAAACACTTCGCGAGCCACATTATTGGGGATTTTGGCGTATGTTGTCTGTAAGATAGAGCATGCATTAGGACAGGCCACATTGTAACAAGTCGGTAATCCTGACTTACCTTATCCAAAATATCTACCGTTAATGCCCCATAATACACCATCAAAGAAAGTAGTGTATCAGTGTCCCCAGTGTTCAGCTGGTTTCTCACCGTGTCAATGGAAAAGCATGTCGATAGGTGAAACTTCACTTTGTCCGTGAGAAGATCCATGAGAAGTTGACAAAAGCTTTCGTTCTTACACTCCGACAGAAACCTCAACACACTGTCTGACAGGTCAGTATTGCGGTCAATTGGCGGGTTTGGAAAGCTGTTAAACATGTCGATATGTTGCAAAGCATTCACCACCTGTCCTGAGTTGAAAATCATCGAGTTTCCACCAAACTGGTAACCATCGTAAAATTCTTTAAGCTTCGTGTTGAACTGTTCCTTTGTCTTGATGTCCCAATCATATTTCTTTGCAATACTATTGAGAACAGGGCTGATGTCATCAATGGCGATTCCACACACATCCTGGAATTTTGAATTCCATGTCATATCAAAGCAAGTATTGAATCCACTCGTGAAGTCGCAAATAGCCAGAGGGGTAATCCCTACGACCAGTGCATGGTTGCCGTCAACTTGAAGTGCTTGCTTGAGGACTGTGAAGAACCGGAAGTACCCAGATGTTCGACGTTTAAGATATTCTCGGAAGTGATCTGCTTTGGTGGATAACAGGGCAGAGTTGACGGAAGAGTCATACTCATCAACAATGATCATCATCTGTTCCATGGCTGTTAATTTGCGTTCTTTATACAGGTCGGAATATGCAACGCTTACCGGATATTTAAGAGTCTCTACGAAGTCCACCACCTCCTGAAAGAAAACCAGGGCATCTTGTGGTGGGGCCGGAATACTCAGCCCATAGTTTCTACAGAAAACCTCCAAAGCCAATCTCAAATACATTTGAAAGTTCTTCTCGAACTCTAGCCCGCATCTCGAAGATCCTAGCTGACTAGGTTGTAGTGCCGCAAATTTCAGGGGAAGAACCATGAAAGACGAAGGCTGTGGGATAAATTCACTGGTATCCACGCCAGGGAACATTGCGCTGAAATGGGGTTTGTCCCTGATATCGTAGAAGGATTGTGTGAGAGAGCATAATAGTGTCTTCCCATGACGTTTTGGTCGGCATAGGAAAAGGCAATGACTCGGTGGACTCCTGAACAATTTCATGTGCGCGACGAAAAAAAGATCTTCCATGAGAATTTGCCCATAGCTCTGCACACCATATGAGAACCGTGCAGCCTCTGTGAATAGTAACAAGTCAGTGGGTGAACGAACGAACAATATATGCAGCAGCAAAGAGTCATTACCAATTCGGTCGTCACAAGACCTGATGACGGAGACCTTCGGGGCTGGTTTCCTTTTCCATCTCACTATACAGGGAATACTGATATTAACATCGGTAATACACAGGTATAGGCTTGAGCGTTACGTACCAGCTTCGATGATGATATGAATATTGCCCTCCGGAGGGTCTACCTGGAATACACTGGCAAGTGTCTCTCCCGGGTGCATCTTGTTGTTGTTGCTGAGCTCAGGCTTTTGGGGTGTTTCATCTCGTGTCATCGGGAGCTCTACTTCATAAAGATCAAGATCGTTTGAGTGGATACCGTCAAGTTCACTCCCGCTCGCTGCTTTGATGAGCTTCTTAAGGTGCGAGACATACTTCCCTCCTTCAATCTCAACGTCAATTGCTCTTGCAAAAGGTTGGCCGTACACGAGGCAGAAGAGGTGAAGAGGAGCGGACATTGCTTGGTGTGAGACTTGCCGGACGAATACAGTACAAGCTTTTGTTGTGGCAGGAAAGAACAAGGAAAGTGTGTCGGGAGGAAGACAGTGTGTGGGGACAGAGAGACGAGAGCGAGCAGAGAAGAGGAGGATAGTACAAGCGGGAGGTACTTGTGTAGGAGTTTGCACTGGAGAGCAAGTCTGGTTGCTGATTCACCGATGACTAAAAACACACACCACAGCACACGCATACATACACACCCGATAGTCTGGTTACACACCCGATTCTATTCCGGAACAACCAAACGAGCATAATCTGGTTGGCACAAGCCACTCGTAGCGCAAACGAACAATGATCTTGCATAACCACAACAAGCCAGACCCAGAAGCACCAGCCTCGGAAAGGACGTTTGTCCTGGGGCAAATGATGCTTGCCCCCGCCTTTTCCCGCAACCTCTGGCGCCTCAAATCCAAATCCAAATCCAAAACCAAAGGAAAAAACTAGGTCAATGCATGTGTCTTTCGTGCATGCCCCATCCCGCCGCCATTCTACGGGCGGTTACACGGTACATGTACTCTGTGGAGTTGGCTGTGTTTCTTGACCCATTTTTCTTCGTAAAGCATGATTTTTGCGAGTGGGTTAATTCATTGTAGTCCAATACAGTCGAACCTGTCTTACTGCTGTCTCTTTTGATGCAGTAAGGGAAGTTTTGGCGGTAAGAGTAGCTTACTATGCACTTTCGCATGATATGCGCTGCGATGGGATGTAGTAAGATAGGTTTGACTGTTACATCCTGGTCCTTTAGGGAATCAAGCGTTACCACGTGCGTTTGGGTACCAATCCTGGAATGGGAAGGCAGGGACATGATTTCAACGTGGAACGCTTTTGCAGGGCGCCGCAAACTGTCTTCTCGCAGCTGCATGACTCACTGACACTCACAGAGCCCGGCACCACCTTCCATGGTCCTGCTATACACCCAAGAAACCTGCGACCAACTCTGCCCCGATCCTTTCAATATCCTGCCCTTTCTCCGTTGCCACCACCAGCAACACCAAAGCAGGGCTCAACCCCCCCACCGGACACCACGCCCTTCACTATAGGTCCGTGTCGATCTCGCTTCGAATTATGGTGTTGTAGCACACCCTGCAATTGTTGCTCGGCTCCCTTCGCTTTTCACATGACTAAATTATCCTGCTGCCCCCCGTATCTCCAAACCAAAGCCGGTGAATTACACCACCCCAGGCAGCGTTCATCAATATCATTCCCATGAGTAAGAATGGTTTAGTGTTAAGTTTGCACTAGTGTACCCCACGGTTTATGTAACCAGACTAGGCTTATGTGTGAAACACGTTTATTTCCATTGCGAACGGGGATTCAAAATCAAGACAATTTTCAGATAGACCCAAATTCTCTTCGGCCCTTTAGCTTCACTGTTTGCACGCACATGTGTTATACATTTATCTATAAGACCGGTGACATTGAATTTCCAGAGAATACATGAACCAGTGGTAGGCAGTTTCCCACCCCCTACCTAGGAGTTTAATATTCCAAGCATGGGACGTAAGCACCTAAAACCGATCGTGCATCGCTGGTGGCGTTGATGTGCCTGTCACCTCTGGTAAATTTTCACATGAAAGATCTGCTCGTACAACTATTACACCTCCACTAGAGCGACCTGAATGGTATTGGGATCTATTTGCATGTGTATGCAATTCCCGAGCTCTTACATTTTTTCTTATTCTAAAGTATAATAGGAAGAGAAGAGAAGGAATAAAGTAATGGGAGGTAGGCTACCCTCCCAAACCCACCGGTTTTCATTCCTTTTATATACAGAATGTTGCGGGTCCTATACACTATGTACTGAGTTGTAGTTAGTTGAGCGATATCCGGCGCTATATCCGGTGTCACTGGGGGGTCGACCGCTCTCAATGAAGGTTCCGTCAAAGCTTCCAGGCCGCCTTTTAGCCTAAGGCTCCACAGGCGCATAGACTATAAAAAAATATAAAAAAATAAAAACCTTCCTGGGCTGCTAAAGATACGTAGGCCGAGGCTGGTTGCAACTGGGCAACCTCCGAAAAGGGTAATTTTCGGATCACATGTTCATGAACCCCAACCCCTCGAATGGCTATCCCTCTCAACACTCATTCACGGCATTCCTCCTTCCCATTCTCCACTTCCTTCTCCCTCTCCTTCTCCCTCTCCTCCATTGTTGCTCATCCCCAGCTTTTTTTACTTGTACAACAGGCCTTTTTTACTTGTACACTAGGCTTTTTAACTTGCACAACGAGTCTTTTTACGTGTACAACAGACTTTTCTCCCTTGTTACAGCTATGAATGCGACCGCCATTATCACTCTTGGGAGAGGGTATCTGTTGTGGGGCAAGAATTCTGGTAAGGTGTAGAAACTCCGAACGTGCTTGCACTATTAGTAGGTTTGAGTCTGCGTGCAACTGATTGATGGGTTTGCCAGGGCCCACCCAGGGATAAATACCCATGCCGGTATTAATGGCAAGATTATCGGGCTTGTATGCGGCTTTACCATCGCAATGTTATTTGTTGCTGCCCTTATGGTTAAGTGGGTAGTAAGAGGGAGGCGGGTTCTGTTCGAATGTGGCGAGCGGTGAGTCGTGGGTCCAATGAAGGACGTGCTCTATGAGAGATGAGAGAAGGGATAGAAGCTCTGTGTTGATGTAGCTACGGAGATGAACTGATCTGATGTGATGTGATTTGGAAGAAGCAGGCAAAACAGGAGCTATATATACATGAATGCACATGGTAGCACATGCAACTCAACGTGAGAGGCTAGGTGAATAGGCTCAAGGCGGGTTGCAAGGTAATGACAGTATAGCTAGGTACGCGCGGAATGACATGCCCTGCATTCTAACAGGTTCCTGATACAATATCGCTACCTCCTTTCAATATCGAGAATGGGGATGGGACCCAGGGAGCCGGAGGAGCCAAAGAGCTGTGCCGGACGCCTACTCAACTGGCTGTCAGCGGGGAAGACTCGTACAACCAAACCAGTCACGGATACTGAGCCCAGGACTTCGGTTACATCACGGCCAGCTAAAGTGCCAGTGGATCCCCGCCGG